>Ga0137306_103386_pt1 | contig 11923 bp, 12 predicted proteins | sample Inofroosms_March_FD_97187 | JGI IMG/M metagenome (GOLD analysis project Ga0137306, IMG submission 97187) | Mouse cecal microbial communities from Vienna, Austria - N-Acetylneuraminic and N-Acetylglucosamine D2O microcosms_March | ecosystem: Host-associated > Mammals > Digestive system > Large... | reverse complement strand
CTGATGATAGATGTTTTCTTTGTATGCCTTCACCTTGCCATTTTTATTCTTAATTAGTGCATATGCCACTGCATCCTCATATATCTTCCCATTCGCAGACACCTTTCCAGCATCTCCCGTTCCGCCCACCAAAGCAATATTTCTCCGTTTCAAAACACTGTGAATCGTAGTCAGCGCACAGGCATCATTACCAGAACAAAAATCAATGCACACTGTATTAGTTTGGGAGGCTCCTACCTTATCCACATCCCGTTCCAGACGCTGAATGTACTTTACCGGCATGGTAGATACCTGTTCCAATACATTTGCCGCCACATCAACCCCATCCGTATATGCTATAATACCAACGCCTTTTTCCACCACTCTGGTATCATAACTCATCCCAATACATCCAATACTGGGCACCCCAGGATAGAGTTTCTCTAACTCTTTTACATGTGTCTCAAATTGTTCCTGGTTGGACATCAGCATAATCAATTGAGGATTATTCAGCCCCCGGGCTGCTTCTTTTAAATTTCCGCTTTGGTTCATTCCAAAAAACTGTTTCACTATCATGTCCCTTTCTTCCATAGATTATAGATTGTAAATACATAAATGCCTTTTGCCGTTTAACGCTGGCAGAGACAAGATCTTACTTTGCTCTAATTTAATCTTACTATAAGCCGATATAAAACGTCAACGTTTATTATTCTCCACGCAAAACTTCTAAAGCTTTTAAAATTTGATTATCATGCATTGGGTTATATTCCTTCTCCCCCTCCTGCCCTTGATACTCATATTCAAGCTCAATATCGGGAGAAATACCCACTCCATGAATATAATTTCCCTTAGGTGTAAAATATTTTGCCATTGTCACCTTAAGAGCGCTTCCATCCTCCAGTGGGATAATACTTTGCACAATTCCTTTCCCAAATGTTGTGGTTCCAATCAATGTACCATAACCATAATCCTTAATCGCCCCCGCAAAAATTTCAGAAGCACTTGCACTATTCTCATTGATTAAAACTGCCATTGGTATATTCATGCACTTTGCATCGGATTTATAATCAGAACGGCTGCCATATTTATCTTCTGTATACACTACCAAACCTTCTGGCAAGATCTGATCAAGCATATCACAGACTGCCTGCAGAACCCCGCCCGGATTATCACGCAAATCCACAATCATAGAAACCATTCCCTGGCTCTCTAGTTCTTTGACCGCCTCTGCAAACTGCTCCGCTGTGGAAACAGAAAATTCGGTAATCTGAATCCATCCAACATTTCCCTCCAACATCTGAGACTGAACCGTAGGTACTTCAATTTGTCTGCGCTGTACGTCGAAGCCCAAATTCTCTTGTTCCCCAGCACGCACAATTTCCAGATGAACAGTAGTTCCCTCTTCCCCTTTGATATGGGTGGTCAGTTCTGATAATTCCACACCGTCTGCCTCAATATCATCCACTTTGACGATCACATCTCCATCTCTCAGTCCCGCCTCCTCAGCCGGTGTACCTGGATAAACATGCAAAATCATCACCGTTTTGGTATCTACATTCTGTGTCAGTACAGTACCAATTCCATAATAAACGCCTGTGGTGCTGTCATTAAAAGAGGCAAACTCTTCTGCCGAAAAATATGCAGAATAAGGATCTCCTAAACCCTCTACCATTCCAGCATACATTCCTTCCACCATTGCATCTTGATCAACTGGTTCATAATAATATTGATCGATCAAATCTGCCAAATCTGCCGCTTTTTCTGTAACATCTTTTTGCGCAATTGCTTTCTTTGAACTTTCTGTATCTTTTTGTTTCTGTTTTTTGACTTCACTGTTGTCTGCTGTGGCTGTATTTCCCTGAATGAAAGCCATTCTTGCGCCAACTCCAACTGCCAATACAACCAACAGCGTGCCTAAAATTCCGACCAGCATTCCAATGCCAAAGCCTGGTCCCTTCTTACCAGAAGACATGTTCTTATTACTCTGCTGCTGTTTTTGAAGAGCATATTCCTGTGCAAGTGTTTCTTGGGGATCTAAATTCTTTGAATGATTGTGCTGTGTGTCCATATTCTTCCTCTTTTCCTAATAAATTGAAGCGCTCCTATACCATCACTGGAGTCTCTATCAGAACTAATTTCATTCCTTTTATTTCCCATCACTTCCCCATTCCTTACATCGTTTACCTCAGACCTTCAAATGTTTTCTTATTGTCATGCGGCTGCCCAAAAATCCAATGCCCACACCAAGGATCAAAGCTACAGGTACCAAAACTGAAAATACTTGATCCACCGGAAGAAAATCTAACATCCCAGAAAGCCAGCGAAACTTATCTGCCACATAGAAGATAATCCTGCGGTACATAAAGTATAATACTGCAAGCGGCAGGGCGGAACCGATCACCCCAATCAAAATTCCTTCCACAATAAAAGGAGCGCGCACAAAATAATCCGTTGCACCAATTAGTTTCATAATCGCAATCTCCTCTCGGCGCACTGCAATACCAACTGTTACAGTATTGCTGATCAAAAACACTGCCACACATAAGAGAATCAGGATAATTCCTGCTGAGACATAACCAATCAGGCGATTAAAATCTGTCAGAGTGTTTGCCGCCGCATCAGAACTCTTAACTTCCTTGACTCCATCTAAGGATTCAAGGTATGTAACTAAAGATTCCTGCATGGAAATATCATTCATATACACTTCATAATGAGCAGAATGTATCAGTGGATTATCATCGGCAAAATCCTCGGCAAATTCTTCCGCCCCCTCAAAATAAACCTTTTGAAATTCATCCCAGGTGTCCTCTGCCGATACAAAAACTTTCTTGGATACTTCCACCCGCTTGTCAATCTGCTTGCCGATCGCTTTGATCTCTTTCTCTTTGATATTATCCTCAAAAAAAACAGTGACAGCAACGCCGGATTCTACTTCTTTTACCACTTTCTGAAAATTTACTACTACAGAATAAAATACCCCAAACAGAAAAATACATGCAGACATTGTGGCAATGGAGGCCAGAGAGAACATTTTATTCTTCCAGATATTTTTAACCCCCTGCTTTAAAGTATATAAAAATGTACTAATCCTCATAACTATCACCTGCCTTCTCGTCTCCGACGATCACGCCTTTTTTCATAGTTATGACACGTTTCTTCATCGCCCGCACAATCTCCTGGTTATGTGTGACCACCAAAACAGTAGTCCCCCTATGGTTGATCTCTTCCAACAATTTCATAATATCCCAGGCATTATGAGCATCTAAATTTCCGGTAGGCTCATCCGCCAAAAGAATCTTTGGCTCATTTACCAACGCCCTGGCGATTGCCACCCGCTGCTGCTCCCCGCCGGAAATCTCCCGCGGATACGATTTATACTTTGCAGCCAGTCCCACCATAGACAATACTGCCGGCACCTTGCGGCGCATTGACTTCGTGGGCGCGCCAATTACACGCTGGGCAAATGCTACATTCTCATAGACATTACGATCCTTTAACAGTCTAAAATCCTGAAACACTACACCGACATGCCTGCGAAATCTGGGCACATCTCGATGACGTATGCTTCCCAACTTCTGATTGTTGATCACAATATTGCCGCTGGTTGGCTCTAACTCCTTAAGTAATAATTTTATCAACGTGGATTTTCCTGAGCCACTGTCTCCGACCACAAAGACAAATTCTCCTGGCTCTATTTTCAGACTGACATCGTTTAGCGCCGGAATCCCTGCCGAATATGATTTGCTGACATTTTCAAGTTTTATCATCTATGCCTCCTAAATCCTAATAATCCAAGGTCTCCATATATTTCATATATTTTACCACCATCAAGGCAATTTTAAAGGTAATGGCATCCTCAAATACACGCAGATCCAATCCTGTACTCTTTTGCAATTTATCCAGTCGGTAGACCAAGGTATTTCGATGGATATAGAGCTGCCTGGACGTCTCAGAGACATTTAAACTGTTCTCAAAAAACTTATTGATTGTCGTCAGTGTCTCCTCATCAAATTCATCTGGCGATTTGCCATCAAAGATTTCTTTGATAAACATCTTGCAAAGCGGAATGGGAAGCTGATAGATCAAACGTCCAATCCCCAAGGTCGAATAGGCCACGATATTGCGTTCCTCAAAAAAGATTTTGCCGACGTCCAAGGCCATACGTGCTTCTTTATAGGATCTGGACACCTCTTTAATCTCATTGACAATCGTACCATAAGAAATATGAATCTCCTGGTCGTCATTGATATGGAACAGATTCAAAATCACCTCTGCTGTCTTATTTAAGTCATTGTAACTCTCATTTTCAAGCACTTCCTTGACTACAATAATATTTTTTTCATCGACTGCTGTAATAAAATCTTTGGACTTGCTGCCCAAATAGCCACGCACCTTCTCTAATTCATTTCCGTCTTTCTCCCGATTCGTCTCCACAATGAACACGACTCTTCGAGCCTCAGTATCAATATGCAGCTTTTTGGCACGATTATAGATATCTACCAACAACAAATTGTCCAACAATAGATTCTTGACAAAATTATCTTTATCAAAACGTTCCTTATATGCCACCAAAAGATTTTGAAGCTGGAAGCTGGCAATCTTCCCCACCATATACACATCATCACTGTCACCATTGGCAAGCAAAATGTATTCCAACTGATGTTCATCAAACACCTTAAAAAATTGACATCCCAAAAAGACCTGGCTGTCCGCCGGAGAATCTACAAATGCCAGCGCCGCCGTCACATAGTTGTCCGTATCCTGAAAAGTTGCCGCCAAAACTTTTCCCTCTGTATCAATAATGCATAAATCAATTCTGGTAATCCCCTTTAAACCGTCAATGGTATTTTGAAGTATCTGATTTGAGATCATTCTGTTCACTCCTTTTCTTTTCCTTCTCTTCTGCTATTCCTATTACGGCCACTTCTTCTGCTGCTGTTTCCCCCCAGGCAGGAATCATCTCCATCTGATATATCAAACAGCATCTGTATATTATTTCCTATGCAACTTTCACAAATTTTATTTCTCTTTTTTTGCAGATGCGAAATAATCTAATTTGTATTTTAATGCAAAAGCACAAAAAAAGAAAGAGGAAATCTGCAAATTTTTATGCATTTCCTCAATTTTTTTTTTAAATATTGCCATTTTCATAATAGGCATAGTACACAAATCAAACATATCTTATTTAATCTCAAAATTATTTTGGCAGTAAGAAACCTTCTCCGAGAACTTCTCTCACATCTCCCACCACCACAAATGCATTGGGATCCGTCTGATGTACCAGCTCTTTTAAAAATACAATCTGTTTTTTAGAGACCACACAGTAAAGCATACCTTTTCTGGCCTTAGAATACATGCCATAAGCTTCAATGCCTGTTACGCCTCGTTCAAGTTCTTCCATAATTCGTCCGGCAATTTCTTCATAATGATCTGTGATAATATAAGCAGCTTTTGAAAACTTCATGCCCTCTAATATGGTATCTGTCACTTTGGACACAATAAAAATCGCAACTATGGCATACATAGAAGAGCGCAGCCCAAACACATATAATCCGGCCAGCACGATCATTCCATCAAGCACCTGCATAATCTGTGCTACCGAATAATGAAGCAACCTGACTTGTAATAACACCGCCACCATCTCTGTACCCCCAGTGGTGGCATTAGCCCAAAGAATCATTCCCATAGCAACTCCAGCAAGCACGCCGCCAAAAATTGAGGCTAAAATATAATCACCACTGACAAAATCTAATTCTGGTATTAAATACAGCCAGACAGAAAGCAAAATTGTGGCAAATGCCGTTCTGCCAATAAATTTTTTCCCTTTGATCTTTAGTGCAAGCAGAAAAAATGGAATATTTAACACTAAATTGGCAAACCACAATGGAATGCCCCCCTTGTAAAATATTCCAGTCAAGTTTTTCACCAAAATAGCAATTCCTGTAAAACCTCCTGTCACCAAGCCAACCGGATCAAATATACACTTAATAGCAAAGGCTAAAAGTCCTGTACCGGCAATAATCACCAGACTCAAAAAAACTGGATTTCGTTTATTCATCGAAAAGTCATTCCTCTCCGTTTCCATTATCATTTTTATAGCGTAAAAGCATACTGTGTAAAATGCCCTTTTGAATTAATTTTCTAGCAAACCCTGCTACCTCTGAGACCCCCCGCCGGCTTGCATAGTGTTCTCCCAGACCATACCAAACTTTTGCATTCAATTTTCCCTTATGTTCTTGCAGAAAATACTCCTGCGTAGGTATGGGAATCACAGACAATATCAAATCCGGCGCTGCAATATTCACTTCATTGATCACAGCATCATAATCCCCACCACATTCTGACAACGCATAATCTCCTAAAATCTTCAGTTTTCCGAAAGCTTCCTTCAAAAAACCCTGCAATAGCTTGGTCTGCTCACTGGTATCTCCCAATAAATATACCGTTCTATGGCTACGCATTGCCTGTTTCATAAATTCATTGAAAAATTCATTCTCAGCAGTTTCCCTCACTCGCTGGGCAGAGGTCACTCCAGCCGCTTTTAAAATCTCCTTATCACAAATAATTGCCAAATCGAGATTTTCTATACAACTTTTCAACAAATCATCTGTCTGTGCCTTGACTAACGTCTCCATAGAAATGTTCTCCACAGTACTCATTTTTGTATATGTCCAGTAATCCTCTATCTGAAGCATTGCTTCCTTGACAGTATAATTATCCAGGCTTATGCCTAATATTTCTATCTTCTTAATCATAAAATACTCATTTCATTCTATTTTGATGAAACTCTGATATAAGAGTTTTCCTGACAACTTATCTGTATAGTTACTCTAATTTATAAATCACTTTAGAAGTATACCAAATGAATAGATATTTTTCAACTATCGTTTTTTCCGTCAATCAGAGCAATCACACGATTTGGCACTTTGTCATTTTGCATGAAATATTATAATTAAATTAACAGAAATTTTTGAAACAATTTTTTAATTTTTTGTCTTCAAAAAAGTCAAGACTTTTTCTTATTTTTTTCTAAAATCATCAACTTTATTACAACTATACAAAACAAATGTTTCTTTTTTTTACTATGTAAACCAGTTTTTCCACCCCCTATTTTGTGGATAATGTGGATAACTCGGTGTATAACTTTATTTTTTAGTATTTTTTGTGATTTCCATTGTGGATAACTTTTTTATAACTTTGGATAACTTTTGGGAAAATGGAAATTTTTGTGCAGTTTGTTATAGACATAAAATGACAAATCATGACCCTGGCACCGATACTTCGACAGATATTTATCACGAGACGACAAAATTCGCGTATTGAGAGCCCCTGAGTATCATTGTTTTTTATGTTATCGGAAATCTGAAGAGGTTCCCGATAACATAAAAAATCCCGAACTAAGACTTTTGCCTCAATTCGGGATACTTGTATCTTATATATTCTTAGAAAATTCTTCTTACTGCAACAATGCTTCTATAAGCTGCCGGAGAGGTAAGCTTAATACCAGTAGACTCTGTACTTGCATGAACAACAGTATCTCCTCCGATGTAAATCGCCACATGCCCGCTGTAACATACGATATCTCCGGGCTGCATAGCATCAGGGCTCACACCATATCCAACACCTGCCAATGCACTGGAAGAATGTGGAAGGCCTACACCAAATGCTGCATATACACTCATAACAAATCCAGAACAATCTGCTCCGTTTGTTAAGCTTGTACCACCCCAAACATATGGATTACCAATAAACTGACATGCATAATCTGCAACTGCCTGTCCATTACCACCACTTGGCGGAGCATAGCTTCTACCAGAGTCTGAGGAACCGCCTGAAGAACTTGCTGGCTCAGAAGCACCTGAGGAACTGGAAGAACTTGATGAACTTGATGAACCGGAAGACTGCTCAGCAACAGCTCTTCTTGCTGCTTCTTCTGCTGCTTTTCTCTCTTCTTCTTCTTTCTTAAGACGTGCCTCCTCTGCTTCCTTGGACTCTGCCACTACATAATGAGTACTGCAGTCAACAAACTCACCAGAAACCCAGCCATCGCCTTCTTCAATTGCTACTTTAACCCAGCCGTCTTTCTCTTCTACAACAGTAAGCTCTTCCCCTTCTGGAACCTGTCCCAAAAGTTCTGCCTCTGTACTTGCGTCTGAACGAACATTCAAAGACTCTGTCTTAACATCTGCCACTCTACGGCCGACAGACTGAGCTAATGCTGCATCTCCTAATACTAAAAACTCTGCCTTAATGTAGCCTTCTACATCACCGGAATGAATCTTATACCAATCTCCTTCGGTACCCAGTACAGTACATGCAGAATTATTATATAATTTACCAAGTACTTCGCCGTCTTCACTCGCAGAAGAACGAACATTTACATAATTATCAACCTGTGCAATTGCAATATCATCATATTCAGATTTCGGAGCTTCTTTCTTCTGATCATCTGCATCAGCAGGTTTCTCGCCCAATGACTTGGCAATGGCTCCTGAAACACCTGCCGTGGAGGACTTGTCCTTCTCGTTCTTCTGAGTATCATCTATCTGTACTTCACTCTGATTTGCTGAAATCAAGCTGCCTGCCCCCGCATTTACAGCTGCATGTGAAACAAAAGAACTGCTTGTCAATACCACCGCTGCTGTCAGACAACAAGTAGTTGCTCTTCTAATCGAATTTCTGTTCATCTTACCCTCCATATTATCCCTTTTATTATTACAAATTCCTATCGGATTCTTTGATATGTTACGATTTTATTACGAAATTTATTATAGCAAAGGGGACTTCTTATGTCAACTGTAATCTTTTACAAAATAATTAAGATATTCATCTTCTTATTGTAACTATTGTAACTTTCTGTCGATTAGGAGCTACTTATGGCCTAGAAATCTGAGACTAAACTCCCAGCAGCTTTAACTGCCGCTGAGATACTGCTGCACAGAAGTAATCGCATTCGCCCCGTCTGCCGCTGCTGTAATTACCTGACGGAGCTGTTTGGTACGCACATCCCCTGCCACAAAGATCCCTGGTATACTGGTTTTCGTATCTTCCCCCGCCACAATATAACCTTGTTCATTCTGCTCCACCAAACCATTTGCAGCAGCGGCATTTGGTTCAATTCCTACAGCAATAAAAACTCCCTGAACTTGAAGTTCCTGTTTTGTTTCATCTATCTTGTTACAAATTCTTACGGAAGTCACCTGATTTTCCCCGAAAATTTCCTGGACGGTACTATTTAATATCAGTTCAATATTCTCCGTCTGCTTGACCCGTTCCTGCAAAACGGCAGCTCCCCGAAACTCATCTCTGCGGTGAATCAGATAGACCTTTTCGCATCCTCTGGCAAGAAACAATGCATCTTCCAGAGCCACATCTCCTCCTCCAACGACTGCCACTGTCTTTCCGCGGAAAAAAGCGCCGTCGCAGGTGGCACAATATGATACCCCCATTCCTGTCAGCTTTTCCTCCCCTGGAACCATTAACTTACGATGTCTGGCTCCAGTGGCTAGAATTAATGTCCGAGTCTCAAATGTCCCTTCACTGGTAATGACCTGTTTCTGATCTTTTTGGTCAATCACACTACTGACCTGCGCTATTCTAAATTCAGCGCCCAATTGATCTGCATGGGCACGAAATTTCTGTCCCAGTTCAAATCCTGAAATTCCTGGCAGTCCTGGATAATTATCCACCTCATAAGTGTCCAAAATCTGTCCGCCGCTCAAAGGTTTTTCCTCGATCACAAGGGTATTTAAACGAGCACGCTGTGCATAGACCGCCGCGCTCAATCCGGCTGGGCCGCTTCCTAAAATAATCACATCATATATCATAATAAATCCTCCAAAAAATATTGTGTTTCCCATTCCCCTGTGCCATAATAAAATGGAAAGGGGGAATGTGCAATGGATATTGCTTCTTTATCAACTGCTCTAAGCATGACACGGTTGAATAATGATATTGGCGTCCTCATGCTGAGCAAACAACTCGATACCGCAGAGGCTATGGGCGATTCCATGATTAAGCTTATGGAACAGTCCGCAACTCCAAATCTGGGCAGAAATATTGATATTTCCTTATAAGCGGTGTGATTAGCAGGAGCAGATCTCCCTTTGGAAGATCTGCTCCTATCTGTATATCTATGGCTCTTTCAAACCTGCAGGCATATCGAAAATTATTCTTTCCATTTCCTTTGTACTTCACTCAAACCGCTGGTCACATCTTTAAATCTCTACACCTACATCACAATCTGCTCTAATACAATAGAATAAATCATAAAGGCAAAGGCAATCAGCACACCCAACACTAATGGAATCGTTATGATACGCTCTCGATCTCCCTGCCGGAACATACCTTTGACATATCCCCAACGCCCGTTGATCTTACAGATAGCTATATAAAGTCCAACTGCTGCGGCAGTAGTGGCAATTGCAATCACCGCCCATACGAGAATCCCAACGATAAACATCATTAATTGGCTGTTTTCCATTGTAGATGCATATCCACCGGGCTGAATATGCTGTAATTGATCTGTCGCATCTAAACCTAACTTCTCATAGATAACTGGCAAAAAATAGCTCATAACCGCACTGGTGGCATTTAAAGTAAAATGTGCCAGCATGGAACTGAAAATACTTCCAGTAGCCTCAACCAGAAATGCCAAATATACTCCTAGTGCAAAGGCATAGATAAATTGATTTAAATTCATGTGCATACATCCAAACATAAAACTGCTCAAAAAAATTGCCGGAAGCATTTTACTTTTGCGGTAAGTCTGAAACAACACCCCTCGAAACAGAAACTCTTCCACACATGCTGGCAGTACCGCCATAAACAGCAAATTTAAAATCAAATTCTGGCTCTGCATCAGTTCTGCCACAGAAGCCGTCCCTGAATTCGAAAACAGCATTGAGATCGCGTTTAGCACCACAATCAATGGGTACATTAGATAGGTGCAAATTACAATTAGTATGATCGTCACAAAATTGATTTTTCGATAAGGAATCAAATCCCTAATTCTCCCAATCTTCCATTTACAATAAATAAAACAAGGAAGAAAAATCAAGCTCTGGGCGACAAGCAGAGAAACATAGATTGGCAATTTTGCAAACGCCGGAATCTGTGAAAATAAAATCCCAAACCCAAGGCTTCCTACAATATAAATAACCACAACGGCCAAAAACAAACGGTTTACACTTTTGTTGCGGGACATGATACCCTCCTATATCTTGCGAATACATTTTTCTGTAATTTCAATCTGATGCTCCTTATACAAACGCCCTACCGCACGCTTAAAGGCATTCTTACTCATTTTGGTCTCCCGCATAATAATTTCTGGGGATGCTTTGTCATTAAACGGAAGGACGCCCGCATACTCTTCTAGAATTTCCAGCACCCGCTTTGCATCCTGATCCATCTGCATATATGCTTTTTCGCGCAAAGTCAAATCCAGTTTCCCATCCGGTTTTACCCCTGTCACCCTTGCCTCTATGCAATCTCCAATCCGTAAAAAGCTGTGATCTTCATGTCTGGGAATCAGTGCCGAATACCGATCATCCACCGCCACAAATGCTCCGAAATTATCACTAAACTCATAGACGCGTCCGCTTACCATATCACCTCGCTGGTAAGGTGAGTTGAGTTCTAACATCTCATAGATCTGCTTCATGCTGGCGCAGAGCCGTTTACTCTTATCAATGTACAACCTTACTAATACCTGATCTTGTTGTTGTACTTTACCAATCTGTTCTTTATATGGAAGAAACAGATCTTTTTCTAAGCCCCAATCTAAAAATGCGCCTATTTTTTGAACAGACACCACGGTAAGCGGGGCAAATTCTCCCAATTTCAACTTTGGCGTCTGGGTAGTGGAGATCATTCGATCCTTAGAATCTTTGTATACAAAGACTGTCATTTTATCTCCAAGTCCTATCTCCTTTGGTACCTGTTT
>Ga0137306_103385_pt1 | contig 11924 bp, 9 predicted proteins | sample Inofroosms_March_FD_97187 | JGI IMG/M metagenome (GOLD analysis project Ga0137306, IMG submission 97187) | Mouse cecal microbial communities from Vienna, Austria - N-Acetylneuraminic and N-Acetylglucosamine D2O microcosms_March | ecosystem: Host-associated > Mammals > Digestive system > Large... | reverse complement strand
CTACAGCAGTTCTTTTGCGTGCTGTCAAGGGTGGCGGCAGCTTACCTCTGACTAACATATCTGCGATTTTCAAGGTTCATCTAAGCCTTTTTCTTTGGCTTTATTTTTTCATAGGGCATTTGACACTATCCTTCTTACTTCAACCGCAGAAATACATGTTTATTGGTTTTGTAAGTTTTTTCCTTTGTAATGGTATAGCCCATGGATTCTGCCCGGGAAAAGTCCGTATCCAGAGCGGCTTCCACTACAATCAGTGAAGATTCGGTAATCAGCGATGATTCCTTCAGGGCCTGCAGGACGTCTTCTTCCAGATGTTTTCCGTAAGGCGGGTCCAGGAATACAAGGTCAAAAGGTTCTTTGCCTTCCAGCCATCGGATTGCCGAAAGAACATCTTTTATCAGCAGCGTGCACCGGTCCGTAAACCTGGTAAACCGTATATTTTCCTCAATACAGGAGGCTGCTTTCTTATTGTTCTCCACAAAAACCGCAGCCTCTGCGCCCCGGCTGACTGCCTCCAGCCCCATCTGTCCGCTCCCGGCGAACAAATCCAGAAACCTGCTGTCCAAAAGCTCCGGGTTCAGCATATTGAATAAGGTTTCCTTGATACGGTCTGAGGTGGGTCTTGTTTCCATGCCCGAAATGGTTTTCAGGGGAAGGCTCCGGGCGCTTCCTGCTATGATTCTCATTGCTTCACCTCGTTTAAAATTGCCTTCCTAAGAAGGGTCAGTGCACTTGCCACAGAATACTCCCTGATTTTGCTCCGGCTGCCGCTGAACAGGTTTTTCTCCGTATAAACCGTTCCTTTACAGCAGCAGCTGATATATACCAGACCTACCGGCTTTTCTTCGGTGCCTCCTTCAGGCCCTGCGATTCCGGTTACAGCCACGCAGATATCGGCGCCTGCCGCTTTCCGCCCGCCTCTGGCCATTTCTTCTGCCGTTTCAGGGCTGACTGCACCGTGACATGCCAGCGTCTGATGGGAAACGCCCAGCAGTTTTTCCTTGGCCTCATTGGAATAGGTAATATAGCCTTCTTTAAAGTTTTCCGAAATGCCGGACACATTCACCAGTCTGCCGGCCAGCAGCCCACCGGTACAGGATTCTGCCGTAGTGACGGTGAGATGATGTTTTTTCAGCAGTTCCCCTATGGCCTGCTCCAGAGTCACCTGAGGGTCGTCCGTGTAAATCAGATCTCCAAACCGCTGTTTCAGAGCCTGTTCCACCGGTGCAATCAAATCAAGAGCCGCTGCTTCTGTTTCTGCTTTTGCGGTAAGGCGCAGATGTACTTCCCCTGTTTTGGCGTAGGGCGCCACGGTCGGATTCTTCTGTGCGTCAATTAAATCCAGTATTTTTGTCTCAGCCGCGCTTTCTCCGATACCGCAGAACTTGACCATTCTGGAACAGATGACTTCCGGCTGCAGGGCGCGCAGATATGGGTATACCTGTTCTTTAAACATGGGAATCAGCTCGTTGGGCGGTCCCGGAAGGAGAATCATGCAGGTATCCGCATCTTCCATGATAATGCCCGGCGCTGTCCCGTTGGCATTATACAGTACTTTGCAGCCTTCCGGAACCAGCGACTGTTTCCAGTTATTTTCGGTAATTTCATTGCCTCTTTTGCTCATGAATTCCTGTATTTCCTGTCTGGCTCTTTCATCCTCCACCAGCTTCCGCCCCATAACTTCTGCGGCTGTTTCTTTCGTCAGGTCATCTCTGGTGGGCCCAAGGCCTCCGCACAGAATGATTACATCGGAACGTTCTTTTGCCGTACGCAGCAAATACTCCAGGCGCCCGGCATTGTCACCCACCACGCTCTGATAATACACGGAAAGCCCCAGCATGGCGCACTGTTCCGAAAGGAAAGCTCCGTTGGTGTTCACAATATTGCCCAGAAGTAATTCTGTTCCCACACAAATCAGTTCTGCTGTCATGTTTCATCACCCTTTTCTGTAAAATTTAAAATAATGATTATTTTAGTAACAGTTCAACACGGCACTTTGCATTTGCTGCAAAGTCTGTCATTATTTTTGCTCTTTCAGAACGTCTTTATTCTTGACAATATAATCAATTAAAGAAACAAGGGTCAGAATCAGTGCAATATATGTGATAACAGTTGCACAGATGCGGTAAATGTCATTGTCGTAATTTAAAATCAGCATTACAATCATAATCATCTGAAAGGTGGTTTTAAATTTTCCCCAGTAGCTTGCCGCAATTACAATTCCGTTGTCGGAGGCTACCAGACGGAATCCGCTGATGATAAATTCCCGGCTGATGATAATAATGGAAATCCAGGCTGCAAGGCTGCCGTTGGCAGTCAGGCAGATTAATGCGGACGCTACCAGAAGTTTATCAGCCAGCGGGTCCATAAATTTCCCGAAATTTGTCACCAGATTATACTTTCTTGCAATTTTTCCGTCCAAAAGGTCTGTCAGGCTGGCAATGACAAACAGTACGACGGAAGCGTACACGCCTGCCTGGCCCAGCCCTGGAACCAGCATACAGATTACAAAAGGAACAATCAGAATCATTCGTAAAATTGTTAATTTGTTTGGTAAGTTCATACAATCACCTCTCCTGTTAAATCATATTCATGTGCTCCGGTTACTTTTACTTTTACAAAATCTCCGGTCACCAGTGTTTCCTCCGTATTGATGAAGATGTAGCCGTCAATTTCCGGTGCGTCCCGGTAAGTTCTTCCCACACAGACGTTTTCTCCCTCTACGGTTCCCTCAATCATCACCCACAGTTCCCGGCCCTTCATTTCTTCATTTTTATCAAAAATGATTTCCTCCTGCAGCTCCATAATATCTTCTTTCCAGATGGATTTCTGATATTCTTCTATCTGGTCCGGAAATTCTGCCGCCGGAGTATCTTCTTCCTGAGAATAGGTAAATGCCCCCAGACGGTCAAATTCCATCTCATTGAGAAAATACATGAGTTCTTCGTGCATTTCCTGCGTTTCCCCCGGAAATCCGGTAATCAGGGTGGTCCGGAGGGCAATGTCAGGAATTTCCTCTCTCAGATGAGTCAGTTTTTCCGTGAGTTCTTCCCTGGTGGTCCGCCGTCCCATCCGCTTCAGGATTTCATTGCTGATATGCTGAATGGGCATATCCAGGTAATGGCATACCTTTGGATTTCGCTTTATGGCCTGAATCAGTTCCTCGTAAATTTCTTCCGGATAACAGTACATAATGCGAATCCACTGAATACCGGGAATTTTATTCAGTTCATCCAGCAGCCGGTGCAGTGATTTCTCACCATACAAATCCAGACCGTATAAAGTGGTTTCCTGAGCTACCAGAATCAGTTCCTTTACGCCCTGGTCTGCAAATTTCTCTGCCTGGGCCAGAAGCTGTTCCATGGGTACGCTCCGGTATCGGCCGCGAATCTTTGGAATAATGCAGTAACTGCAGTTTTTATTACAGCCTTCTGCTATTTTCAGGTGGGCATAGTGGCCTCCGGTGGTCAGAAAACGCTTTCCGGAAAGTACGGGCAGGTTTTCCAGAGGCCGGTAGGATTCATATTTTTTCCCTTCCAGCACTGCGTCCACTGCCGCTGCGATTTCCTGCCCGGAGCCGGTACCCAGCACTGCGTCCACCTGGGGAATTTCCTGTATGATTTCCTGCCGGTACCGTTCGGCCAGACAGCCTGTTACCAGCAGTGCCTGACAGGTTCCGGCTTCTTTATATTCTGCCAGTTCCAGAATGGTATTGATACTTTCTTCTTTGGCGTCGTTAATAAAACAGCAGGTATTAATAATGATAACTTCCGCCTGTTCTTCCTCGTCCGTAAAGGTATGGCCTGCTTCTGATAATGTTCCTGTCATATATTCCGTATCTACCAGGTTCTTATCACATCCCAGAGAAACAAATAAAATTCTCATGTTCTTCTCCATTTCTTCTATAAAGATTACCACACCGTTCTGTCAGCTGGCAGAACAATGTGGTAATCTTTGCCGGAGCGTTTCAGATTTCCGAATCCTCACTGTCATCTTCTTCGCCCACAATTTTCACCTTACTGCTGTATAATTCCTCCACCGCAATGGAAAAAGGTTTTTTATTGGAGGGGTTGTCAATCAGCGGGTCTTCGCCTCCGATGATCTGCCTTGCCCTTTTTGCAGTTGCAAGTACAATGGAATAACGGCTGTTTACCACCGGCTCCTCTCCAATCTCAACGTTGCTGTTTACCACTTTCATTAAATCTGTGTAAGACGGATGCAGCATCATAATATCATTCTCCTTTCGCAAAGCCTTTTAACTCTGTCCTGATTCGTTCAATCAATGCGTGGTTTCGGGCCACACGGGCATGTTCATTCTGTATCATGGTGTGTACCTGTTCCACACATGTTTCCAGATCGTCGTTGATGATCAGGTAGTCGTATGCTTCCACTCCCTGAGCTTCCTGCCATGCACGACTCAAACGGGAACGGATTACGTCTTCTGTCTCCGTTCCTCTCTCTGTCAGCCTGTTCTTCAGTTCTTCCGCTCCCGGCGGTGTGACAAACAGCAGCAATGTATCGGGACGGGCTTCCTTTACTTTCAGAGCGCCCTGGATTTCTATTTCGAGAATAACGTCCTTTCCCGCCTCTGACTGCTGCTTCACATATGCTTCGGGTGTTCCGTAATAGTGGTTTACATACTGAGCGTACTCCAGTAATGCGTGATTATCTATCATGGACTGGAATTCTTCTTCCGATACAAAGAAGTATTCCTTTCCATGGGTTTCTCCCGGTCTTGGGGCTCTGGTGGTAGCTGAAATACTCAGCGCGTAAGTATCCGGATATTTTTCTGATAACCGGTTCATAATGGTTCCTTTTCCGGCTCCGGAAAAGCCGGATACCACAGTCAAAATACCTGTTTTACTGTTCGTTTTCATTGCGTGCAATTCCTTTTATTCTATGTTCTGAATCTGTTCCCGTACTTTTTCAATATCTGTTTTCAGATTGATGGCAATATCGGAAACAGTCAGGTCATTGGCTTTGGAAAGAATGGTATTTGCCTCCCGGTTCATCTCCTGGGCAATAAAATCCAGCTTTCTTCCCACGCTTCCGCCTTCTGTCAGAGTATCTCTGGTACTGCTGATATGGCTTTTCATACGGACGGTTTCTTCATCCGTGCAGATTCGGTCGGCAAAAATGGTGACCTCCGTAAGGATTCTGCTCTCATCCATCTGGGCATCCGACAGAAGTTCCCGGACCTTATCGGTCAGTTTCTGCCGGTATTCTGCCAGAATCTCCGGGGAACGCTGTTCAATCTGTTCCACATATTCTGACATCAGCTCCAGTTTCCCCAGTAAATCTTTCTTTAACTGTTCACCCTCCCGGATACGGGTTTTCACAAACTGCTCCGCAGCTTCTGTGACCGCCTGTTCTAACAGTTTCCACAGTTCTTCTTCGTCCACTTCCGGACACTGGGAAAGTTCTCTGGCACTCAGGTCGCAGGGCAGCGAAAAGGTATCTCCTATCTGCCGGATGTACGTTACATATTTTTCAGCCAGATCCTGGTTATAGTTTAAGGTAATCTGGTTCTCCGTACAGTCTTCATAAGTAATATAAACATCCACTTTTCCCCGCTGGATATAATTTTTCAGGAGATTGCGGATATTATTTTCAAAAAAATTCATTTTCCGCGGCATCTTGACGGCAAGATCCAGATACCGGTGATTCACCGACTTTATCTCCACCGTGATTCTGCGGGCCTCGTCTGCAAGCTCGCAGCGTCCAAAGCCGGTCATGCTTTTTATCATAAGAGCCTCCTGTATGCATAGATGAATGTATTATAAAACAATTCCCATAATTAGTCAATCAGGATTCTTTCAGGTTTCCATGGAGCTGCTGCAGGGACCGCACTTCGCTGCTGCCATGCTTTTTCAGGGAAAGAATTCCGCTGACCGTAGCTTTTGCCGCTGCCATGGTGGTCATGTAGGGAATCTTTTTCTTAATGGCGGCTTTTCTCAGGTAGCTGTCGTCCGCTTTTCGGTCCTGGCCGATGGGCGTATTCACAATCAGATCAATTTTGCCGTTGGTAATCAGGTCCAGCATATTGGGCCTTCCTTCCTGGAGCTTGTGTACCATATCCGCTTCAATGCCTGCCTCGCGAATGAGTTTACAGGTGTTTTTGGAAGCGATGATATGAAAGCCTGCTTCTGCAAATTTCCGGGCAATCTCCACCACTTCCGGCTTGTCTCTGTTGCTGACGGAAATCAGGACGGTTCCTTCCAGAGGGAGTTTCATCTGGGCAGCTTCCTGGGCTTTGAAGAATGCTTCTCCGTAGAATTCGGAAAGTCCCAGAACCTCGCCGGTGGAGCGCATTTCCGGCCCTAACACCGGGTCCACTTCCTGGAACATATTAAAGGGGAAGACAGATTCTTTGACGCCGTAATAGGAAATATTCTGTTCTTTCAGTTCCGGTACCGGAGAAGGATTTCCGGTCAGTTCTGCGGTTACAATATCAATGGCCAGAGGCACCATACGGATATTGCAGACCTTGGACACCAGCGGTACGGTTCTGGAGGCTCTTGGATTGGCTTCCAGCACGAATACTTTGCCGTTCTCAATGGCATACTGCATGTTCATCAGTCCCTGCACATGCATTTCCTCTGCAATTTTTCTTGTATATTCCTTGATAGTGGCCACATTTTCCTCAGAAATGTGTCTGGAGGGAATAATGCAGGCGGAATCACCGGAATGCACTCCTGCCAGCTCGATGTGTTCCATCACTGCAGGTACAAATGCATGGCGTCCGTCGCTGATGGCGTCTGCTTCACACTCTGTTGCATGGCCCAGAAAACGGTCAATCAGAATGGGCCTGTCCGGGGTTACGCCCACAGCGGCGTTCATATAGCCTTCCATGCTGTCCGCATCATAAACTACTTCCATGCCCCGTCCGCCCAACACGTAGGAAGGACGTACCATGACCGGATAGCCGATTTCTTCTGCAATGTGAAGGGCTTCCTCCACATTGACTGCCATGCCTGATTCGGGCATGGGGATTTCCAGTTTGTCCATCATGGCCCGGAACAAATCCCGGTCTTCGGCCAGATCGATGACAGAGGGAGCGGTTCCCAGAATCTTCACGCCGTTTTTCTCCAGGTCTGCCGCCAGATTCAGAGGCGTCTGACCGCCGAACTGGGCAATCACACCTGCAGGCTTTTCTTTTTTATAGATACTTAACACATCTTCCAGCGTCAGCGGTTCAAAATACAGCTTGTCGGAGGTGTCGTAATCGGTGGAAACAGTTTCCGGGTTGCAGTTTACAATAATGGTTTCAAATCCCAGTTTTTTTAATGCCAGAGAAGCATGGACGCAGCAGTAATCAAACTCAATTCCCTGGCCAATCCGGTTGGGACCGCCGCCCAGAATCATGATTTTGGGCTTTCCTTCCGAGACCGGATTTTTATCTTCGGCATTGTAGGTGGAATAATAGTAGGCGCTGTCTTTGGTTCCGCTGACATGTACGCCTTCCCAGGCTTCTTCCATGCCCAGAGAAATCCGTTTTTCCCGGATATCTGCCTCCGGTATTTCTAAAATCTGGCTTAAATATTTATCAGAAAATCCATGTTTCTTGGCTTTAATCAAAGCAGTATCGGAAGGAAGATGACCTTTTTCTATTGCAAGGGCCTCCTCTTCTTCCACCAGTTCTTTCATCTGCTCCAGAAAATAATGTTTTACCCTGGTGATTTCGTGAATTTCTTCCGGTGTGGCTCCTTTCCGCAATGCTTCATAGATAATGAAATACCGTTCACTGGAAGGAGTTATAAGAAGTTTTAATAAATCTTCTTTTGATTTTTTATCAAAGTCTTTTGCATGGCCGAGTCCGTAGCGTCCGGTTTCCAGACTGCGTATGGCTTTCTGGAAGGCTTCTTTAAAAGTCTTTCCAATGCTCATGACTTCTCCCACTGCCCGCATCTGGGTGCCCAGCTTATCCTCCACGCCTTTGAATTTCTCGAATGCCCAGCGGGCAAATTTGATTACCACATAATCTCCGTCGGGCACGTATTTGTCCAGCGTGCCGTATTTTCCGCAGGGAATGTCCGCAAGGGTCAGCCCTGTGGCCAGCATGGCGGATACCAGCGCGATAGGGAAGCCGGTCGCCTTGGAAGCCAGAGCCGAAGAACGGGAGGTTCTGGGATTGATTTCGATTACAATGTCCCGGTCTGTTTTGGGGTCATGGGCCCACTGTACGTTGGTGCCGCCGATGACCTGAATGGATTCCACAATTTTGTAGGATTTCTCCTGCAGCCGTTTCTGTACTTCTTCCGATATGGTGAGCATGGGTGCGGAACAGAAAGAGTCTCCCGTATGCACGCCAAGAGGGTCTATATTCTCGATAAAGCATACGGTAATCATGTTGTTATCTGCATCTCTTACTACTTCCAGCTCCAGTTCTTCCCAGCCCAGAATGGATTCTTCCACCAGTACCTGTCCTACCAGGCTGGCCTGCAGTCCTCTGGCGCAGACAGTTTTCAGTTCTTCCACGTTGTATACCAGGCCGCCCCCTGCGCCGCCCATGGTATAGGCCGGACGGAGTACCACCGGGTATCCCAGTTTGTCTGCAATCTCCATGGCTTCTTCCACGGAGTAAGCCACCTCGCTTCTTGCCATCTCAATGCCAAGGCTGTCCATGGTTTTCTTAAATTCGATGCGGTCTTCCCCCCGCTCAATGGCGTCTACCTGTACGCCGATGACCTGTACGTTATATTTGTCGAGAACTCCTGTTTTAGCAAGTTCCGAACATAAATTAAGACCCGACTGCCCGCCAAGGTTTGGCAGCAATGCATCCGGTCTTTCTTTTGCAATAATCTGTTCCATTCGTTCTGCATTCAAAGGTTCAATATAAGTAACGTCGGCAGTTTCCGGGTCTGTCATAATCGTGGCAGGATTGGAATTTACCAATACGATTTCATAACCCAGACTTCTCAGTGCCTTACACGCCTGTGTACCGGAATAGTCAAATTCACACGCCTGTCCAATAACAATGGGACCGGAACCGATAATCAGCACTTTATGGATATCTTTTCTCTGAGACATTCTTGTTCCTCCTGTCTGTAACGACTACTTTTGTTGACGGTATTTCTCAGTAAACTATTATACAGGAAAATCTTTCATGTAGCAACGGGAAAGTTTAATTTTAATGTTGCCTGGTAACAGTTCCGTTACTGTTCACACCCTGCGGGTGCTCCGGTAACGGCATCCGGCCATTTAAAGTCACCTCTGGTGAGGGGCCGGATGCCTGGCAGCCACTACTTCTTTGGCCGACACCGTGCAGCGTGGTGCTGTCTCTCTGTATTCCATAATTTCACAGGCCGGTGTTACATCATTTTCCAGTTTATATTCTGAACTTTGTCATTTCCTGTTTCATTTCCTGAGAAACCTCTGACAGATTTTCAATACCTGCGGTTACTTTTGCAATTCCCTTTGCCTGTTTTGCTATGGATTCTGCCACCTGTTCTGTGAGTCCTGCCGTATTGGCGGAAATGTTCTGTATTCTCTCAGCAGCACATACCACCATGCGGTCGCACTGGTGCATGTTTTCCACAAGCTCCTCCATGCTGCTGACGGATTCTTTTGTCCGCTCTGCCAGCATACGGAAATCGGAAAATGTTCCCTGTACCTGTTTAGCCGCCTGCGCCTGTCCATCCACGCCTGCACGGATGGATTCGATATCTGCAACCACATCGGAGATTTCTCCGCACAGTTCTGCAATGATTTTTTCTATGTCATCTGTTGCTGCCGATGAATCTGAAGCAAGTTTTCCTATGGATTCTGCCACTACGGAAAAGCCTCTGCCATGTTCTCCTGCACGTGCAGCCTCTACGGACGCATTCAGGGCAAGCAGCTCTGTCTGGGAAGCTATGTTGTTGATGGTATTTAAAATTCCTGAAATCTTCCGGGACTGTTCTTCCAGTGCCATAATCCTGTCATATGCTTCGGCCATTCCCCTGGAAGCCTCCTCATTCTGTTGCTGAAGCCTTGTCACACCCTGTATTCCCTTCTCGCTGGAAACAATGGTATCCTGTGCATTTTCAAGAAGGAATCTGCTCTTTTCCTGCAATTGCCCGAATTTTGCCCCCAGGATTCTTTCCTGTGTAAGGACTTCTCTCACATCTGCATCCTGTTCCTCCGAGCCATTCAGTATTTCCCGGACTGCCTGACCGGTGTGGTCCATTTCCTTTTCAATTTGTTTTAAATGTCCTGCGCTTTCCACAACTTCTCCGGCAATCACCGCATTTTTTTTCAGGATTACCGATATTTTTCCTGTCATTTTATTAAAATTTTTGGAAAGCACACCGATTTCATTCTCAATACTTTCTTCTGCCTGTACGGTAAAATCCCCGTCAGAGGCATTTTGAATTAATTCTGTAATGGATACAATCGGTCTGGTCAGCCTGCGTGCCAGCAATGCAGTTACTAAAATTGCTGCTGCAATCATAAAAAGGGCCACTGCTGCTGCAACAGCAATCATGCGATGCACCGGAGCCATTGCTGATTTTTCTCTGTGGAGGGTTATCACGGACCAGGTATCGGATTCCCCTTTGAGCGGAATAGACGCATAGCTTACAATGTAATGTTCTCCTTCGTTTGTAATCCTGCCGCTTCCTGTATTTCCAGACATAACTTCTGCAATAATTTCCTGGTAATCCCTGGAAACCGTTATCGTCTGCTCCTCTGTCACAATATTGCCTTCCCCGTCAACCTCCGGCTGCCCCGCCTTATCCTTGCAGGAGACGGTTTTGGTCATCTGTTTGTAATTGTAGAGTTCTTCTATCTGGGTGCTGTCCGGGTGGGCTACCACAACGCCTTCTCCATCAATGACAAAGGAGTATTCTCCATGCTCCGTATCGGAGAATTCTTCTATCAGGCTCTGCAGATAATTCAGTTTTAAATCCACCGCAAAAATTCCGATAAAGGTATTCTCCTGATACATGGGAAAAAATATGGAGGCGCATGGCATTCCGGTATTTACGGAATAATAGGACTTTGAGATAAAAGGTTTCTGTTCCTCCACAGTCTGCTGAAACCACCATCTGCCGGAACGGTCTGCCAGTTCGCCGGAGGAACGTCCCGTCTGCATACCGTCCGTTCCCTGTATGTAAAGCAGTTCCAGATAAGGATTGCGCCTGACACATTCCTCAAGAATCGTTGTCTGCATATTGGTTTCCATGGTGAGAATACTGGGATTTACAGATAATTCTTCTGTAATACCGTAGGCACCGTCCAGAAACGTGGCAATCTCACCGGCTACCAGCTGCGACTTGTCCTGGCTCCTTCCATAGATTTGATTTTTATAGGATTTTACAAAAATAGTTCCAATAATTCCTGTTAAGCAGATTGCCAGTACACATACAATCAGTATCATAGGCAAAAGAAGCTGCTTGAAAATACCTGTCTTTTTCATTGGTATACCCGTGCCTTTCCTGAGTAAATATAGCATTTAGCAAGTAAAACTATGATTACATCATACCCTATTACCGGAAAAATAGCAATGATTCTCCGAATCTCTTATGAACAATTATTTTCATAATCTGAATCTTTCCATATATCCTAATGGGGATTGCTGAATGCCCAGGTGGAACGGATATTTCCTGTAATCAGACGTAGACTCATTGGCTCTGTTATACAATATCAGCCTGACAGATGGAATTAATTTTCAACAAACTTTTCTGACAGAGTAAGGTGGACTCTTTTTTATCTGCACAAACAGCGGTAATATGCATAAAATAAGATAAAACCGCCATAATCTGACAAATACATTCAAATATTTTTAATATTCAGGTTTTTATAAAGAATCAGGAGGAACAATTAGAATGAGTCATAAATCATGCTGTTGTCATTGCTGTCCGAAGAACGAATCCAATCTACAGCCAGCTTATTTTAATGCTGTCATGCAGGGAGGTTACCAGGAGATTGCTCCGGAGGAAAAT
>Ga0137306_103384_pt1 | contig 11929 bp, 9 predicted proteins | sample Inofroosms_March_FD_97187 | JGI IMG/M metagenome (GOLD analysis project Ga0137306, IMG submission 97187) | Mouse cecal microbial communities from Vienna, Austria - N-Acetylneuraminic and N-Acetylglucosamine D2O microcosms_March | ecosystem: Host-associated > Mammals > Digestive system > Large... | reverse complement strand
AAGAACGGGACGCAGGTGGTAGGCAATGCGGCCGTACTGGTGCCGGGAGCAGCCGGGGAGACAAGCTCCGCGCTTCTTCGCGACAGAGGTATATTCCCGCTGATCCTCGCAGACGGGCCGGCAGGGTTAAGGCTCCAGCCGCATTTTAAGGCGACGGAAGAAGGGGAGATTCTGCCGGGCGGGGAAGTGTTCGGTATGAACCGCATGCCGTTTCCGGAGGATACCCCGGAAGGAGCAGTAGATTATTACCAATTCTGTACGGCTATCCCTATCGCTACAACACTGGCCCAGTCCTGGGACATGGAGCTTATGGAGAAGATGGGCAGAATCGTAGGGAAAGAGATGAAAGAGTACAACATCCACCTGTGGCTTGCGCCGGGCATGAACATCCACCGGAACCCGTTGTGTGGGAGGAACTTTGAGTATTATTCCGAGGATCCGCTGCTTTCAGGCAGATGTGCCGCTGCGGATACAAAGGGCGTACAGAGCTTTGGCGGCCAGGGGACGACCATCAAGCATTTTGCGGCCAATAACCAGGAAGATAACCGGATGTTTACCAACGCCCATATCAGCGAGCGGGCGCTTCGGGAGATCTATCTTAAGGGCTTCGAGATCGCGGTGAAGGAAGCCAAGCCTTATTCGATCATGACCTCCTACAACCTGATCAACGGAATTCACACGGCCAACAGCTATGATCTTCTGCAGGCAGTGGCGAGAGACGAGTGGGGATTTGACGGCGTGATCATGACAGACTGGTGTACCTCCCAGGATACAAGCTATATGGGGCTTTCCTCCGACAAGTACCCGTGGTCTTCAAGCGAATGGTGCATCAAGGCGGGCAACGACCTGCAGATGCCGGGCTGCGAGGAGAATATCGCAGATATCGTCGGCGGCGTGAAGGGCGGGGAGATCATTACCCTTGGCGACCTGCAGTTCTGCACCTGCAATCTGCTTAGGGTCATACTTAGATGTATGGCGTAAGATGTCAAAAAAATACCATAAACTTCATAAATTTTTGAACGCATTCTGCCCTGAAAATTGGTATGATATAAATATCATTTTTCAGGGCAGCAGTAGATAAAGGAGGATGACTATGGAGATCAAAAAAGTGACAGACGCTTCTTTTTCGGCTTATGGAAAGGTTCTTGACGGGTATGATCTTTCGGGGCTTTTAAAGGCGGTGAAGGATGCACCTCTTCCAGAGGATGTGATCTATGTGCCGGAGGACGAGAGACTTATGGCAGAGCCTGAGACAGATGTGCTTAGGCGGAAGGCTTACGGCGGCCTGCCCATACAGGTGGGCTACTGCAACGGGCATAATCTGAAGCTGAACGCGCTGGAATACCACCGCTCATCGGAGGTAGACATTGCCGCCAGCGACCTGATCCTGCTTCTCGGAAGGCAGCAGGATATCCGGGAGGATCTTACCTACGACACGGAAAATGTGGAGGGGTTCTTCGTCCCGGCGGGGACAGCGGTGGAGCTTTATGCCACTACCCTGCACTATGCGCCGTGCCAGGCGTCGGCGGAGGGCTTTCGCTGTGTCATCGTGCTTCCGGCAGGGACGAACCATGAGCTTGACTTTGCCGTGGGCGCCGAGGGAGAAGAGAAGCTGATGACGGCGAAGAATAAATGGCTGATCGCCCATGCTGATGCGAAGATCGAGGGCGCTTTTTGCGGGCTGAAGGGTGAAAATATCTCGCTGCAGGATAGGCTGTAAGAAGGGAAAGGAGCCTTTGGCTGGCCCGCAGGCAGTGAGAGATAGGACGAAAATGTATAGCATGATACCAGAGCCGGCAGGGATTCAGACTCTGGCGTCATAGTAAAAGGAGGTTTTTATGATGAGCAACATGCCAGAGGTAAAAATTGGAGTAGTGGCGGTAAGCCGCGATTGTTTCCCAGAGAGTCTTTCTGTGAACCGCAGAAAGAATCTGATAAAGGCGTATACGGACAAATACGGCGCGGAAGGGATCTATGAATGTCCGGTCTGTATCGTGGAGAGCGAGATTCACATGGTGCAGGCGTTAGAGGATATTAAAAAAGCAGGATGCAATGCCCTTGTGGTATATCTTGGCAACTTCGGGCCGGAGATCTCAGAAACATTGCTCGCAAAGCATTTTGACGGGCCGAAGATGTTCATCGCGGCGGCAGAGGAGTCCGGGGACAATCTGGTGCAGGGCAGGGGCGATGCATACTGCGGGATGCTGAATGCAAGCTACAATCTTAAGCTGAGAAATGTGAAGGCTTATATTCCGGAATATCCGGTAGGCGACGCGGAGGAATGTGCGGACATGATCCACGAGTTCATCCCTATCGCCAGGGCTGTCGAGGGGCTTAACCATTTAAAGATTATCAGCTTTGGGCCAAGGCCGCTGAATTTTCTGGCGTGCAACGCGCCGATCAAGCAGCTTTACAATATCGGCGTAGAGATTGAGGAAAACTCGGAGCTTGACCTTTTTGAGGCGTTCAATAAGCATCAGGGCGACGAGCGGATTCCTGCTGTCGTGAAGGAGATGGAGGAAGAGCTTGGCGAAGGGAATAAAAAGCCTGAGATCTTAAGCAAGCTTGCCCAGTATGAGCTGACGCTTAAGGACTGGATCGAGGAGCACAGAGGATACCGCAAATATGTGGCGGTCGCCGGAAAGTGCTGGCCTGCTTTCCAGACCCAGTTCGGCTTCGTGCCGTGCTACGTTAACAGCCGTCTGACGGCCCAGGGCATCCCGGTATCCTGCGAGGTGGATATCTACGGGGCGTTGAGCGAGTTCATCGGAACGGTAGTAAGCGGGGACGCGGTAACGCTTCTTGATATTAACAATACTGTACCGAAGGATATGTACGAAAGCGAGATCAGGGGCAGATATAACTATACACAGAAAGATACCTTTATGGGATTCCACTGCGGCAATACCGCGTCCAAGAAGCTATCCTCCTGCGAGATGAAATATCAGATGATCATGGCGCGCGCACTGCCGGAGGAAGTAACACAGGGGACGCTGGAGGGCGATATCGTTCCGGGCGATATTACCTTCTACCGTCTGCAGAGCACGGCGGACAATATCCTGCGCGCTTACATTGCCCACGGCGAGGTGCTGCCGGTGGCGACCAGGTCTTTCGGTTCTGTAGGCGTGTTTGCGATTCCCGAGATGGGAAGATTCTACCGCCATGTACTGATCGAGGGGGGTTATCCCCATCACGGCGCGGTTGCTTTCGGGCATTTCGGGAAAACGTTGTTCGAGGTGTTTAAGTATATCGGCGTCCCGGTGGAGGAGATCGGTTATAACCAGCCTGCAGGCGTAAGGTATCCTACGGAGAATCCCTGGAGATAGTACGCGAATATTAAGTAATCGGCAGTTTGGCTTGCCTATTTTCCTGAGAGCACTACTTACCAAGCCCCGACGTAGCCACCGCTACGCCTGTGTTTGTGAAGCAGCACTCTCAGATTAATATTCTGCGCCAAACTATCCAAGACCTAATTTTCGCTGTACTAGTGAAAAAGCAGTTAATAGTTAAGGAGTAAGAGATGTTATATATAGGTGTAGATTTGGGAACCTCTGCGGTGAAGCTTCTGCTGATGGACGGACAGGGAGAGATCAAAAAGATCGTATCAAAAGAGTATCCGCTCTTTTTCCCTCATCCGGGCTGGTCGGAGCAGGATCCTGAGGACTGGTTTCATCAGTCTATGGAAGGGATCAGGGAGCTGACTGCGGATTGTGAAAAGGAACAGGTGGCCGGGATCAGCTTTGGCGGGCAGATGCATGGGCTTGTAGCGCTGGATGATGGGGACAGAGTGATCCGTCCGGCGATCCTTTGGAATGATGGCAGGACCGGGGAAGAGACAGATTACCTGAACGAGGTGATCGGAAAAGACAGACTTTCGGGCTATACGGCAAATATTGCATTTGCAGGGTTTACGGCGCCGAAGATTTTGTGGCTGAAAAAGCATGAGCCGGAGAATTTTGCGAAGATCTGCAAGATCATGCTTCCGAAGGATTTTCTGGCGTACCGGTTGTCCGGCGTTTTTTGTACAGATGTGTCGGACGCGTCAGGGATGCTCCTGATGGATGTGAAAAACCGCTGCTGGTCGGAAGAAATGCTGGAGATCTGCGGGATCAGGAAGGAGCAGCTCCCGAAGCTTTATGAGAGCTATGAGGCAGTCGGAACACTGAAGGAGGATATCGCAAAAGAGCTTGGCCTGCCGCCGGAGGTAAAGGTCATTGCCGGAGCCGGGGATAATGCCGCGGCGGCAGTAGGAACCGGAACGGTCGGCGACGGGATGTGCAACATATCCCTCGGGACGTCAGGAACCATATTTATCTCAAGCAAGAATTTCGGCGTGGATGAGCATAATGCGCTCCATTCCTTTGCCCATGCGGACGGAAGGTACCATCTGATGGGCTGTATGCTCAGTGCGGCGTCCTGTAATAAGTGGTGGAACGAGGAGATACTAAAGACCAGTGACTTCGGCGCGGAGCAGGCGGGGATCAGGAGGCTTGGTGAGAACCAGGTGTTCTATCTTCCGTATCTTATGGGGGAGCGTTCCCCGCATAACGATCCGGATGCGCGAGCTATGTTTATCGGGATGTCCATGGATACCACAAGAGAAGAGATGACCCAGGCCGTTTTAGAGGGCGTTGCCTTTGCGCTCCGGGATTCCCTGGAGGTGGCAAGAAGCCTCGGAATTCAGATAGAGCGGACGAAGATCTGCGGCGGCGGGGCAAAGAGCCCGCTGTGGAAGAAGATGATCGCCAATATTATGAACCTGAAGGTGGATGTCATCGAGAGCGAGGAAGGCCCGGCTCTTGGGGGCGCTATGCTGGCGGCTGTCGGGTGCGGCGAGTATCCGGATGTGGAGACTATAGCGGCAAAGCTTGTGAAAGTGGTGGATACCGTGGAGCCGGAAAAGGAGCTGGCAGCAAAGTATGAAGAGAAGTACCAGAGGTTTAAGAAGATATATCCGGCGGTAAAGGGGTTGTTCTGATGTAGTACATTGAAATCTTTTGATGCATTAGAAAATTCCCCCTTTGACTGCTGTGGGATGAGAAAGAGTAGCTGCTTATGCCTTCTTTAGGAAGGCGGGCGGTTACTCTTTTTTGGGTCTTATGACCGAACCAAGCTCACATGCCCAGATCTCCTGATGGATCTTCCGGCTTTCGTCCCATTCATTGTAAAATTCGCTGCCCGTCCGCTGAAAGCCGAATTTCCCGTAGAGGTGCCTTGCCGGCTTCAAGATGTCGAGTGTAGACAGGGAGAGGTGGATATATCCCTTTTCCCGGCAAAAATCCAGGGCTGTTGTAAGCAGCCTGCTGCCTAAGCCCTGGCCCTGCAGGCGGGTGTCCACGCCGAACCACCGGAGCCTGGCGCTGTCCGGCCCCTTTTTGATGACGGCAATGTCCCCGACGATCTTTCCGTCCAGCTCGGCGATCCACATCTGGCTTCCCTTCAGGTCATCGTAAAGCTCGGCCATACCGCCCAGCATCTCTTTTTCATAAAATCCGTTAAAATGATACTGCTCTTCGTAGAGCTTGTACTGAAAGTAGCAGACCAGACTGGGGTCGCCCGGATGGTAAGTGCGGATAGTGATCTCATCCTTCATTCAGTATCTCCTCCTTTTGTGTCATTGCCGCGCAGATCATTTTGACAGATGTCATTATCGCGCAGAGTATTTTCGATAAATGTCATTGCCTCACAAAGCTTTTCGCAGGTCTCGCTGTCTATGGCCGAGAGCTTGTCTATAATCTGCCGGGTGCCGCTTGTGTCGATGTTTTCGGCCTCTTTTATGCCCGCTTTCGTCAGCCACAGTTTTTTTAAGCCTTTGCTGCCCGGTACCAGCTCCCGGGTGATCAGCCCGTGTCTTTCAAATTTCCTGAGGATCCTGCTGACGTAGCTTTTATCCATGTTCAGACGCCCGCAGACCCCTGTCGCGCTGATGCCCTGACAGAGGTAGATCTCAAACAGCACACGTGATTCAGGCCACGAGAAATCTGTTCCCAGGTAGCCTTTATTCATCACATCCAGCCATACGGTGTAATAGCGGTTAAACTGCCGGATCCTCTTGATCATATCATTATCCAAAATATCTCCTCCTTCCAGGTCAGATTGTTGTAAGTGATCAGAGTTGTAAGTGATCAGAGTGGATATTATCAACTCATATGATAGCATATAGAGTTGAAGATGTCAACACTTAATTTGCTGCACAGAACGTAAGAACATGATACAAGAGTGCAAAAACATAATAGAAAAAAACTATAAATAAGAAAGTATATTTGCAATATCAATTATACAGCCCAATATGGAGATGCTATAATGAAAAAAATATGAAATCAGGGTATGGGCATGAAGAGTAAAAAATTGTGGTCTTTTTTCGGCATTATAGTAGTAGTCTTGATCTTAAATCACATATTTGGCTGGTCGTCATTCATCGGAGATCCGGATAATCTCAAATTTCTTGAAGAGATCCTGGCGGATAATCTCATCTTAGCAATGCTGATCTATATGGGCCTGACGGTCATTGGATGTGTTGTGCTTGCGCTTCCCGGCGTGACCTTTGCTATCGTGGCAGGGTTGCTGTTCGGTCCGGTTCTCGGGACGGTCTGCTGTTCTGCGGCGACGACGGTCGGCGCTATGATCGCCTTTATCGTAGGGCGCTTTTTCTTGAAAGACAGTATAAAACCAATGGTGATGAAGAATAAATATTTAAAAAAATGGTTATTTGACGAGAAGGGGAACAATGGGATATTTATCCTGATGATCACAAGGCTGGTTCCCATTTTCCCATACAATCTTCAGAATTTTGCCTACGGGATAACGGATATCCGGTTCGGCACCTATTCGGTGTGTTCGCTAATCTTTATGCTCCCTGGGACTGCCATGTACACGGTAGGTACGGCGGGGCTTGCAGATAAGGAGAACAGGCTGCTGTATCTGGGGATTGCCCTTGCCCTGGCGGCAGTCGTCATGGGAATGGGCGCATATCTGAAAAAGCATTATATCAAAGAGGAACAGGTGGATGATGGAGGAACAACAGAACTGGACGATTGATACGTCAAAATGTGTACATTGCCATATTTGCCAGAAGAACTGTGCGTTTCTTGGCAAGTACGGCATAGATATCGGCGATACGAAGCGGCTGGACGAGCTGGCCTATCACTGCTTTCTCTGCGGGCGCTGCAGCGAGGTATGCCCGGTGAAGATCGACGGGCGCCGGGTGGTTGTAGAGATGAGGCGCAGCCGGGTGAAAGCGGACCAGGGCGCATTTGTGAATAAAAAATATAAGCGGATGATCGCGGAAAAGAAAGATTACCTGTACCGGAATTACAAGCATGCCACCGAAAAGAGCGTGCTGTTCCCGGGTTGTAACTTTCCGTCAGTCTATCCGAAGACGACAAAGAAGCTTGCAGAGCTTTTGTTGGAAAATGCAGGGATAGGGATCGTCTATGAGTGCTGCGGCAAGCCGGTGGCGGATATCGGTATGGAGGATGCGGAACGGGCGGTCATCCGGGAGATCGAGGGCCGGCTTTTGGCAAAGGGTGTAAAAGAAGTGATCCTTTTATGCCCTAACTGTTATGCGTATCTGGGAAAGCATCTGTCTGTCAGGGTAGTCAATATCTATGAAAAATTAAGGGAATTAGGGATCGGTGAGAAGATAGCCGGCGGCGGGCGGATGTTCCGGCCGTGTCCGGACAGGGAAAAGAAGGAGTGGCTTTCGGACATTGCATATTTTATGGAGGAAAAGAGCGTGCAGATTGAGGATGTCCAATGCTGCGGGCTTGGCGGAAACGGGGGCGTGCTTGAACCTGATCTTGCGAAGGGATTTTCGCAGAAGCTTAAAGACGCGCCGGAGACGATCTATACTTATTGCGGCTCATGCGCGGGCAATCTTACGCGGAATGGATGCCGGCAGGTGCGCCATGTTCTGCCTGAGATACTTGGAACCTATGAAAAGCCGGACACGGTAAAGTCATTGATTAACCGGATGAGGACAAAGTATCTGTAAGGAATTGTTAAATAAGCTCTTAACAGTCCGGAATACCAGAAAGGAACAAAGATAAGATGGAAAAAAGAGCACTGATCATATTTACCCGTGTGCCGGTTCCGGGGCAGACGAAGACGAGACTGATGCCTTACTTTACGCCCTGGCAGTGCGCGAAGCTGCACACCTGTTTTCTGAAGGATATAGCGGCCGAATGCAAAAGGGTAAGGGCGGATCTTTACGTATGCTTTACCGGGGAGGACAGCCGGTGCGGGTGCCCTTCGGAGGATAAGGGAAATATGCTCTATCGGATATTCGGAGAGTGCGCAGGATATATTCCCCAGGAGGGCGCGGATCTTGGACAGCGGATGTACCGGGCGATCGGGCAGGTGCTGGCAAAGGGATACGCTTCCTGTGTCCTGATGGGGACTGATGTGCCGGAGGTGCGCAGCGGGGATATCCATCAGGCATTTGATCTGCTTAAGACTAAGGACATCGTGTTCGGTCCTACGGCTGACGGGGGCTATTATCTTATCGGCATGAAAGAGGCAAGAAAGGAAGCATTTGAAAAACAGACATATGGCCACGGGAAGGTTCTTCAACATACGGTCCGCGGGCTGAAAAGCAGGAATCTGTCGGTCGGGTTAGGAAAAAAGCTTCACGACATCGATACGAGGGGGGATATCGCCAGCTACAGGGACAGGCAGAGATCTGACAGACGCCTCCAGAAGACAGAGACAGGAAAGTATCTGATGCGGACATGCAAGGTCTCCGTGATCGTACCGATCTATAATGAAGAAAAAGTGATCGGAGATCTTCTTGAGAGCCTGAGAAGGATCAAAGACCGTTGTGAGGTCATCCTGGTAGACGGGGGAAGTACGGACAGGACGCTGGACTATATTGATTCCGGGTTTAAGCTTCTGCATTCCCCCAAGGGGAGGGCGCATCAGATGAACCTGGGCGCGCAGGAGAGCACAGGGGATGTTCTCTTTTTCCTGCACTGCGACAGCGAGCTGCCCAAAAAGCCGTTGGAGCAGATCCGTTATGTGATGAAGGATTACCGGGTGGGATGCTTTGGGATCGCGTTCCATTCCGCTAATTTTTTTATGCTCACCTGCCGTCTGATCTCCAATCACCGGATCAAGGACAGAAAGGTGGTGTTCGGCGACCAGGGCATTTTTATTGACCGGAACCTGTTCTTCGATGCGGGAATGTTCCCGGAGCTTCCGGTTATGGAGGATTACCAGTTCTCGCTGAACTTAAAGTCAAGGGGAGAGAAGATCGGGATCACGAAAAGCAGGATCTATACATCCGACCGGAGGTTCCCAGAAGGGACGGTTCCCAAATTGCGCGAGATGTGGAAGATGAACCGGCTGCGGAAAAAATACCGGGACGGCGTGGATATCGAAGAGATCGCAGATATGTACGCGGATGTGCGGTGAATATTATTGAATATCAGAAGAAAAGGAAACGGGATATGGACAGGATCAAAGGATTAAAGGAATATGTACAGGCGGGCGCTTACCGGGAGGCGCTGGGGCTGCCCGGGGAGGCCTGCGAGGAATATAAGCTGCTGGCCCAGGGAGAATACAATATCAATTATATCTTTACCCACCCGATAAATGGGAAGAAATTGCTTCTGCGGGTAAACTGCGAAAGCCAGATGCATCTGGAAGACCAGATCGGATATGAATATCATGCATTGGAATTACTGGAAGGTTCGCACAGGACGCCGAAGGTATATTATGTAGACGGGGGGAAAGAAATGCTGGATCACGGCGTGCTTGTGATGGAGTATCTTCCGGGCGTAAGCCTTGACTACCGCAGGGATATGGTGCTTGCGGCTCAGTGCCTTGCGGATATCCACAGCGTACCTATCCCCGAAGGTTCGGGGCTTTTATGTTCGGGGAATCCGCTGAAAGCCATTCTGGAGGAATGTGAGGAGATGGTGAAGGTATATATGGATTCGCCCTTAGGAGATGAGGAGACGAAAAAAAGGATACGGACCCTTCTTGATGCCGGCTGGGAGCGGATCAGGACGGTAAAGGATCAGGACGTGTACCAGTGCTGTATCAATACCGAGCTTAATTCGACGAATTTTTTGATCAACGGAGAGGGAAGAGGAAACTATCTGATCGACTGGGAGAAGCCGCTTTACGGGGATCCGGCACAGGATCTGGGGCATTTCCTGGCGCCGACGACTACATTCTGGAAGACAGATGTGATATTGAAGCCGTCGCAGGCCGATGCTTTTCTGGAGGAGTATACAGGGGCGGTGAATGGGAGATTTTCTGTAGAAGGGCTGAAGGAGAGAGTCTATACCTTTATCCCCATTACTTGTCTAAGAGGAGTGACCTGGTGCGCTATGGCATGGGTTCAGTACCAGCAGCCGGATAAGCTGATCTTTAACGAATCTACCTATAAAAAGCTTGAGGCATATCTGTCCCATGATTTTTTAGAGATGATATCCCGGGATTACTTCGGGGAGCAAGGCAGCCTGCGGCCATAGGCGGCTAAAGATGGGAAGCCGGAATGGAACAATTAGCCTGAATTATTCACGCTATCTTTTTCAACAGTGTTCAATGCCGTATAAACACTGTGTTTTGACCATTTTACTTTTTCACCTAATAAGTGAAACAATTTCTATACAAAAAAGAGCCTCAAGTTTGCTATGATTATGTTGGTAAGCAGCCACACATAAAGCAAAGGAGAAGCCCTATGCATAGTTTAAAGGAAATTCAGTTAAAATGCAACAAACAGTTTATTGTAGACTTTGATGGAGGGAAACTTTCCTCCGACGGAGGACTTCTTTTGATCAAGGAATTCCTCCATACCCTTGGTATTGAAAGTCTGCTAAAAAGCAGCTTTAAGACGAATGACACTGCCCTGTTCCGTATCCATAAGGATAACGAAAACCTCCTGCAGATGATATACCAGATTTTTGGAACTTACTATGAAGACAACTGTGCAGACGAACTCCGCTGTGATCCGGTTCTGTCGGCAGTCCTCGGAAAAGAGGCGCTGGCTTCGCAGCCGACCCTGTCCAGATTCTTTAACCGCATGGATGATGATACGCTCCGGCAGTTCGACAGTATCATGCAGCAGCTAAGGCAGAAGGTTTATTCCATCAAAATGCCGGAATTCGTCCTTTTTGACATTGATACCACACTGCTCCCGACTTATGGGAAACAGGAGGGAGAAGGGTTCAATTATCATTATCAGGCCCATGGCTACCATCCGCTTCTTTGTTATGATGGACTGACTGGGGATCTGATCCGTGCACAGCTGCGTGATGGCACGGACTACTGTTCCAAAGACGCGGCGGCATTCATGGAACCTATTATCACTGAATACCGAAAAAACTATCCCGACATACAGCTTTATGCCAGAGGGGACAGCGGCTTTGCTGCACCGGGGCTTTATGACCTTTTTGAGGACAATGATGTCAAATATGCCATCCGTCTGAAAATCAACAAAACGCTGCTGAAACTTGCACAGGACAAAGATGAGGCATTAACAAAAGCAACCCATTTTAATATGATAGATTATGCTGTCACCTATGGTGAATTCTGGTACCAGGCAGCGTCATGGCGTTCTCCACGCCGCGTGGTGTTTAAGATTGAAAAGCCTTATAACCAGCTGACCCACATGTACACATTTATCGTTACCAACATGGAGGAAATGGAGCATTGGCAGGTGATTGATTATTACTGCAACCGTGGACGTATGGAGAACTTCATAGGCGAAGGAAAACAGGGCTTTGACTTTGCATCGGTCAGTTCGCAGAGCAAAACCATTAACGCCAACCGTCTCCAACTCCATGCGCTGGTATATAACATTTTCAACTGGTTCCGCCGATTTGCCCTGCCAAAGCATATGAGTAAAAGTCTGATTGACACAGTAAGATTCAAACTCTTAAAGATAGCAGCAAGGGTGGTACATACCAGCAGATATGTGAAA
>Ga0137306_103383_pt1 | contig 11934 bp, 6 predicted proteins | sample Inofroosms_March_FD_97187 | JGI IMG/M metagenome (GOLD analysis project Ga0137306, IMG submission 97187) | Mouse cecal microbial communities from Vienna, Austria - N-Acetylneuraminic and N-Acetylglucosamine D2O microcosms_March | ecosystem: Host-associated > Mammals > Digestive system > Large... | reverse complement strand
TCGTGCCGCTAAGAGCAAACAGCGCGATGATATTCGGGATAACCATCATGGAGTTAAAGCAGTCTGCCATGTTCCATACAAGGTCTACCTGCGCCAGAGAGCCAAGCAGAACGCACACAGCAACCAGGACGGAATAAACCTTGACTGCTTTCGCGCCGAACAGATACTTCACATTCGCCTGGCCGAAGAAATACCAGCCAAGAATTGTACTGAACGCGAAGAAGAACATACAGATCGCGATAAAGATGTCGCCGCCCTTGCCGTAAAGCGTAGAGAATGCATACTGGCTCAATTCCGCGCCGGTCTTGCCGCTTGGGATTGATCCGGTCGTGATGATAACAAGCGCGGTCAGGTTCAGGATAACAAATGTATCAATAAATACACCGATCATGGCAACAAAGCCCTGCTCTACCGGATGGTCAACCTTTGCAACTGCATGTGCGTGAGGAGTAGAACCCATACCTGCCTCATTGGAGAACAGACCTCTGGCAACACCCTTTGTCAGGGCAAGCTTAATGGTCGCGCCCACAGCGCCGCCGGTAATCGCGGAAGGAGCAAACGCACCTACAACGATAGAATAGAACGCGTAGGGTATCTGGCTGAAGTTAGCAATGATCACGATAAGCGCGCCTACAATATATAAAGCTGCCATAACCGGAACGATCGTCTCTGTAACCTTCGCGATACGCTGCATACCGCCCATAAATACGAACAGCGCCAGAACTGCAAGGATAACGCCCATAGCGATCTGCGGCAGGCCGAAAGCGGTATTGAACGCCGCCGCGATAGAGTTCGCCTGAACTGCATTGCCCATAAATCCTAAGGCGAAGATCAGAAGCACGGCAAAGAGTCCTGCCAGGATCTTCCCGAAAGCCCCTGTAAATGCTGCCCGTATGTAATATCCCGGTCCGCCGGTGATCTCCCCGTCCGCACCTCCCTGCTTATACTTCTGCGCCATAACCGCCTCGCCGAAGATCGTCGCCATCCCTAAAAATGCTGCGATCCACATCCAGAAGATCGCTCCCGGGCCTCCGATAGCGATAGCTGTGGCTGCCCCGGCGATATTGCCGGTACCTACCTGCGCCGCGATAGCTGTGGCAAGCGCCTGGAAAGAGGACATCCCGTCCGCCCCCGCCTCTCCCTTTTTGGAGAACAGGCCGCCGAAGGTCCTTCTCATTCCCTCTCCAAAGCCCCTGATCTGGATAAAACCAAGCTTAACAGAAAACCAGATACCGCCTCCAAGAAGTGCGACGATCAGGATGTAATCTGCCAGATAATGCTGAATGGTCAAAACAATGTTATTTAATGCTTCCATACTGTAATTCCCCCTTTTCTCATATAGATATTATTAATAACATCATTGTGTTTATAGACATCATTTTAACATTTCAATGATACTTTTTCAACATTTCTGACTTTTCATGAATAATTTTCGTCAATTTTCCTAATCCTCCCATTTGTCAATCATTTTCTCAATAAAAGAAACAGCGGAAAATAAAGGTTTTTCACGCTGCTTCTTACTATCTGCCGATAGATAATTTTTTATTTTCGGCATTTTGCTATTTTTTTATCAAACTTCTGTCGATGATAACTGCATCTGCTTATCCGTGCATATGCTTATCCCCACATCCTCTTATACATTAATCTCTGCCTTTACCCCCAGCACATCCTTGTACTCTTCAAGAAGGGGACGGATGACCTGCGAAAGATATGCCTCCACCTGCAGGGGAGCGCGCCCGGTATATCTGGACGGGTCCATCGTCTGCTTCAACTCATCTAAGGTCAGGCCGAATGCCGGATCTGCCGCGATCAGTTCAAGAAGGTTATTATCCAGTCCTTTTTCCTTCACATTACGCCCCGCTTCCATAGAAAGCTCGCGGATGCGCTCATGAAGCTCCTGCCTGTCCCCGCCTGCCTTCACCGCATCCATCATGATATTTTCCGTAGCCATAAAAGGAAGCTCGCTCATCAGACGCTTCTCGATCACCTTCGGATACACGACCAGCCCGTCCACTACGTTCAGGCACAGATCCAGGATGCCGTCGACAGCAAGAAAGCCCTCCGGCACACTAAGACGCTTGTTGGCAGAATCGTCAAGTGTCCGCTCAAACCACTGGGTGGCAGAGGTGATCGCCGGATTCAGTGCATCGACCATCACATACCTGGAAAGAGAGGCGATCCTCTCGCTCCTCATGGGATTCCTCTTGTAAGCCATGGCAGAAGAGCCGATCTGGGATTTTTCAAATGGTTCCTCTACCTCCTTAAGGTGCTGGAGAAGGCGGATATCATTGGACATCTTGTGGGCGCTGGCCGCGATGCCTGAAAGGACGTTTAGCACTCTTGTATCCACCTTGCGGGAATAGGTCTGCCCGGATACTGGATAACATGCCGGAAAGCCCATCTTTTCCGCGATCATCGGATCGATCTTATCGATCGTTTCCTGATCCCCGTCGAACAGCTCAAGAAAGCTTGCCTGTGTCCCCGTCGTCCCCTTAGACCCCAGAAGCTTAAGGCTTTTCATCACATACTCAAGATCCTCCAGATCAATCTCAAATTCCTGCATCCAAAGCGTCGCCCTCTTTCCCACCGTCGTAGGCTGTGCCGGCTGAAAATGCGTGAAAGCAAGGGTGGGTAGGCTCTTATACTCATCAGCGAACCTTGCCAGCTTTGCAATGACATTCACCAGCTTTTTCCGCACCAGCTTGAGCGCCTCCGACATCAGGATGATATCCGTATTGTCGCCTACATAGCAGGAGGTCGCCCCGAGATGGATGATTCCCTTGGCTTTCGGGCACTGCTGCCCATAAGCATAGACATGAGACATGACATCATGGCGCACTTCCTTTTCCCGCGCCTTTGCCACATCATAATTGATATCTTCTGCATGGGCCTTTAGCTCCTCAATCTGCTCCTCAGTGATATTAAGCCCCAACTCCCTCTCCGTCTCGGCAAGCGCGATCCACAGCCTGCGCCATGTACAAAACTTCTTGTCCGGCGAAAAAATGTACTGCATCTCCTTGCTGGCATACCGCTCTGAGAGCGGACTTTGGTATCTGTCATTCGTCATCATACTTATCTCCTCTTTAATTTTTTATTCATCCGTTCACTGTACTCTTCATCCCCTTGCGGCTGTCAAGCCTCCGGTAATCATTCTTCCACTGTGAAAGCTTCTCCTCCGGCACATCCGGGTCTATCTTTTCATGCACCTCTTTCATCTCTTCCTTAAGCTTCGACGCCATACTGAGAAACAAAGGGTTCCCCGACAGCATCTTCGTGTAATCCTTTCTCGTATACGCCTGATAACAGCAATAAAGATAAGCCTTCAGCATATCTGGCTCCTCGCAGAGATAATATGCCTCCTTGTACGCAGCCAGCGCCTCCTCATAGAGGAACAAGTGCCCGTACGAAGACCCCATGCATCCGTAGACATGCCCGTAGAATCTCTTTCCTGCAGAATCATCCCACTCCGCATTCACGATGGACTGATAGACCAGGATCGCCGCAGAATACTCACCGCTCCTAAGCAGCGTATCCCCTTTAAACTTAATCTTTTCTACTTCCCTCTGGTTTCTAAGGTTCTCAAGGAGACCCTGGATCTTATTGATCTCCGACTGGGCGTAGATATAGGACCCCCGGAGCAGCGAGATTACGAACTGCTCCTCCGAGCAGTTTTTCGAAAGCTCCTCCCTCAGCTTCTCCGCAAGCGCGTCCAGGTGAAGCTCCGTGGATATCCATTCACAGAGCTGGCGGTTCATAATCGTATGGTCGATCAGATAGAGATTGTTACATACATAATAACACAATTCTTCTATTGTATAAATGCGCAGATGGATGCGGCCGATCTCGTAGGGCTGCTGCGCCCTCTTATTATGACATAGAATTAAACTGCCCATTGATCCCTCCTAAATGTATATCCTTTGTCACGGAAAATCCGGAAGGAGGATAAAAATCCCCGAAGCCGATATCTTTAAGCGTCAGCCTGCAGAGACGCTCCTCCAGAAACATGATCTCTATCTTAAGCCGCAGGGAATAATCCGACCGTTCAGGCAGCCCCTTTAAGGATATCCGCTCCACCTGGAGCTCCTCTCCTGCAAGTGACTCAATGTGGACCTCCAGATCCGAATCGTCCTCAAGAAGCACCTCCCATTCCCCGTCTGCCTCATACCAGCGGGTACCCCAGGACACCACCGGGTACCACCCTTCCTTGCCGTTCACCCGCATCCGCAGGGAAATCTGCTGAGTCATCTTCGACTCATCCAGATAGACCGGCCCTTCATTGTCATCTCTGCATACACGTACAGAAGTATAGCAAGCACCTTTGCTGTGAAGATTATTCCCCACAAATGCCCTCCGCCCGTTGCAGAGCACTTTGAGGGAATTCGGATACCAGTTATTCTCAAATCCCTCGCCGGTCAGATACACCGAGGAGATCACTTTTTTCTCAAACACACTCTGGATAAATGCCTTGAAAGTCTCGTCCGCACTCCGGGCCTTCTCCTCGTCGTCAAGCAGAAGATGGATGGCCTCAAGTTCCTTAATATGCGCCTTCGCCACCTCATCCACCGTCACAAACACTTCCTTGTCACGGTTGTTCACCACATGAAGCCGTTTCAGCATAAATGCCTTGATCTTCTGTGCATCGCAGAAAATCAGCGCAGACTCGTACTGCCACAGCTCCTTTGGCTGGTAGAACATATACTGGCAAAAGCTCTCCTTGTAATCCTGCACATAGATCTTATCCTTCGGGATCCCAAGATGCCTGCCGATGCTTTTTAACATCTTAGACATGTCCACACTGGTAAAGGGCGTGGAAAAGGTCAGATATTCGATCTCGTCAAACCTTTCTAAAGTAAGCTTGATGAACTTTGCCAGGAGCCATACGGCATCGTAGACCTTTCTTCCCAGAGAAACCTTCCTGTGATAGAACGCATTGACAAACAAATCCTCCACAAAAAGGCTGTCATCCACCGCCTTTAAGCACTCCGCCTCCATACCATAGACCCACTGCCCGTCCATCTTCCCGAGGGAAAGGGGAATCTGATAATTGTCAGAGGAAACTTCCAGAGTCTCCGGCTCATTCTTAGCTTCGTTATAATAACTGATCTGGCAGTATTTTTCATTCAGGTCATATCCAAGGATACTCCCTCGCTCCATCCCATTTCCTCCTAAAACAACACTTAATATATTTTGAACATCCTATCCGCCATCCGTTCATCCTCCTCAAAAACCGCCATCATCTTCTTGCGGCTTGCAGGGGACATGCGGATCAATGCGTTAATCCTCCCGTATTTTCCAGCGGCAGTCTTCTTCCTTCCGTCAAGGACCGCCTTCTCAGATGCCGTCACCTTCTTGCCCCTGGTCTCCTGGAAATAATAGCTTACATGCTCGTCGTCATACAGCACAAACTGCTTCACATATAAATTCTCGAATACCGGAAGAAGCGTCTCCTTATGATATCCCAGCTCCTCTCTCCCGCCGCGGCGCATCTTGTAATAGAGTTCCACGCTGCTGCCCGGCTCTCCCTGATAAAACACCATGGATTTATCATAAAGCTGCAGCTCACGAAGCCATGCCTCATCGTAGTTCAGATAGAACGGGAATACAAGCTGCCGCTCGCACATCTCCCTCAGCACCTGATGGAGCACCGGCTCATAGTCAGCCGAAAAGCTCTGTCTGGAAAAATACTTAAGAAGCGCCGCCTTGCAGATATCCGGCAGCTCCTCCCCCTGCTCACACTCATTGGCAATGATATCAAACACACACCGCTTCGTCTCGCGCCCAAACACAAGGTATTCCCTGGCAACATAGGCCAGATACGCCTGCTTCAGCCGGAAATACGTATTATCTGACAGATAGTAATCCTCAAATATCTTCTCCTCGTCAAACAGATTTTCCGAGAAGACCATCTGCGTGATAATGCGCTCCCCGATCTTATACGACGGAATCTCATAATCCTTCAGCACCGCCCACAGCTTCTTCATATCATCCGTGGCGCCACAGTACCAGTTGGCCAGATACATCAGCGTCGCCTTGTCATACTGTCCAAGCCTGAACAATGCAAAGCACAGGTGGGTGAGAAATTCATCTTCCTTATAATTGGTATCTCTCACCAGATGGCTGCAGAACCGGAATACCTCCTGCTCATCAAAGGCGCCGATTCCCTTCTCCCGGACATTCTCCAGCGTCAGCTCTTCCTTCGTCTGGAATTCCTGCCCCTTTCCTTCTGTCTCCTCGTATTTCTTGCACATCTCAAGAAAACGCGGCTCGTAAAACAGCCGTTTTGTCTCATAGGGAATAGAATCGGTATAATACCTTCCCGAAACCGACTCCCACACAATACGCGATTCTTTATTGTACAGACAGATGATGGTCGTGCCGTCATGCTCATAAGGAACCTTCTGCTTCGCCTCGCCGTTCTTCTCAATGACCAGCACGTAGTTCATATCCGAAACCTTCGTGGTCACGCTGTAGGAAAAGCAGATATCCCGCATGGCCTCCATACGCTCATCCGTCATCTCCTCCTTTATGCAGAACCGCTTATAGAGCACCCGCAGATGCTCCGTGATATGCCGCTTCATGAGCTGGTCCCAGGTAAAGGAGACCATCTGCTCCCGGTAGTTGAGGAACAGATCCTCACCGCCCACCTCATAGGTCAGAAGATTGGCATACAGAAAGGCCGTCTTCTTATAATCCAGCGAATTCCCGTGCATAAAATACAGGAAAATAAACTGCGGCAAAGCACCTCCCACCGAAGACGTTTCCATGGTAACCATATAAGACTCGTAAAGCTGCGCAATCTTAAGCCCCGCCTCCACAGAACGCTGATACCAGATAAAATATTTCCTCTGCATCTTATTGCCCTTGATCAGCAGCGTACAGATCGTGTTCAGGATCATCTTCTCCCGGTACATCTCATAGATACGCACAAGGATGCGGAACAGCGGCTCACTGTAGGACTTCTGTTGGCTGGCAAAATTCGCCACATAAAGAGCCAGCTCCTTGGACATCAGCCGGTACTTGGAGGCGAACTCCAGCACCTGTATCTCGAATTTTCCTAATTTTTTCAGGAGTATGGGCTTCTCCTGATAGCAGAGGTACGCCTCCAGATAAAACATCACCTGATGGCAGTCGAACTCAAACTGCTGCTCTAAGACCTCCAGCTTCTTATAGGGATTCCGGTACCTGCGGTCCAGGTGGATCAGCATCTGCAGCAGCATCCAGCAGTCCTGGTAGCGCATATAGGTCTTGCCGATCTCGTCAAGGACCCGCTCCGTGTGGCTTCCCTTTCCTCTGATCAGCGCAGTCAGGTACAGATAATAGCAGTTAATGATGGGATCCTTACCGATGGCAAAGCGGTTATAGTTAAAATTTTCCAAAATCCACTTCGCCTCCTCCATCTTGCGCCCCTTAATGTAAATGTGCGCCTGAAGGAGCTGATAAAGCTCGCTGTTAGGGTCAAGCTTCCTCAAAGAGGCTACTTTCTCCTCCGCGCTGTCCACCCATGCCTTAAGTTCCTTCCTGCCGCCCACATAGCTGATATACTCCTTCAGCACCTGGGCGCACAGAAGCTCCGGAAGATGATGGTTCTCATCATACTCCATACTCTGTAAGACCTCTACCTCATAGGTGATCTCCTCGTAGGGCGTGATAAAGCGGATCGACCCGTAGTTGCGCCCTCCGTGCAGATGCTCCGGCCGCACCAGGTACTCCACTTCCAGCGTATTGCCCACGAAATCCTCCGTCGTGATCTCCGGGCGCATCACCTTCAAAAACCTTCCCTCCGCCCTGATCTTAATGGGCATATACCCCCAGGTATTCTTCATCACGGAGATAATACCCTTCGTCGGCTCGTCAATATCCTCAAAAAGCATCCCTTCCCCCGCAAGGGTCAGAAAGATACACTCCTTCTGCTTAATGCCGACCAAAAACTCCTCCATCGCCTGCTCGCCCAGAGACCAGCGGCGCATATTGTCATACAGATAGAAAATACGTTCATTCTCATACTTCAATATCTCATAAAAGGACTTCGAACGGAACAGCCGCCCTGCTTCCGAATAATCCTTGACCGCAAGCTTACGGAAGTCGTCCGTACTCTGCACCTTGCCGTAGGCCGTCATAATATACGGCTTTTCTATGATCGCCGTAAAGGGAAGCTCATACTCACCTCCTGAGCATACGACGGTAAACTTCCCTTTCTCCACATGTCCAGGCTTAAGCCCCCTGCCGTCATAGGTGAATTCCACCCGCGCAGGATTCCCCTCGAATCCCTGATCCTTAAAAGAGACACGAAAAGAAGAGGGGTAGATAAGTCCCCTGATCTTACTATCATTCCTGCTCCTGATCTGGAAGCCGGTCTTATATACTTCTCCTTCGCCGATGATCAGTACCAGATTCGTTTCTTCAAACTCTACATCCGGCCTGACAAGTCGAAAGTCTCCCTTGGAAAATTTCTGAATCTTATTTTTCAAGCCTGACACCTGCTTCTTTCGTTGCTTTTTTTTCAAAACATACTATAATAAATTATAGCATTATTATATAGCTTATGGCAATGCCGAAACACAAAATCTTGAAAATATATGTAGAACCTTGTTGCTATTCACAGCCCAAAGGCTGCTCATAGCAACGATTCGTGGCGGCATTCCAAGTTTTGCTGCGCAAAAGCCACTCCTCACTCCTGTATCCTGTTCTCACGAAAGGTACACCCAGTGCGCATACCCGCCCTGCGAACAGAAGCCGGCAGCATACTGATTTGCATCACGAATAATCATTTATCCGCTATAATAGTATAAACAAGGAGAGACAAAATGTCAAAAAAAGTTGAATTTCACGGAAGCGATCTTGAAAAGATCGCAGAATACTACCACATTCCCAAAGAGGCGATCGTCATGTTCGGGGCTAACGTCAATCCCCTCGGACTCTCAGACGCTGTCAAACAAACGCTTGCTGCCCATTTAGACATCATCAGCAGCTATCCCGACCGCAGCTACACTTCCCTTAAGCAGGCCATAAGCCGCTACTGCGGATGCAGCCCGGAAACGATCGTCGTCGGCAACGGCTCCACGGAGCTGATCTCTTTGCTGATCAGCCAGCGCTCCGCCAAAAAGGCGTTCGTCCTCGGCCCCACCTATTCGGAATACGAACGGGAGCTTGCCCTGACCGGAGGGCTTCTTTCCTATTATAATTTGAAGGAATCTGATGATTTTATACTCGATACCGAAGATTTTATCAATTCCATTCCTGAAGACGCGGATCTTGTCATTATCTGCAACCCCAACAATCCTACCTCCTCTGCCGTCCATCAAGAAGATATGGAAAAGATCGTCAGCTTCTGCCAGAAAAGAAATATCTTTGTCATGAGCGACGAAACTTATGTAGAATTCGCGCCAAACACTGAAAAGATCACCGCCGTCCCCATAACAAAACGCTATGACAATCTCATGGTCATCCGCGGCGTATCCAAATTCTTCGCCGCCCCGGGACTCCGTTTCGGATACGGCATCACCAGCAACAAGGAATTTTTGTCCATGCTGCTGACCCACCAGAATCCCTGGAGCTTAAACAGCGTCGGCGCATTCGCGGGGGAGCTTATGCTTAAGGACGAAAAATATATCGGGCGGACACGCCGTCTGATCGATGCCGAGCGCACCAGAATGTGCCGGGAACTTAAAGCTCTTGATTCCTTTAAAGTATATCCGGCTTATGCCAACTTTATCCTGCTTAAGATTCTCAAGGAAGGGGTGGATTCTTTTCAGGTATTCGAGACGGCGGTTAAGGAAAAATTGATGATCCGGGACTGCTCCTCCTTCCAGAGCCTTGAGGGGGAATTTGTACGATTCTGTGTGATGAAGCCGGAGGATAATACGCGGCTTTTGTCGGTGCTTGCGAAGATCTGAAAATAAGAGATGATGAACGATAAGCCCGCCGAAAGGCGGGCTTATCATGATATCTGTTCTGGCATACCAGAAATCTGCACTTATTTCTTCAGAATCAATGCTACAAAAGTGATATCTTCCCCGCCGGTATTTTTGATGCCGTGCCCGTCACCTTCTTTGCAGAAGAAGGAATCGCCGGGTTCAAGCGGCATCTCTGTGCCGTTATCATTGTAAACTCCGGTTCCGGTCAGGATGTAGTAGCCTTCCTCATCTCCCTGATGTACGTGATAGCCGATCTCGCAGCCGACAGGCACGGTCACCTTTGCATACATCTTGCAGTGCTCCCCGCGGGCCTCGCCGGAGATGAGCATCTCCTTTGTGATATACCCCTCGCCGCCGTAGGCATGCTCAGCTTTGTTGATCTCTCTTTGTCCAGCTTTTGTCATAGTAAACGCCTCCTTTGTTCATATACCTGTGCTTTTGATTATAACTTAAGGTTGTGGGGCTGACAATACCTTACGCATTGATTTCCCGGGTTTTGACACCATCAGGTTACTGATAAATCACCGCCAATTATTTGTTTAGTCTATTTGAAAATCAGTCCCTTTTTGGTTATAATAGAATGAGAAAGATTTTTAACACACTGTTTCGTCTTCGAAGACGGCAGTATGACCTTTGACCTTGAGGAGGCAGTCAGGAAGTCAAAGCAAGCTTAAAATCATGCTTTCTCAGTCAGAAACAAGCTTTGCACGGCGGATATCTATGCCGCTTCAATCGTCTCTCATAAAAAGAGCCTGATCCACAGAAGTATTCTCCGCGGTCAGGCTCTTATTCGATTTCATTTTCACCATATCCGCCGGCTTTAAGTCACTGTCCGCTCCGTGACCGGCAGCGGCTTTGATCCTCTCTCTGCCCCATAGGTCAGCCGGTTACCCCACCGCAGCAATATCTATAAGCATCAGCTTCCGGATATTCGTATTCTCCAGGCTCTCGATCAGTGCCTCTGCCGTATCAATGGCCGTCAGCACGTTCACCCCTGTCTCAATAGCATTTCTGCGGATCACGAAGCCGTCCTTCGCACGCTCCGCGCCCTGAGGCGGTGTGTCGATGATCAAATCGATCTTGTGCCCGAGGATCAGATCCATCAGGTTCGGTGACTCCTGTTCGATCTTACTGACCGCGTTCGCCCTGACGCCTGCCGCCTTCATGACCTGCGCAGTTCCTCTCGTGGCAAAGATACGGTATCCGATCCGTTCAAACCTCCGCCCGATCTCCACTGCCTTCTCCTTGTCCTCGTCCCGGACAGTGATGATCATGTTCTTATGCTTCGGCAGCTTGATGCCCGCTCCTAAGAATGCTTTATAAAGCGCCTCATCGAATGTCTTCGCAATACCAAGACATTCTCCCGTCGATTTCATCTCCGGCCCCAGGCTGATATCCGCGCCGCGGATCTTCTCGAAGGAAAATACCGGCATCTTGACTGCGAAATAGTCCGCCTCCGGCGCAAGTCCCGGCGTATAGCCAAGATCTCTGATCTTTCCGCCGATGATCACCTTCGCCGCCAGCGAAACTACCGGTATGCCCGTCACCTTGCTGATATAAGGTACCGTCCGGCTGGAACGGGGATTGACCTCGATCACATACACCTCTTCCCCGCACACGATAAACTGAATATTGATCAATCCGATGACATGGAGTGACCTTGCCAGCTTCTTTGTATAGTCCTCGATGGTCCGCTTCGTCTTTTCGGAAATGCTCCGGGCCGGATACACGGAGATACTGTCGCCCGAATGGATGCCCGCCCGCTCGATATGCTCCATGATTCCCGGGATCAGGATATCTTCCCCGTCGCACACCGCGTCGACCTCGATTTCCTTGCCCTGGAGATATTTGTCTACCAGGATCGGATGATCCTGGGCGATCCGGTTGATGATACCGATAAACTCTTCGATGTCATGGTCATTGATGGCGATCTGCATCCCCTGGCCGCCAAGCACGTAGGAGGGGCGCACCAGCACCGGATAGCCCAGCTCATTGGCCACCTTCTTCGCCTCCTCTGCGG
>Ga0137306_103382_pt1 | contig 11939 bp, 11 predicted proteins | sample Inofroosms_March_FD_97187 | JGI IMG/M metagenome (GOLD analysis project Ga0137306, IMG submission 97187) | Mouse cecal microbial communities from Vienna, Austria - N-Acetylneuraminic and N-Acetylglucosamine D2O microcosms_March | ecosystem: Host-associated > Mammals > Digestive system > Large... | reverse complement strand
CATACCGCTGTCCTGCCAGCTCCTCCTGTTCCATAGGCAGATACTGATGAAGAAATCTGCGGATTTCCTCCTGCATTGCCTCTGCAATTTTCCCAACATTCTGCGGATTTGCCGGCTGAGGCTCACGGATGATTTTTTCAATGATTCCAAGTTCTTTTAATTCTTCCGCTGTCACCCGCATCCGTTCTGCAGCTTTCGGAGCTTTCCCTGCGTCTTTCCACATAATGGACGCAAATCCCTCCGGGGACAGAATGGTATAGGTGGCATTTTCCATCATCCATACCTCATTGCCCACTGCCAGCGCCAGAGCGCCGCCGCTGCCTCCTTCGCCGATAACGATGCTTAAAACCGGCACCGTCAGATCGGACATTTCAAAAAGATTTCTGGCGATGGCTTCCCCCTGGCCCCGCTCTTCCGCTTCCATGCCGCAGAAAGCTCCTGGCGTATCCACAAAGCAGATAATGGGACGTCGGAATTTTTCCGCCTGTTTCATCAGACGCAATGCTTTCCGATAGCCCTCCGGGGAAGGCATTCCGAAATTACGGGTGATATTCTCTTTGGTGGTTTTCCCTTTCTGCTGCCCAATCACAGTTACAGGACACCCGTCGAAATACCCGATTCCGCCCACAACAGCTCCGTCGTCTGCAAAATGGCGGTCTCCGTGGAGTTCCAGAAAATCCGTAAAAATTTCCCTTATATAATCCATTGCACCGGGACGGTCCTGAGCCCTGGCCCGCTGTACCCGCTCCCAGGCAGATACTTTTTCCTGGGAACGGCTTTCTTCCTGGATTTCCGTTTTTTTTCTCCGATTTGGGATTAGCCCTTCTTTTGGCTCCACCTGCCGGTGCATGACAATGAGCCTGGCAAGGGTGTCTTTCAGTTCTTCCCGCTCCACAATTCCGTCAATCAGGCCGTGCTCCAGCAGAAATTCCGCCCGCTGAAATCCTTCGGGCAGCTTCTGCCGGATGGTCTGCTCTATAACCCTGGGCCCTGCAAATCCCACCAGAGCCCCCGGTTCAGCCAGAATCACATCTCCCAGCATGGCAAAGCTGGCGGTTACCCCTCCGGTGGTGGGGTCCGTCAGTACGGAAATATAGAGAAGTCCTGCCTTTGCATGGCGTTTCAGGGCCCCGGAGGTTTTGGCCATCTGCATGAGAGATACCATACCTTCCTGCATTCTGGCGCCGCCGGAACAGGTAAAAATAATCACCGGAAGTTTTTCTCTGGTGGCACGCTCCACAGCCCTGGTGATTTTTTCTCCTGTGACAGCTCCCATGCTGCCCATGAGAAACCTTCCGTCACAGACACAGATTACTGCCCGTTCCCCGTGGATGTTACCCGCGCCGCAGGTAACTGCCTCGTCAATGTTCAGTTTTTCCTGCAGAGACCGGATTTTACTCTGATAATCCGGATAATGTAACGGGTCTTTCTGTTCCAGCCCTTCGTCCCACTTTTCATAAGTCCCTTTATCCACCACCATTCTCAGACGTTTTTTCGTGGTAATCCGGAAATATTTTCCGCATTTATAGCACACGTAATGGTTCTGCCGCACATCTTCTTTGTAGAGAAGTTCTCCGCATCCGTCACATTTTATCCAGAGGCCTTCCGGTACCGATGGTTCTTTTCCGGACATCAGAACCGTTCCGGTTTTCTTGAATTTCAGCATTTGTCACCCGCCTCCTTTTATTTATTCCTGATTTTATTAAATTTTAATTTTATTTATCGAAATATTTCTGTATAAAACCTGTATTGACATTCCCGGACTGAAAAACCGGATGATTCAGAATATCATACTGAAAATCCAGATTGGTAGTAATTCCGTCCACCACCACTTCTCCAAGGGCGCTGCGCATTTTCCGAATAGCGTCCGCCCGGTCTTCCCCGTGGACAATTACTTTCGCCACCATGGAATCATAGTAAGACGGAATGGTATATCCGTTATAGAGGGCCGATTCAATTCTCACACCGTTTCCTCCGGGAAAATGCAGATCTTTTACCGTTCCCGGACAGGGCATAAAATTCTGCTCCGGATTCTCCGCGTTAATGCGGCATTCAATGGCATGGCCTCTCAGCGTAATATCCTCCTGCCTTAGCTTCAGTTTCTCTCCTGCCGCAATCCGAATCTGTTCTTTCACCAGATCCACCCCTGTCACCATTTCCGTCACAGGATGTTCCACCTGAATTCTGGTATTCATTTCCATAAAATAAAAATTTTTCTCTTTATCCAGCAGGAATTCAACGGTTCCCGCATTCTCATACCCCACGGCCCTGGCTGCAAGCACAGCTGTGTTCCCCATACGTTCCCGCAAATCCTCATCTATGGCCGCACCGGGCGATTCTTCCAGCAGTTTCTGGTGGCGTCTCTGAATGGAGCAATCCCGTTCTCCCAGCCAGAGCACGGTACCGTATTTATCCGCCAGAATCTGGATTTCAATATGCCTGGGCTCCTCCATATATTTTTCGATATACATGGTATTGTCGCCGAACCCGCTGACGGATTCCTGCTGGGCCAGCTGAAAAGCCTGGACAAACCCTTCCCGGTCCGAAGCCACACGCATACCTTTCCCGCCGCCTCCGGAGGATGCTTTAATCATCACAGGAAATCCTGTTTTCTCTGCGATTTCCAGCCCCTGCTCCGCCTCATATACCGACTCTCCTGGCCCCGGCACCACCGGAATCCCGGCGTCCATCATGGTTGCCCTGGCCTGGGATTTGTTTCCCATTTTCCCTATCATATCTCCGGAGGGGCCGATAAATGAAATACCGCATGTTTCGCACATATCCGCAAAATGTTCATTTTCGGACAAAAAGCCAAACCCAGGATGGATGGCCTGGGCTTTTGTGGCAATTGCCGCGCTTAAAATGCGCTCCATATTCAGATAGCTGTCCGCCGGGGAGGCTTTTCCAATGCAGACCGCCTGGTCTGCAAGCTGGGTATGCAGCGCTTCCCGGTCTGCCTCTGAGTATACTGCCACAGAGAGAATTCCCATCTCCCGGCAGGCACGGATAATACGCACTGCAATTTCTCCCCTGTTGGCAATCAATATTTTCTGAAACATATAAAATGCTCCTTTAACTTTTATGCTAATATCTTATATCCGGCTGTTATCCAATGGCAAATGTCAGTTCCACTGCCACGGCGGTTTTGCCGTTTACCGTGGCTTTTGCATTCCCGATGCCCACCGGCCCTTTCTGTTTCACAATTTCAACTTCCAGCATCAGTACATCTCCCGGCACCACTTTCTGTTTGAACCGGGCCTTATTAATGGCCCCGAAATATGCGGTTTTTCCCTGAAAATCCGGCTGGCTTAAAATGGCCACCGCGCCGGTCTGTGCCAGAGCTTCCACAATCAGTACCCCCGGCATCACCGGTTCTCCCGGAAAATGCCCTGCGAAAAAAGGCTCGTTATAAGTAACGCATTTTTTCCCCAGTGCGCGTATTCCCGGCTCCAGTTCCTCTATGGTATCCAGCAGCAGAAAAGGCTGCCGGTGAGGAATAATTTCCATAATCTCTCTGGTTCCCATAAGTGACATCACAGTTCCTCCTGTCTTTCCTTCCTGTTTTATCTGCCGATTACAAACAGCGGCTGGCCAAATTCTATCACATCCTCGTTGGATACCAGAATCTGCTTTACCACGCCCTCATAGTCGCTTTCAATTTCATTCATCAGTTTCATGGCTTCCACAATTCCAAGGGTCTGGCCTCTGGATACATGGTCCCCTACTTTCACAAAAGGCTCTGCCTCCGGCTCCGGCCCGCTGTAAAACGTCCCAACCAGCGGAGATTTCACAATATTTCCTTCGGAGGAAATATCGGAAGGCCTGCTCCCGGCGGAAACAGCTTCCGCCTCTGGAACCTCTGCTGCTCTGGCTCCGCCTGCTTTTACATCCACTGCAACCAGTGTCTGCTGCTTTTCTTTTTTCATTGAAATCACAATCCCTTTTTCCTCATAGGAAAAACGGGTCAGTTCAGACTCCGAAACTGTCTGAATCAGTTTTACAAGATTATCAAATTCCATGCTGCTGTCTCCACTCCCTGTTTTTCGCTCATTTACCATTTCCTTTTCAGGAATCCTGCTGACTGAATTTTTTCAGAATCAGGCTGGCGTTGTGCCCGCCAAATCCCAGAGAATTTGTTAAGGCATACTGAAACTTCCGGTCTTTTCCGTTATTCTTCATGTAATTCAAATCAAGTTCTGCTTCTGACTCCTGCAGTCCCACTGTGGCATGGATATATTCATGCCGCATCTGCAGAATACATGCAATCACTTCCACCGCCCCGGCTGCTCCCAGCAGATGTCCGATCATGGACTTGGTGGAATTGATGTCCAGTTCATACGCATAGGCTCCAAAAGCCTGTTTGATGGCTCTGGTCTCAAACAGATCATTGTGATGGGTACTGGTTCCGTGGGCATTGATGTATTCCACCTGTTCCGGTGCAATCCCCGCGTCTGCCATGGCCTGCTTCATGGCCATGGCCGCTCCCATACCGTCTTCCGCCGGAGAAGTAATGTGGAAGGCGTCGCTGGTTGCGCCATAGCCCGCTACTTCCGCCAGAATGGCCGCCCCCCGTGCTCTGGCATGTTCCAGTTCCTCCAGAACCACGACGCCGGCTCCTTCTCCCATGACGAATCCGCTGCGCTCTTTATCAAAAGGAATGGAGCAGCGGTTCACATCGTTGCTGGATGACAATGCGGTCAGCGCGGTAAATCCGCCGATTCCAATGGGGGTAATGGCGCTTTCCGTTCCTCCGGCCACCATCACATCCGCATCTCCCACCTGTATGGTGCGGAATGCTTCTCCAATGGAGTGGGTGCCCGTGGCGCAGGCTGTCACCACATTGATACTTTTTCCTTTCAGACCGAACTGAATGGAAACATTTCCGGCGGCCATATTGGTAATCATCAGAGGCACCAGCAGGGGATTGATTCTGCCCGGCCCCTTTTCCAGCAGACGCTTATGTTCCCTCTCCAGGGCCTGAAGGCTTCCCACACCGGAGCCAATGGCACATCCCACCCGGTACGGGTCTTCCTGCTCCATCTGAATGCCGGACTGTTCCAGCGCTTCTTTTGCCGCAGCCACCGCATACTGGCAGAACAGCTCCATGCGCTTTGCAGATTTTACATCCATATAATTCTTTCCTTCGAATCCTCTGACGCTGGCAGCCACCTTTACTTTAAAATCTGCGGTATCAAACTGTGTAATCTCACCAAATCCTGTTTTTCCCGCTTTTAAACTGTCCCAGAATTCTTCCGTATTCAGCCCGATGGGGGTAATGGCGCCCATTCCGGTTACTACAACTCGTTTCATTCCGTCTCCTTCCATTTCTATCTGTCTTTGTTCATCTCCATCCGGTTCATTTCCATCTCTTTCATTTCTTTTATTTCTTTCATCTTCTCCTACATTCCCATGCCGCCGTCTGCCTGGATGACCTGCCCGGTCAGATAAGAGGCGTCTTCAGAGGCCAGGAAGCAGACCACCTTTGCCACTTCTTCCGCTGTTCCGAACCTCCGGAAAGGAATCTGGGCTTTTCCGGCTTCCACTGCTGCTTCCGGCAGTTTTTCCGTCATCTCCGTTTCAATAAATCCAGGTGCAACTGCATTGACGCGGATTTCTCTGGATGCAAGCTCTCTGGCCAGGGATTTGGTCAGTCCGATAATCCCGGCCTTGGAAGCCGCATAGTTGGTCTGTCCCGCATTTCCCATAATTCCGGAAATGGAAGAAATATTCACAATACTGCCAGATTTCTGGCGCAGCATTTGCCTGGCCCCATGCTTACAGGTATGGAACACCCCTTTTAAATTCGTGTCCAGCACTTCGTCAAACTCTGCTTCTGTCATTTTCAGAATCAGGTTATCTCTGGTAATTCCTGCGTTGTTTACCAGAATATCGAGACGTTTATATTCTGACACCACCTGCTTTATCATCTGCTCCACAGCCTCCGGATCTGCCACGCTGCACTGAAACAGCGACGCGCTCCCTCCTGCGGCCTGAATTTCCGCTCTGGTCTGCTCTGCCTGTTCCTGAGAGCCATTATAATTTATCACCACATGGGCTCCTTCGGCAGCCAGCGCTTTTGCAATGGCCCTGCCAATCCCGCGGGAGCCTCCTGTTACCAGAGCTGTCTGTCCTGCTAATTTCATATGGGTTCCCTCCTGCCTTTCTGTCTGTCCTCATCCTTCTGTCCGCAGCATTTCCAGCAGCCGCTCCATGTCTTCCACCGTTTCCACATGATAACTGTCCACATGGGGCGCAATTTTTTTCAGGAATCCGGAAAGGGTCTTTTTGGGACCGATTTCAATAAACGTATCCACACCCTCCGACACCATAAGTTCCACGCTCTGCTGCCAGCGCACCGGAGCGAAAATCTGCTTCTCCAGCAGCCCCTTCACTTCATCTTTATCACTGACAGAACCGGCGGTCACATTGGAAATATAAGGCGTTTTCAATTCTCTGATTTCCACCTTTTCCAGTTCTGCCGCCAGCTTCTTTCCTGCTTCCGCCAGTAATTCGGAATGAAACGGTCCGCTGACGTTCAGAGGGATACACCGTTTCGCTCCTGCTTCCTGCAGGTTTTTCGCCGCCTGCTTCACAGCCTGTTCCTGTCCGGTAATCACAATCTGTCCGGGACAGTTGTAATTGGCTACGGATACAATCCCTTTTGTCTTCTCACAGATTTTTTCCACCAGACTGCTGTCTGCGCCCATAACCGCCATCATGGTTCCGCCTGCGGGCACTGCCTCCTGCATCAGCCTGCCCCGCTTTACAATCAGTTTCAGAGCGTCATGTACCGACAGTCCGCCAGAAGCAGTCAGGGCCGCATATTCGCCCAGACTTAAACCTGCATTTACAGAAGAGGAAACCCCCTGTTCTTCCAGCACTTTCAATATTGCAAGTTCTACGGTAAGCATGGCAACCTGTGTATATTCCGTAACGTGCAGCTTCTCATTTTCCCGGAAGATCAGCTCCTCCATGGACATGCCGGACACTTTTCCGGCAATGGCAAACACTTCCTTCGCCCTGTCATAATTTTCATAAAAATCCCTGCCCATTCCGGTATACTGGGCGCCCTGTCCCGGAAATACAAATGCAATTTTTCTCATTTTCCTGCCCCCTGCATCAAAGCTGCGGCTTCTTCCATCATTTCCTCTATCATTTCCCGGCAGCTCTGTTCTTTCTTAATCAGTCCTGCAATCTGGCCTGCCATTACAGTCCCGTGTTTTACATCCCCGTCTATCACCGCATTCCGCAGAGAGCCTGCGGCGAGCAGTTCCAGTTCTTCAAAGGGGACTCCCTCCTGCTCCTTCTGTATGTAATCTCTGGTCATCTGATTGCGGAGCTGGCGGATAGGGTGTCCATGGCTTCTTCCGGTCACTGCGGAATCAATATCCTTTGCCCTGATAATCCGCTCTTTGTAATTTGGATGGCAGATGGATTCCTCTGCCACCACAAACCGGGTTCCAATCTGCACTGCCTGAGCGCCCAGCATAAAGGCTGCCGCAATGCCTCTTCCGTCTCCGATTCCTCCGGCTGCAATCACCGGAATTTTCACCGCATCCACAACCTGGGGCACCAGCGTCATGGTGGTGGCGGCTCCAATATGGCCGCCGGACTCGGTTCCCTCTGCAATCACTGCATCCGCACCGCCGCGCTCCATCATTCTGGCCAGTGCCACGCTGGCTACCACCGGAATCACTTTACTCCCGGCCTCTTTCCAGATTTCCATGTATTTTCCCGGATTCCCGGCGCCGGTGGTAATCACCGGAACTTTTTCTTCCGCAAGTACCTGCGCCACCTCATCCGCATAAGGGCTTAAAAGCATTACATTTACCCCGATGGGCCGGTCTGTCTGTTCTCTGGCTTTGCGGATTTCTCCCCGCACCCAGTCTGCCGGTGCGTTTGCAGCGCCGATAATGCCAAGTCCTCCGGCCGCCGACACAGCGGCCGCCAGATGATGTTCTGCCACCCAGGCCATACCGCCCTGGATGATGGGTACTTCTATCTGTAACAGCTCTGTAATCTCTGTCTTCAATTGCCACACCTCTTATTCCACGCCTTTTTCTTTCAGATACTCTGCCACATCTCCCACAGTCGCCAGTTTCTCCAGATCCTCTGAAGGGATTTCCACGGAATATTCGTCTTCCAGTGCCATCACCAGCTCAAATAAGTCCAGGGAGTCTGCTCCCAGGTCGTCCTTGAAGGAATCTTCCGGTGTAATCTTTCCTGCTTCTGTGTTTAACTGCTCAGCAATCAGTTCTTTTATTCTCTCTAACATCTTTCATTCTCCTTTTAATTTTCAAATATTTTGATATTCAAAGTATAGCACAAAAATTTTCTTTGTCAATCCTGTTTTTTATCTGTTCAGATTTCTGATAACTTTCCAATTTGACGGTAGAAATTTTTCCCTGCATATGATATTCTATTAAGGAGAGAACAGTCCGGACTCTGTAACCGGCGTTCTCACTGCTAACAGGATAAAGGGGGAAATGGTAATGATAAAATTAGCAACCAGAGATTTGTCCGCAGGAATGGTTACTGCTGCTCCTGTTTACAGTAAGACAGGCCAGCTTCTGTTTCCTGCCCGTACGGTGATGACTACCCAGAGAATTTCCTATCTGGAGTTCTACGGAATTGAGAACGTCCAGATTATCCCGGAAAAAGACATTACCGATGCTTCTGTGGAAGATTTTGCCCAGGATAACGATACGGAATCTTATTCCCAGAAAGTAAAACGGAGCCGGAAGTTCCACATGTTTAAGGTCGATTACTCCAAAAAAACCAAATTTCTGGAGAATTCTTTTCAAAATCTGATAAATAAAACCGAGGTTCTTGACTCAGGCGCCCTTCTGGAGCAAATCAGCAGCCTGTATACCGACCACCTCACATCTCTTTCTGTTTTTGATATGCTGCACAACATGCGCCAGATTGACGACACCACTTATGCCCACAGTATCAATGTGGCCATTATCAGCCGTATGATGGGTAAATGGCTTTCATTTTCCGATGAAGATCTGGAAATTCTGACTCTGGCCGGTTTGCTGCACGATATCGGAAAGTGCAAAGTTGACCCGAACATTCTTTCCAAGCCCGATACGCTGACTCCGGCAGAATTCAGACAGGTAAAACAGCATCCCCGGTACGGCATGGAGATTCTTGCCGATTTCAATCTGGACGAACGGGTCCGCTCCGCGGTTCTCATGCACCATGAACGCTGCGATGGTTCCGGCTACCCTTCCGGGCTGAAAGGAAATGCCATCGCCGACTTTGCCAAAATCATCGCCATCGCCGATGTATACGACGCCATGACCTGCAACCGCTGTTACCGGAAGGGAATCTGTCCCTTTGAAGTGATTGCCACTTTTGAGCGCAAAGGCTTTGAACGATATGAGTCTGCGTATCTGCTTCCTTTCCTGACGAATATTATCAATACCTATATTGGCAACACGGTGCTGTTAAACGATGGTTCCTCCGGCAAAATCATCCTCATTAACAAACAGTATCTGTCCCGGCCGGTCATCAGCACTCCGGCAGAGAAATATCTGGATTTGTCCAGACATCCGGAACTTTATATTCAGGCAATTATATAGCAGCAACTTTACAGGGAAAGTAAAAGAAAAGAGGTAAATTATGAGTGAAAAGCCCAACACCAGCCCCGAAACTGACGGAATGGAAGACGATGATTCCGACATACTTGTGACTCTGTCTCTGGACGACGATTCCGAAGTGGAATGCAGAATTCTTACGATTTTTGAACTGGAAGACCAGGATTACATTGTACTTCTCCCGCTGGACAAAGACGGCAATGACAATGAAGAAGGAGAAGTGTTCATTTACCGTTATCACGAAGATGACGACGGCAATCCTTCTCTGGAAAATATCGAAGATGACAACGAATACGAGGCAGTCACCGACCGGTTTGACGAACTTCTGGATGAAGCAGAATGGGATTCTCTCCTGGGTGAAGACTGACAGAGGCCATGCGGCATAAGTTATGACAGAGCAATTCATAACTTATGCCGCATGTTTTTCATTTTAAGAAGTCCGGGAAGATTCTTCCGGCTGCATTTCTTCCAGAAACCGGGAAACATCCAGTTCCCTGCCATTGTAGTTCCTGACACTGTGAATACAGAGTTCTTTTCTGGCTCTGGTAACTCCCACATAGAACATTCTGCGTTCCTCCTCCAGCTCCATATCCAGAACAGCTTTCTTATAAGGCATCAGTTCTTCATTCACATCCAGGATATGTACTTTTTCGTACTCCAGCCCTTTGGCACTGTGCAGGGTGGCCAGAGAAACGCAGTCTGTCAGCAGTTCCTGCTGCTGTTTCTGCCGCTGCAGTTCCTTCGTATATTCCTCCATATGGTCAAACCACTCCTCATAAGAGGAAAATTGTCTGGCACCGCCCTGAAGTTCATCCAGCACTTCCAGCAAATGCTCTCCGCTGATTCTGCGGTATTGCGCATAAGCCTCCAGAAATTCCTCATATCCGATTCCCATTCGGATATAATTGATGGCAGCATAAGGCCCGATTCTGCTTAAAACACGCAAATCCGCTTCTAACTGTTCAATCCGTTCTGCAACCCAGTGCTGCTTTTTCTCATAAAAATAATCTGCCCACATGTCAAACGCCACCGTGTCTTCCGGCAGACTGTCTCTGGTGATATACCGGTTGGGCCGGTTCATAATCTGAAGCATGTCCTTCCGGCTCCGGCTTCCCTGCCCAAGACGTATGTAAGTCAGAATATCTCTGGTTATCCAGTGCTCATAAAGATTCGGAATATTATCTCTGGTGCGGAAAGGAATGTTGTACGCCATAAGCCGGGACATAAAGATGCGGGGCTGGGTATTGGTGCGGAACAGAACCGCCATATCATTGTAACCGTACCCGGCTTTCACATCCTGTAAAATCTGTTCAACCACCCCTTTTCCCTCCTCCTGCTGATTTTCCCAGAGGTAATACTGTACTGTGGCATCCTGATTTCCGCCGGACTGAAGGTTTTTTTCAAACCGCCGGGTATTATGGGAAATCAGCCGCCGGGATGCATCTACAATGGATTTTCCAGAGCGGTAATTTACATCAAGAAGCACCTGCCCGGCCTCCGGATATACCTGTGTAAATCCCAGCATCAGTTCCGGTTTTGCACCCCGGAACCTGTAAATGGACTGATCGTCGTCTCCTACCACAAACAGATTATTTTCCGGCAGCGCCAGCATTTTCACGATATCGAACTGAAGTTTGTTGATATCCTGAAACTCATCAATTAAAATATACTGATATTTCCGCTGCCAGGCTGACAGAATATCCTTCCTCTGGTCGAACAGTTCATAACAGTACACCAGCATATCGTCGAAATCAATCAGGCGGTGCTGCTTCATCCTGTCGTCATAGTTCCGGTAAATCTGCTCAAAAATTTCTTTGGCGCATGTTTTGGAATAATAATGCTCCAGAGCAATTCCGGTATTTTTCATCAGACTGATTTCTCCCAGCAAATCCCCCATAAATTCTTTTTCGTCTTCATATTCCAGATGCATATGCCGTATAATATCCCCCATAAACTGAAAACGTTGTTCTTCCCGGATAATATTCCCTGCGTGGAATCCATAGGCGTGTTTGAGAATATGAAAAAAGACGGCGTGAAAGGTTCCGAACGTAACCGGATACTTTTTCCCGCCTGTGAGACGGTAAAACCGTTCCTTCATTTCTGTTGCTGCCGCTCTGGTAAATGTGATTACGAGAATATGGGACGGGTCTGCGTGCTGATTTGTAATCAGGTATTTTGTCCGCTCCGTGATAACCCTGGTCTTGCCAGACCCCGGACCTGCCAGTACAAGCAGCGGTCCGGCGGTATGTCTGACTGCCTGGGTCTGAGATTTGTTCAGACTCATAGATTATAATTCCTTTTCCAGTCTTGCAATGGCTGCCTGAATCCTTGCCACTG
>Ga0137306_103381_pt1 | contig 11941 bp, 6 predicted proteins | sample Inofroosms_March_FD_97187 | JGI IMG/M metagenome (GOLD analysis project Ga0137306, IMG submission 97187) | Mouse cecal microbial communities from Vienna, Austria - N-Acetylneuraminic and N-Acetylglucosamine D2O microcosms_March | ecosystem: Host-associated > Mammals > Digestive system > Large... | reverse complement strand
CCAGCCGGGATTCCATATGGTGTCCTGGTCCTTGATATAGAAATATTTTCCGTTGATATCGTTTGGTATATCATTGTAGCGGTAGCGGGTCATGCGAAGCAGTTTGGCATCCTTATAGAAGGTATAGCCGCCGCAGGTGTTGGAGATAAGAGTGAAGAACTCGTTGCAGCCTAAATAGTTGATCCAGGGTAAGGGTGTTTTGGGGGTAGTGATAACGTATTCGCGGTTGGCATCATCGAAATAGCCGAATTTCATAGTGGTTGCCTCCTTTTCCATTGTTGGCGTGTGTTTGGTGGATGTCATTGCGGGAGAAGTTCAAATATACTTAAACGATTAAGTAGATGGATGAAACTATCCCTTTACCGTAAATATAGAGTGCTCATCTCCTTAGTTAAAGAAAAAGCAGCACTATAAATGCGGCAGATACAATTATTATACAAAACAAAAATAAAATTTGCAATCTGATATATTCTTCGAGATGTATAATTTGCACAAAAGAATAGAAAAATGACTGTAGAAATGTTGCAATATGATTGAAGAAAGGATAGAATGAAAAGACGAAAACGATTTAGTAATACTCATTTTGAAGAAATAGCGGAAAGCTGTCTCTCATGAAAGGGGGAGGGCAGCCGGGATTCAGGCAGATTTCGGCATCGTGTCAGACAGGGAGATAAACAGAAAAGAGGGGGACAACCATATGGTATCATTAAAAGATATTGCGATAGCCTGTCAGGTGTCTGTGGCAACGGTGAGTAAGGCGCTGAATAATCATCATGATATCGGAGTACAGACGAAGGAACGTATCAAACAGGTGGCCAAGGAGATGGGGTATTTTCCCAATTCAGCAGCCAAAGCGTTGAAGACGAACCGTACTTACAGTCTTGGAGTACTTTTTGAGGAGGAAGACCACAGTGGACTGACACATGATTATTTTGTCTATGTGCTGGACAGTCTGAAGAGTACCGCAGAGCAGAAGGGATATGATATCACTTTTATCAATGCGTACAAAACCCGGCATGGCAGAATGTCCTATCTGGAACATTGCCGGTACAGAGGCTTTGACGGTGTGATTATTGTGTGCGTCAATTTCTATGATCCGGAGGTGTTGGAACTGGTCAGAAGCAATATTCCGACTGTTACGATAGACCATGTGTTTGACGGCGCAGGAGCGATTATATCAGATAATGTAAGAGGAATGCGTGATCTGGTGCGGTATGTATATGGCAAAGGGCACCGCAAAATAGCGTATATCCATGCCAGGGATACCGCAGTTGCCGTCACCCAGTGCAGGCTGACTTCTTTTTATAAGACAGCGGAGGAGCTGGGGCTGTCTGTTCCGGATGAATATGTCAGGGAAGCGCCGTACAGAGATACGAAAGCGGCGGGCGTTGCGACCGGCCAGCTGCTGGATCTGGCGGACCCGCCGACCTGCATTCTTTATCCGGATGATTTCGCCTGCTATGGCGGCATCAATGTGATCAATGAAAGAGGACTCAGTATTCCCGGAGACATCTCTGTAGCAGGATACGACGGAATCAAGATCGCAAGACATCTGGAGCCCAGGCTGACAACGTTGAAGCAGGATACCGAGCGGCTGGGAAGAGCAGCGGCCGAGAAGGTGATTGATATGATAGAGCGGCCCAAAACTACGCTGACAGAGCCGATTGTGGTGGAAGGAGTGATATATCCGGGTAATTCGGTGGCGGAGATACCTCGTTGTATTTAACGCTGTCAGGTGGTAAGGTTAAAGAGAAGGGGCTGTGCGGAGGTGAAATATGTGGCTTATTTTTGCGCTTTTATCGGCGGTTTTTGCGGCGCTGACTTCGATACTGGCAAAGATTGGAATCGACGGCGTGAATTCGAATCTGGCTACTGCGGTCAGAACGGTGGTAGTGGTCATCATGGCATGGGGCATGGTGTTTCTGACGCATGCACAGGGCGGCCTGACTGAGATCAGTAAGAGAAGCTGGAGTTTTCTGATTCTGTCGGGGCTGGCGACAGGGGCATCCTGGCTGTGTTATTACAGGGCACTGCAGACAGGTGAAGCTTCTAAAGTAGTACCGGTTGACAAACTAAGCGTTGTGATTACGCTGTTGTTGGCATTTGTATTTCTGCATGAAGAATTCACGGTAAAGTCAGTGATCGGGTGTGTGCTGATCGGTGTGGGAACGCTTCTTATGGTTTTGTAGGAAAGGCAGGGAGGAAGATAAGTGTCGCTTCAATTTTATTTCGGGGCTTCCGGCTCCGGCAAGAGCAAACAGCTTCATGACGATATCATACGTGAATCGCAGAGGAATCCGAAGACAGACTATCTGCTCATCGTTCCCGACCAGTTCACCATGCAGACCCAGATGGATCTGGTGGTGGAACATCCCCTTCATATTATTATGAATATAGATGTGCTGAGCTTCGGCAGGCTGACCCACCGTATCCTGGAGGAAGTGGGGGATGAGGACCTGCCGGTTCTTGATGACACGGGCAAGAGCCTGGTGCTCCGCAAGGTGGCGCAGCAATGTCAGGGGCAGCTTAAGGTGATGGGCTCCCATCTGCATAAGATCGGATATATCCATGAGGTGAAGTCTGCCATCTCTGAGTTCATGCAGTACGGCATCGGCATAGCGGAGATGGAGAAGCTGGCGGAATATGCCCGTTCCCGCGGGGCGCTGTATTATAAGCTGCAGGATCTGGAGGTACTGTACCAGGCCTTTCTGGACTATATTCATGAGAAGTTCATCACCACCGAGGAGACTCTGGACCGGCTTAAGGAGGCACTGCCGAAATCTGAGATTATCAGAAACAGTGTGATTGCTTTCGACGGGTTTACCGGTTTTACACCGATCCAGAACCGCGTGATCCAGGAATTGATCCGGCTGGCGAAGAAGGTAATCGTGACAGTGACGATAGATGACAGGGAGAATCCTTACCGGATGGACGGGGAGCATAAGCTGTTCCATCTGAGTAAAAAGACGGTGTCGGATCTGCGCAGGCTTACAGAGCAGGTGGATTCAGCGGAGGAGAAACCTGTGTGGTGTTCGGGCCGGATTGAAGGAAGACTGCCCAGATTTGTGCGGAATGGGGAATTGTCCCATCTGGAGCATAATCTGTTCCGTTATCCGGCGGAGGCGTATGAAGGTGAGGTACATAATCTACATTTGTATGAGGCATCTACGCCGAAGGAAGAGATCCGGCAGACCTGCATTGCAATCCGGAAACTGCTTACAGACTTACATTACCGCGATATTGCAGTCGTGACCGGGAATATGGAAGCTTACGCAAGTCTGGCGGAGGAGGAGTTTGCCAAATTCGGCATCCCCATTTATCTGGACCATACGAGGGGGATTCTCCGCAATCCTTTTGCGGAATATATCAGGAGCGCGCTTAAGATCGTGCTCCAGGATTTCAGCTATGAGTCGGTGTTTCACTATCTGCGGACGGGGCTGACAGGCTTCGATAAGGAAGAGGTGGACAGACTGGAAAATTATGTCCGTAGGTGCGGTATCCGCGGCAGAAAGAAATGGCAGGACATCTTCATCTATAAGGAGGAGAGCCGGGAAGGAGAAGAGACGGCGCTGCGGCAGCTTGAGAAATATAATGCCATGCGTAAACGGCTTCTTGGGCAGCTTACACCGCTGCTTGTGCCTCTGCGCAGGGCGGGAGAGATGGTGCGTGCGCTCTACGGTTTCCTGACAGAAAATGAGCTGCAGCAGAAGCTGGCATATTATGAGCGGCAGTTTAAGGAGCAGGGTGATATGGCCCGTGCCAGAGAATACGGACAGATCTATGCGCTGGTGATCGATCTGCTGGACCAGATCTACGGGCTTCTGGCGGAGGAGGAGATGGAGTTCAGGGAATTTGCGGATATTCTGGATTCGGGACTGACGGAGATCAGTGTGGGAACGATTCCCCAGAATGTGGACCGGGTGCTTGTGGGAGATATTGAGAGGACCCGTATAAAGCAGGTCAGGGTGCTCTTTTTCCTGGGGGTAAACGACGGGAATATTCCCAAGGGAGCCGGGAATGGGGGAATCATTTCCGATATCGACAGGGAATTCCTGCGGGAGTCGGAACTGGAGCTGGCTCCCTCGCCGAGACAGCAGATGTATATTCAGCGTCTGTATCTGTATCTGAATATGACGAAGCCGTCTGGGAAGCTTTATCTGTCTTATGCGAAAGCAGGCAATGACGGGAAAAGCCTGCGGCCTGCTTATCTGATCGATCTGGTGCGGAAGCTGTATCCGGCGCTTGTTGTGGAAACCCCGGAAAATGCCCCTGTCGAAGAACAGATTGTGTGCGGCAAGGATGGCATGAGTGTGATGGCCGATATGCTGCGGGAGTATGCTTATGGCAGAGTGACGGAAGCTTCCGGAAGACAGGCCTGCACCTTCTATCACAGTTATCACAGCAGACAGCAGTATCAGGATACAACAGACCGCATGATTGAGGCGGCCTTCTACCGCTACAGCGGCACACCATTGTCGAAGATGGTGACCCGGGCGCTTTACGGTACGCTTCTTCAGAACAGTGTGAGCCGCTTAGAGCGGTATGCAGCCTGCGCCTACAGCCATTTCCTGCAGTACGGGCTGGCACTGCGGGAGCGGGCTGCTTACAGCTTCGCGGACGTGGATATGGGGAATGTATTCCATGGCGTGCTGGAATTGTTTGCCCGGAAGCTGGAGGAATCCGGATATACATGGTTTGATTTCCCGGAAGAAGCGGCGGAGCGGTTTGTGTCAGAGGCAATTGAGGCCTATGCGGCATCTTACGGGGAAACGATCCTGTACAGCAGCGCCCGCAACAGGCATCTGCTTGGACGGATGGGCAGAATCTTAAAACGTACGGTGCTGACACTGCAGGCACAGCTTAAGAAAGGCGCTTTCGTGCCGGAGAAGTTCGAGATGGCCTTCTCTATGACCGAGGATCTGGATTCCCTGAATATCGCCCTGAATGAGCAGGAAAGGATGCGTCTCAGGGGGCGGATTGACAGGGTGGATACCTGTGAGGTGGAGGATACGGTCTATGTGAAGGTTATAGATTATAAATCCGGCAGCCGCAGGTTCGATCTGGCAGCGCTTTATTATGGTCTGCAGCTGCAGCTGGTAGTTTATATGAATGCTGCGATGGAGATGGAGCAGAGGAAGCATCCGGACAAAAAGGTGATTCCGGCGGCGATGCTGTATTATCATATTGACGATCCCATGGTGGAGGACGGGGATGGTATGACGCCGGAGCAGATCAATGCGAAGCTGCTGCAGGAACTGAAAATGACCGGTTTGGTTAATGAAGATGACAGAGCTGTCAGACTGTTGGACAGTGAGTTTACGGAGAAGTCCGAGATCCTGCCGCTGGAGCGGAAAAAGGACGGTTCTTTCTCCGCTCGCTCAAGTGTCATAAAAGAAGAGGACATGCGGGTGGTTTCGAATTATGTAAATCAGAAGATCCGGGAACTGGGAAGCGGCATTCTGGACGGGACCATAGCAGTCAATCCCTATGAACAGGGAGGGAATCAGGCGTGCACTTATTGTGCGTATCAGAGTGTGTGCGGGTTTGACAGCCGGGTCGGGGGATATGGGATGAGGAAGCTGCCGAAACTCAGCGGGGAGGATGCGCTGGAGTATATGCGGCGGGAAGTGGATGAAGAAGCGCCGGACAGTGAATAGAAGTAACTTAGGATGGCCGGATACAGCAACAGAGAAGCCGAAGGCAGAACTGTTATTGCCGGGCTGTATGAGGCTGTCTTACGGATGTGTTTTCGAGTAAGGCATTGTGACAGGCAGGAGAAGATATGGGAATTTTATTTACGGATAAACAGCAGCAAGTGATAGAGGCACGGGGATGCAATCTGCTTGTATCGGCGGCGGCAGGATCGGGCAAGACGGCGGTGCTGGTGGAGCGTATTGTCAGAATGGTGAGTGACCGGGAGTATCCTGTGGACATTGACAGGCTGCTCGTGGTGACTTTTACGAATGCGGCAGCGGCGGAGATGCGGGAGCGGATCAGCAGGGCGCTGAATGACAGGCTGGCGGCAGACCCGGAGAACGAACATCTGCAGAGACAGACCACGCTGCTTCACAATGCCAGAATCACGACAATCGACAGTTTCTGTCTCTTTGTGCTGCGTAATCAGTTCCATACGATCGGGCTGGATCCGGGCTTTCGGATTGCAGAAGAGGGTGAGGGGAAGCTGATCCGGCAGGATGCTCTGGAAGAGGTGCTGGAGGCGGGATATGCCGCGGCAGAACCGGGATTCCTGCGTTGTATGGAGTACTTCAGCTTAGGCAGCAGGGACACGGCGGTGGAGGAGATCGTGCAAAAGCTCTATGATTTCGCCATGAGTACCCCTTTTCCGGAACAGTGGCTGGAAGAGAGAAAGCGGGATTATTGTGTGCCGGTGATGCAGCCCGCAGAGAATACCGGTGATGGGGCGCATGCCAGTTTCGATGAGATTCCCTGGGTGGGTGAGCTTATGAGGCAGACCAGGCTGCTTCTGGCCGGTTGTGCGGAGAAGCTGACAGAGGCGATCCATATCTGTGAGGAGCCGGACGGACCTTATATGTATGGGGAACTGCTGGAAGCTGAGAGGGAGATGGTGGAGAGCCTTCTGCGCAAGTGTGAGGGCGGTGAGGGATATGATGCTCTTCTGGCGGCATTTGCCGGTGTGAAGTTTGGCAGACTTTCCTCGAAGAAGGATGAGACGGTTTCTTCCATGAAGCGGGAGGCAGCCAAGGGAATCCGGACGGAAGTAAAGGAACAGCTGGGCGATATGCAGAAGAAATATTTCTTCAAGACAAAGGAACAGATCCTGGAGCAGATGGAGACCTGCCGGGCGGCGGTGGAATCTCTGGTGGATCTGACACTTGCCTTCAAAGAGACCTTTGACAGGAAGAAACGGGATAAGAATATTCTGGATTTCGACGATATCGAGCATTTTGCCCTGTCGATCCTTGTGAAACGGGATGATGACGGCGCCTGTGTCCCTACGGAGACGGCGCTGGAGTACCGCAGCCATTTCCATGAGATTCTGATTGATGAGTACCAGGACAGCAATCTGGTACAGGAATATATTCTGTCCTGTATTTCCGGCGAGGAGGAGGGCAGATATAACCGGTTTATGGTGGGCGATGTGAAACAGAGTATCTATAAGTTCCGTCTGGCCAGACCGGAGCTTTTCTTAGAGAAGTATGCGGCGTACGGGAAGCAGGACGGGCAGAAAATCCCGGAGAATCCGAAGAGCCTTTCCGGCTTGGCAGCGGACCAGGGGAACCGGGACAGAGAGAACGCGGCAGATGATAAGACAACAGCCAGGAAGATTGATCTGCATCAGAATTTCAGAAGCCGCAGGGAAGTATTGCATACCACAAATACCATATTTGAACAGATTATGGGGCAGGATGTGGGCGGCATCGTGTATGACGATCTGGCGGCGCTGCATCAGGGAGCAGAGTATCCCGAACAGGCAGGCGGTCTTAAGGAGAATCCCAATGCGACGGAATTACTTCTTTTTGCAGTGGGTGAAAAGCCGGAAGACCTTCTTACGGACGGCGCAGATGCCCTGAACCCGCCGGGGAACGGGAAAGACAATCCGGCGGGCGCCTCCGGCAGAGACATTACGGCCAAGGAACAGGAAGCATATGGGATTGCCGAAAAGATCAGGGAACTGATGCGGGAGTTTCGGGTGACGGATAAAGAGAGCGGGGCACTGCGCAGAGTATCCTACCGGGATATGGTTATCCTGCTGCGTACCACGTCGGGGTGGGACGAGGTTTTTAAGCGGGTGCTGGAGGAAGAAGGTATCCCTGTGCATATGACTTCCAGAACCGGGTATTTCGCCGCAAGTGAGGTGCAGGAGCTGCTGCACTTCCTACGGATACTGGATAATCCCCTGCAGGACATTCCGCTCTACGGTGTGATGCATGCCTGTTTGGGAGGTTTCGAGGAAGAGGAGATCGCGTTGATTCGGGCAGCTTATCCCGAAGGAAAGTATCTGTATGATGCTGTAAAGGCATGTGCGGCGAAAGAGCTTGTGAAGGAGGCAGGAAGGGAATCGGAGAATGCAGTTACAGGGTGTCAGATTCCTCACAGGCTGTCAGAAAAAATACTGCATTTTCTGGAACAGACCGACCGCTACCGGGAACTGTCTGTGTATCTGTCCGTACAGGAACTGCTGCAGACGATCCTGCGGGAGACAGATTACCTGAACTATGTGGCAGTCCGGCCGGAGGGCGGCAGGCGCCGCGCCAATGTGGAGATGCTGCTTGTCAAGGCGGCGGATTATGAGAAGACCAGCTATTTCGGGCTGTATCATTTCCTGCGGTATATGGAACAGCTGGAAAAGTATGAAGTGGATTACGGTGAGGCGGGCCTGCAGGACGAGAATGCGGACGTGGTGCGTATCATGAGCATTCATAAAAGCAAAGGGCTGGAGTTCCCGGTCTGCTTCGTGTCTGGGCTTGCCAAGGGATTTCAGACCAGAGACACAAGCGGGCATCTGGTTCTGGATATTGATGCCGGAATCGGCGTAGACTATGTGGATCCGGACAGACGTGTGCTAAGCAGGGATCTGCGCAGAAATGTGATTGCCGAGAAAATGAAGGTGGATAATCTGGCGGAGGAGATGCGGATTCTCTATGTGGCGATGACGAGGGCAAAGGAGAAGCTGATCCTCACAGCCACGGTGAAATCGCCGGGCAAGGCCGCACTGTCGCTTGTGCCGCTCTGGAAGAAACAGGAACTGCTTCTGCCTTACGATGTGCTGACCGACAGGGGAAGCTTTCTGGAACTGCTTCTGGCGGCTCTTGCGCGGAACCGATGTATGGAGGCATTTTATCGGGCATGTGGGCTGGAACCGGAACTGAAGAATCCCTTATGCGAACAGGATATGAGTATCCGGGTGATCCTCTCCGGCTGGAAGGATATGGTGCAGGAGAGGCTGAAGGAGACAATACACATGGAAGAGAGAAAGCGGCGGCTGCTTCTGTCCGATGCTTCCCGGGATGTGGATGCTTCCCTTATGGCAAAACTGACAGAGAGCTTCGTTTGTCTCTATCCTTATGAGAATCTGCGGGAGCTGTACACCAAGACCACCGTATCGGAATTGAAGATGGCGGGCATGCGGGAGGAGACGGACTTCTCTTTTCATATTTATGAAGAGGAGACGGTGGTGCCCTATCTGCCCGGATTTCTGAATAAAGACGAGAAGGTCAGCGGCTCCATGCGAGGCAGTGCCTTCCATAAAGTGATGGAATTGTTTGATTTTACGGAATTGACGAAAGAAACTGCCGGGGATAAAGAGGCAGTGGAGAATCTGCTGAAGGGACAGATCGCAGTCATGCGGCAGACCGGCAGGTTGTCGGAAGCATATTACGAGACGGTATCCTTGCCAAAGATTACGGCTTTTCTTATGAGTGATGCGGCGGTGCGGATGGGGGAAGCTGCCCGGGCCGGTAAGCTTCATAAGGAGCAGCCCTTCGTGCTGGGACTTCCCGCGAACCGCCTGCGCGCGGATTTTCCGGAGGAGGAGAAGGTGCTTATTCAAGGGATCATAGATGTCTTCTTTGAAGAGGAGGGAAGATATGTCCTGCTTGATTATAAGACGGATGCGGTGAAAACGGCGGAAGAACTGGTCAAACGGTATCATGTACAGCTTGACTATTATGCGGAAGCGCTGGAACAGTTTTCACAGTGCCGGAATACGGAGAAAATACTTTACTCCTTTAAGCTGGGAGAAGAGATCCGTCTTTGACCAGGGAAAATAGTGGTAAGCTGTACAAATTTTTGGCTGTTATCATGAGAATATATATCACTTTTCATAATGTAAGAACGGGAAAAAGGTATTATACTGTGGTATGACGATAAACGTTAGAAGAAGGCAGGACGGAGATTCATTATGAAATTCAGATTAAAAAGAAGACGGCTTTCCTCATCCCAGATAATTATGCTGGGATTTATGGGGGTGATTGCCCTGGGTACGTTTCTTCTGATGCTGCCCTGGGCAAGGACGGAGACAGGCGGGGCGCCGCTTCTGGACGCATTGTTCACAGCTACTTCGGCAACCTGCGTTACAGGGCTGATCACCAATGATACGGCCACCTACTGGTCCGGGTTCGGGCAGGTTGTGATCCTGTGCCTGATTCAGATCGGCGGATTAGGGGTCATTACGATAGCTGTATTTATCGCCAAACTTTCAGGGCGTAAGATCGGCCTGATGCAGAGGAGCACCATGCAGGAGGCGATTGCAGCGCCTCAGATGGGCGGTATTGTGAGAATGACAGGATTTATCCTGAAAATGGTAGCGCTCATAGAGCTGCTTGGCGCGGCGGCTCTTCTGCCGGCCATGATTCCGGAGTTCGGTGTCGGGAGAGGAATCTGGTATGCAGTGTTTCATTCTGTTTCTTCTTTCTGTAATGCGGGGTTTGACCTGATGGGGATCAAGGAGCAGTATTCTTCCCTGACATCCTATACGGGGAACGGAGCTGTAAATGTGATCGTGATGCTCCTGATTGTGGTGGGCGGTATCGGTTTTCTGACGTGGGATGATGTGAAACGAAACCGGCTGCACCTGCGTCGGTACCGTATGCAGAGCAAGGTGGTTCTGGCGGTGACCTGTATTCTGATTGTACTTCCGGCAATTTATTTTTATGTGGAGGAATTCAGTATGCCGGTGTGGGAGGACATGCCTGTCGGAGAGCGGGTCCTGGCCGCCTGATTCCAGTCGGTTACAACCCGTACGGCGGGATATAACACGGTGGACCTGACACAGCTTACGCAGTCCGGGCAGATGATCATGATCCTGCTCATGCTGGTGGGCGGTGCCCCGGGTTCTACGGCCGGCGGTATGAAAGTCACCACGCTGGCGGTGCTTTTTGCGACGGCAATCGCGGTGTTTCGCCGCAGACCCAATGCCTATATCTTCGGCCGGCGGATTCCGAATGATACGGCTCATTACGCGGCGACGGTTCTGGTCTTGTATCTGAGCCTGTTTCTTGCAGGCGGGATCTTCATCGGCTGTGCGGAGAATATGCCCATCGTGCCTGCTCTCTTCGAGGCGGCATCGGCCATCGCGACGGTGGGAGTTACGCTGGGCATCACCCCGGAACTGTGTGCGGCATCCAAGATTGTGCTGATTATTCTGATGTTTCTGGGACGCGTGGGCGGCATGACCATCGTGTATGCGGCACTTTCTACGAAACATCCGTATGTATCGGAGTTCCCGCAGGAGAAGATTATGGTCGGGTAGCTGTGACGGAGATGACAGTTTGGCAAGGCCTCCACCGGGCCGTGAAACGGTAAGAAGGCATAGGATTTGATATAGGAGAGGATATTCATATGAAATCAATTTTATTAGTGGGACTTGGAAGATTCGGCAGACATATTGCGGAGAAGCTGAACGCATTGAATCATCAGGTGATGGCAGTGGACAGAAGAGAAGGGCGGGTGGACGCCATCCTGCCTTTTGTTACGAATGCGCAGATTGGCGACAGTACCAATCCGGATTTCCTTACATCTCTGGGTATCCGGAATTTCGATTTCTGCATTGTCGCCATCGGAGACGATTTTCAGAGTTCGCTGGAGACTACCTCTCTTCTGAAGGAGCTGGGAGCGAAGCTGGTGGTATCCAGGGCGGCCAGCGATGTGCATGCGAAGTTTCTCTTAAGGAACGGGGCAGATGATATCATCTATCCGGAGAAACAGCTGGCTAACTGGGTGGCGATTCGCTACAGTGCGGATCATATTTTCGATTATATAGAGCTGGACAACGACCATGCAATCTTCGAAGTGCAGGTTCCGAAGGAGTGGGTGGGCAGAACGGTGGGCGAACTGGATGTCCGCAAGAAATATAATATTAATATCATGGGGCTTAAAGAAAGCGGCAGGATGAATCTGTCGATCACGCCGGACACAGGAATAACGGACAGCCAGACCATGCTGGTACTGGGGTCGATGA
>Ga0137306_103380_pt1 | contig 11942 bp, 14 predicted proteins | sample Inofroosms_March_FD_97187 | JGI IMG/M metagenome (GOLD analysis project Ga0137306, IMG submission 97187) | Mouse cecal microbial communities from Vienna, Austria - N-Acetylneuraminic and N-Acetylglucosamine D2O microcosms_March | ecosystem: Host-associated > Mammals > Digestive system > Large... | reverse complement strand
GATCCCGTCATGGAGACCAAATAGGTAAATATTTTCCTGGTTAGTCGCTTCAAGCTTCACTCTGCGCTCCAGATACTCCACAAACGCATCCGCAAGCTCGGGATCCTTTTCGTACAGAAGCTTTCTAAACTCCAGGTTTTGCCTGTTTTCCTTTAGGCCGTTCACTCTGTTCTGTTGGAAATAGTAGCCTAATCTTTCACTGATTATCATTCTGGTTAACTCTTTGGTTTCCATCCGCCCGGCCTCCTTTCCTGCAGCACTTAATGACCATTCTGTGGGGCTCATGTTCCTGGCTGCCATATTCTTGTACCCCTGCCACCCGGACTATCCTTGGGCCTTTGGAACTCTGCACCACAACCTTATCGCCAACCTGTACCTTTCCCGTCAGGCTCCCCGGAAGCTCCCAGACATACAGTTTCCCTCCCGGCTTATGCGCCGCAATGACAACCTGCCGCCGGCCGTACCTGACAAAGACATGTTTTAAGCCGTATTTTACAGCCAACAGATAATTTATGTATCCGTCCACCAGGTTTCCAACCCTGTCCAAAACGATCCTTGACTCAAAGTCTCCATGTTCCAGATAATACCGCTCTTTACGCTCCATCTTCTCCGGCTTCGGAGGGGTTGCCTTGAACCATGGTAAAATCTTGATATCCTCTACAAACATAGCGATCTCCTTTTCTTCACAGTTGAAACAGTTCCAGCTTGTCCAGAATCAGGAGGCAGTCCGCCATCCCCACCAGGTACGCCAGATTGACCTCGGCCTCCTGGACATCCTCCAAGGCGTTTAGAAAGCCATCTATATCCGTTCTATCCTCTTCGCTTAGCGCCATGTCCTCATACCGCTTCTCAAACTCCACAACCTTGTCCATAGCCTGCTCATACTCCGGATCAAACTTCTGGAGGTCCACCAGGGATTTCTCCCACCGGCTCCATGACAGGGCTTTCATGGTCTTCAGTAAATCCTTTATCATTCCGCCACGTTCCTTTCATTTGGCAGGGACAGAAGGGAATTGCCCCTGCTGCCCGCCGTGTTTTCTGTTTATGCTTATTCTTTGTCTTTGTTCCTGATCTGGTAAATAGCTTCAAGTGTCTGCCATATCTTCAACAACTTACCTGATAGGCCTATGTGAATCGGCGCTTTCAACGCTCTTTCATGCTGAGGAGGGGTAAGTTCCAGATACTCCGCCACCAGCTCTGCAATGAGGGCCGTATTTTCTCCCCACCCAGCCAGGACAATGAAATCTCTTTCTGGTAAATATACAATCAGGGTATGGCCCTTTAGTCTTTCTGGTACGGCCTCCTGACTGACTAAGGCAATATTGTGGGTTCTGTTCAGTACCTCAATCATGCCGGGGGCCGTTACCTGATCGCCCTCTGTGTACTCCGGGCTTTCCTTGTCAATGTTCAATCTATGCATTTCGTCCAAATCCTCTCTTTACAGAGGGCAGCAGGCGTGTTATACTGCCTGCGTACCCGTCCGAATGGTTATCGGGTTACTGGACCCTATCAGAGATTGCGGCTCTGGTAAGGGCATTTTATTTATATCGCAATGTTTACCAACGCTCCCAAGGTTTCCTTGTGTCCATACCCTCCGATAATGTCCAGCAGCTTAGCCTTTACCTCAACTCCGGTATCAATTACCTTGGAAAGTTCCCTCGCTAATCCCTTTGGTATGTATCCAATGATTGTCTTTTTGGAAATGGGATGGATATGGACCACGATCCGTATTGCATTGCTGTCAAACTGATTTCCAGGCTCCTTTTCCAGTGTTACGCTTAAATCATCCAGCCTGAACCGTTTAAGGAATCCAAGGCACTCCTGGCGGTTCCCAAAGCTTGTCCCTTTGGCTCTGACGGCCATGGAAAATTTCACTCTCTGCCATGCCTTTTTGAAAGCATCTGACAGGGAATAGCCGGCCCTTTTTAATTCATTAGCCATAGTGCAAACAGCTTTTCTCATGTTGGTTATCTGCTTCATTCTGTTTTCGCTCCTTTCCTCAACTGCTGATTAGATTATAATATATTTCATGAAATATATTAATCAACGACATAAACAATATTTCATGAAATATATTATGAAATTTGTATATTGCATGAAATAGACAAATGTGTTATATTTAACTTATAATGGGAGAGGTGGCTAAATTAAAAGTCGCCTCGTTGGAGGTGAAAAATGGCAACGACAAAAGCACAGCAAAAAGCGGTAAACAAATACCGAAAAAACAATTATGATTTAGTACAATTAACCATGCCCAAAGGCCGCAAAGCTGAAATCAAAGCTCACGCAGAAACCCACGGAGAGAGCGTCAATGGCTTTATAGGCCGGGCCATTGATGAAGCCATAGAGCGAGACACAGGAACGCCCACAGAAGGCATAGCACAGCCCCAAACAGCTACAACCACCCTATTACCCCCTGACACTCTGGAAGAGGCCCAGAACGCCGCAGAACGCACGGGAGAAGCCGTTCCGGAGTTTGTCACAAGGGCAGTTAAAACACAGGTAAAGAGGGACGAAACCACCCGGCGCATGGGGATTGACCCAATTACAGGCGGTAAGCTCCAGCCCCGAACCTGATTCAGAGTCCCCAACCACCAGAAACATAACTATTCATTCCACCCCCAGAAAGGAGAATCCTATGTCAGAAGCATTAGCCCGCACAAACATTTACACCGAAGAAGATTATTACAACCTACCGGAGAACGTCAGAGCCGAACTGATAGACGGCCAAATCTATTACATGGCGGCTCCCAGCAGGATACACCAGGAAATACTCATGTTCTTATCAAACACCATTTTCAATTACCTTAACTCTAAAAAAGGCCCTTGCAAGGTGTACCCGGCCCCCTTCGCCGTCAAGCTGTTTTCCGAAGATGATAGAAACGTGGTGGAACCAGATATCAGCGTTATCTGCGACCCTAATAAGCTGACAGATCGGGGATGCACCGGGGCACCTGATTGGATTGTGGAGATTGTTTCTCCCAGCAATTCCAGCCAGGACTATGTACGCAAGCTGAACCTTTACATGGATGCCGGAGTGAGGGAGTATTGGATTGTGGACCCCCTTAGTATGAAAATCTTTGTGTACCATCTGGAGGAAACGGACTTTAAAGCCGATTCTTACACCTTCCAGGACAAAATCAAAGTCAACATCTACGACGATTTATGGATTGATTTCAAGGCTCTAGGTCTGTAATCAGCTTTTCAAACGTTCCTCTGGGGTTCATCCCTGGGGGATTTTTCTTTGTGCAAAATATAAGCCTGCTGTCTTCCTGGACATCATTCAAAGAACATTCCCAAGTGTTTTCATTCTGGAAAAAGTTTATCCCTATTGTCAGCGTCTAAAACGTCTAAAATGGCCTTTAAGCCCTTTACCCATAAGATTGTCCACCCTGCCTGACAAAATGGAAATACAGCCATTTTGGAAAAGCACAGGCACATACCAGAGGTATAGTATCACGCTCAATGGTGTTGTCATCTTGGAAACACCTCACCACCAAATGGTTGTCAGTTAACCGGGCCAAGATTGGCCCCGTTATCCTGGAGGGCAGCAGGCTAACCACCGGAAGTTGAACCAGCGTATTTTTACCTACGGAGGTAGAATCATTCACATTTGGCAGAACATCATTTTGATTTATTGCCATGAATCGCCGTAGTGAGTGACATTAACAACCATTGGAACCGCCCTCAATTTGATGATGGTCAGCACTTCCCAAATCTGGGAAGAAGGCAGACCAATAACAAAGCGTTATCCTGTCAAGAGCCTAAAATGCACTTTCGACCATAGTTAGATGGGCAGTCTCGGACAGCGCAATTTTGCTCTTTGCTAATTGCCTTTCGCACACAAATTGGCGAAGAACGGTTAATCAGGAGAGAATTACTCCCATTCTCTTGAAGGGCAGCACGGCTCTTATGCGGAAAAATGTTAAGTTTTGTTAAGTTTAAGCCACTTCAATGGTTGTTTTCGGACACCGTTACATGCGCATATGCCTTCCACATCTCCCACAAGTTGATACGGTTTTATTTTCTGTGTGGCGCTCCCTGCTGCCGGAGCGGCATTTTGTTTCGTCGGTTTTGCGAACCGCCAACCACAGGGCTTAACATTCGCATATTTTCCACATGAACTTAACGACATTTGGCCCCCAGCCACATCTGGATTGGGCTTAACCACGGACATTTGTCCTTCGTACGCTTTTCAGACAAAGCCCCACAATCGTACGGATTTCGTACGGCTGACTCAATCATTGCGATTTCGTACGACGTATGAATATGTCCGTGTTTGGCGCACATGGTATACCCATAAGTGGGCACAACTTGAACCCGCTCCAAGATGAGCATTTTCATGATTTCTCATGCTTCGCTCACGCTTCAACCCTCCGTTAACAGTGTGGCAGCAGGCGTCAAAATGATAACATTTAATAACATCTACGGCGGGTTGCGGCGAGTTGCAGCGAAATGGAAGAACTTGCAATAATATTGCTGCCAACAGCAGCGAGTAGCAATGAGTACGTTAGGCGGGAGACAGTAAGCAAATATCTTGAAGAATTGCATTTTCGCAGGAAGTTGCGAAAGATGATTTCATCCCCGAAAACATCTTTTACCGCTTAGCCTTGAAGGAAAAGTAGCATAAAACTTTTTTCAGACTAACATTTGCTAACATTCATCAATGATTTCCCTATCCGTTTTTCGGACGCATGCCACGGACATACGACTTTTGCCGGCAAGGCCGAGAGCAATTTTCCGCTGGGCTTCCCCGTAAGTGTTTTTTACGACCACCATCTGGTTGTGGTTGGTTTGGCTACGCCAATTTGGGCCTTACCTCTCGAACTCCTTCAGCTCCCCTGGTTCAACTGCTTGCCTGATCTGGAAGGCACTCACAGCCATTTGTCCGTGAGTGTCCCCGGGCTCCATGGTCCCTGCTGCCTCCTGGATATTTTATTGTGAATTATCGGGGCATCCGGCTTGAAATCCTCCGGAAGATATGGTATATTGGGAATTGGAAAGGGAAGCCAGAGAAGCGGCCTACCCTCAACAGTTAAACTAAACTTTTTACGGTTCAGCCGTCACTATTGGCAGTAGTGGCGGCTATTTTCTTCCCCTGAAGACCGTGTAACATAGTCCCACAAGGGCGCAAATGAATATTCCAACCTGAATCAAGTCAGGGTATGTAACACACATTGGCAATCCCTCCTCGTATAATAAGTTTATAGCCAGTCAGATATTGGGAAGAGCCATATAAATCCTGGAAAGAAGGTGTCTTAAATCGTTATAACGTAAAAATTAAAGATAGCTCTCCAAATCCTCTACATACTGATGAAACATTTGATACTAAAATTGGTGATAGTTTTATGAAACTTCCTGATAAATAATTGCCATTTGCGTAAACAATAAAAGGCACCCGATACCATCTAAGGTATTGAGTGCCTTTCTCCCTCCAGGCCTCCACCAGGGCATTAAATTTTCAAATTAGGGTATTTATTGGGGTAAAATCTTTTCCAGAGAGCCAGAAACCCGCATAGACACGGCATTTCTCACCTCATGTCATTGTACTGCCGCTTCAATCCATCTCCCCAAAAAAGCTCCGCTGAAATCAGACTCAAAAACTGAATCCAATCTCAACGGAGCTATGATTTTTATGTGTATAAATCCACTACTTTATCGTTATCCTTCCCTGTCCATGGGGATTGCCGTACTCTTCTCCTACTACACCGCCAAGGTGATCCTGAATATAGGTGGTGATGGTGTCCACGTCCACCATAACATCGTCTCTGACAACCGGACAGTTGACAAACATGCTCATTCCGTCACCGCCGGATTTGAGCCAGTAATTGTGGCTTGCCACTGTGTAAGTCTTCTCCAGATCAATGGGCTCTCCATTCACCAGGATATCTTTTACTCTGTATTCCCCGGCCACCCCTGTAAAATTACGTCTCTCGTCGGTTCTGACGCTGGAAGGAATGGAACTGTCTATGGTGTATGTAAGGCCGGAAGCATGGATAAATCCGCCGCTCTCCTCCGGATAAAGGCTGACGCCCATCTCCAGAGCATCCTTTATCTGCTGTCCCGTAGCCTCAACCGCGCAGATCATATTGCCAAATGGATATACGTTCAGCGCATCCTCATATGTGATATCGCCAGCGTCGATGCTGCCGCGGATCCCGCCGCCGTTCATGATTCCAATATCCGTTCCCAGCAGTACCCGGAAGGCATCCGCACAGAAATCTCCCAGATTCGTCTCAGCATTTCTTACTGCGCGGAGATTTGTATCAGGATTTGTGGATGTCAGTTTCACATCTGTGTGGCCAAGCACAGTCTTCAAGGATGCCTCATACTGAGATTTGATCCTTGTGATAAGGTCTTTCATCTCAGGGTCGGATGCAGCTGTTCCATCCTGGGCAGTCACGGCATCCACCAGCTCCAGACGAATCTCCTTTGACGGCGTAATGGTTATCTTTCCGATATTGGCAAACTTTGTACCGGTCTGAGCTAAGGGAACCAGCGCTCCGTCCTTATTAGGAACTCTCTCCGTAAATGTCTCGTGAGAGTGGCCGTCAATCACTGCATCAATGCCGTTGGTGTTGGCGATCACGCTCTTTGATGTCCACTTCTCCGTCACTCCTTCATTGCCAAGATGCCCCACCAAAATTACAAAATTCGCGCCTTCGCTTCTTGCGGCGTCAACAGCATCCTGTACCTGCCTGTAAAGGCTCTGACCATCCGCATCCTCGCACAGGCTGTAGATATAGCCACCTGTCCCATTTTGGAAATTAGTAGGATTGGATTTTGTAATGCTCTCCGGTGTCGTCACACCTACATAAGCCACAGACACATCATCATAATTAATGATCTTGTATGGCTTAAATACCAGCTGCTTTGACGGCCCCTTGACCAGATTGCAGGAATAGTAACCGCAGTCCAGAGTTGTGGAAAGCTTTAAGAACCGGCTCATTCCGTAATCAAATTCATGGTTTCCCGGAATGGCAAAATCATAGCCTGCCTGATTCATAAGGCTGATGATGTACCCGCCCTCTGACAGAGTTCCTACAGGCGCTCCCTGGATCGCGTCGCCTGCGTCCACCAGAGTCACATAAGGCGTTAATGCTTTCATCTGCTTTTCATAAGCCGCCACCCCTTCAAAGCCAAGATTCTCCTCAATCCCGCAGTGGGTGTCATTGGTGTGGATGATAACGATATCACTGTCAATAGCAAATGTGGGTATCGTCATCATGACTGCCGCCGCCGCACCTATCAATGCGGACATCATTGTGTTTCTGAACCTTCTCATAGTTCCTCATTCCCCTTTCGCATTGGTTTTCGAATTGCTTTTTCCATTATATCACTCTAAAGGGATTATAGAAAGATATTTTTGTCACATCCTTGCTGCATATCCAAAATTCTACAAAAGCCCTATGGATTTCGTAATGAACAGCCACCCGGTCAGCGTGAATGTTCCCATAAGAGTTGTCATCAAAATCACACTGGCGGTCAGCGTTCCTTTGTGTCCGTCAATACCGGCTTTTTCTCCATTCCCGGATTGTGGTCCATCATTCCCTACACCATGGCTCACAGCATGGCCCAAAACTTTCCCTTGGCTATCCACAGCATGGCGGCCCCTCCACAACATCCAGATCATCAAAAAGGCTGGCCGAATCACAGGTTTTATCATAATAGGCACACAGCATCTGAACCGCGGAGGATTTTCCCATTAATTCTATCCCCCTCCTTTAGGTCAGTATAGATTCTAAATTAAATATAGCCTGTTTCCGCAACTTCATACATATCTAATGGAATAGGGGACCGGCGCATGGCCGCTGGGGCGGCCACATTTCTTTTCCGCCCCCGTGTACAATAAAAGAGCCACTCTGCCAGTGGCTCCTCAAACTTTACTCTTCCTCCCTGCTGCAGATGGCCAGCCTGTGCTGATATTTCTCCCTGGTTGCCAAGCCGCCCCGGATGTGGCGCTCCGACTTGTTCACGTCCAGCACCACCCTGGCGCGGGCAGCTAAAGAAGGATTGATATCTTCTAATCTTTCCGTGACGTCCTTGTGGACTGTGGACTTGGAAATCCCAAACTTTTTCGCCGTCTGCCGCACCGTGGCGTTGTGGTCTATGATGTAATTGGCAATGGCCACCGCACGTTCCTCGATATACTCCTTCAAGGTTTTCCCCCTGAAACTGTTTTTTACAGCATATGCGGGGGAATTGCGGAATATGTTTGGACAAATTTCTTTATGCTGTGTTTTTCGGGCGGACCTATTCGGCGGATCTGTTCGCGCGGACTATCTGGTCTTTTTTACTCTCTCCCTCAGATACTCGTCGATCCGCCTTTTAATCTCCGTAGATTTCAGATATTTCAGCAGATACCCTTCCGGCTTTAGAGACAGTATTTTTGTGACGATCTCCTCGTCGCCCTTGCTGGTCAAGAAAATGATGGGGATGTCGGCAAATTCCTCCTCAGCCCGGAGCATCTCAAATACGTGCTTTCCGTCGCAGACCGGCATCTCGTAGTCCAGCAGAACCAGGTCGGGCCGGTTCAGGGTGATGGCCCGGATGGCGGAGGTGGCGGAGCTGGCCACGGAGACATCGTAGTTTACGCATAGCAGCTGCTTGATGCCCTGCCGGATGGTGATGGAGTCGTCAACTACAAGGATCTTCTGCCTGGAATCCTCCCTCTTTTTAAGATATTTCTCAATCTCGGACAGCTCGTTGTGTACTTTCAGGGGAGTCCCCGCGTCTTCTAAAAGGGAGTGGGGCGCAATGACGCAGAAGGCAAAGTATCCCTGACTGGTGTTAAACAGCAGGCTGATCTGGGGATTCTCTTTCTCCAGAATATTCTGGAACTGCTCGTAGGTCAGGAAGCTTTCCTCTGTCATCTCGTATGTGCTTATGGCCGGTACATAGTCCATGACATGGCCTGTAAACTGGCTGGCCGTGTACCGGACCGCGTTCATGAACATCACGTCCAGCCTGCCGGATCTGACGCCCATCAGTTTTCCCACAGTACCCAGAAGAACTTTTTCCTCGAATACCAGGATGACCTCCCACTTCTCGTCGTCCTGCTCCCTGCTGTAGACCAGGCGGTAGTAGATGCCTTTGCCGAATTTTTCACCTCCGTAGGCTTCGCTGATAACCCTGGCTTTCAGGTGGAACATACTGCCTAAAAGCTCCAGGATAACCTCTTTCATGGCCTGCAGCTCTTCCTCCGGCAAAAGGTTGGCCCATTTGCTGGCAGTCTGTCCCGTGATGGCCCTGTCCTCTGTCAGGGTATGTCCGATGAGCCACCCGGCGCAGACCGCCAGGAAATGTCTGACTGCCTCGGCAGAGTAATCCGTGCGGCGCAGCTCCTTCTCCAGAGCGGGAAGCGTGTCATCCCGAAAGTCCCTGTGAACCCGCCTGTGGGTCTCCAGCTCTTTGTAGCCGATCAGTTCCATGTATTTTTCTTCATCTTCAAAGTGTTTCAACGCATGTTCTTTGAAGTATTTGATTCCTTCCTGGCATGCCCTCATGCTCCGCTTTTCTTCCGCGCTGAGGAAAAAAAGCTTGTTGATGATCCTGAAAAGTTTCTCGTGTGCCTCGTCAATGATCTTTACTCCGGTCTTAAACTCCTCTTTCCATATCAGCTGATTGTCCATAGGTAATCCCCCTTTGCCACACCTATTATGATTTTTGCTATATCATATGCAAAGGATGTCCGCTGTGTTAAAGAGGCGTTTGGTCTCCCTTTTTCTATGGACGCAGGCCCATGCCGCCTTCCAGGGTGATGGTCTCCCCGGACATGTATTTGAAATCAGGGGAGCCAAGGTGTACGCACACCCGCCCGATGTCATTCTCCGAGTCGCCAAACCGGCCCATGGGAACGGCCTTCAGATTCTTCTCGTAAGCCTCGGGGTAGGAGGCCTTGAAGTTCTCCAGCTGGGAGGTCATGGCCAGGGGGCAGACCACGTTGACATTGATATTGTCCTTGCCCCACTCTGTGGCCGCCACCCTGGAAAGTCCCCGGATGCCCTCCTTGGCCGCCGCGTAGGAGCACTGTCCCGCATTGCCGAACAGGCCGGCTCCGGAGGCGAAGTTGATGACTGACCCCTGGGTCTCTTTCAGGTAGGGATAGCATTCTCTCATATAGTAAAATGTGGCGTACAGACCGGAGTAGATCCCCAGGTCAAAGTGATCCCTGGTCTGCATGGACAGGGGGATGCCGGATGCGGACGCCTGGGCGTTATTGATCAGCACGTCGATGCGGCCGAAAGTTTTTATGGTGGTCTTCACCACCTCTTTTACCCGGTCCTCGGCCTCATCGTCCGGCGTTACCTCCGCCTGCATCGCCAGGACTTTTATGCCGTAGAGCCGCTCCAGCTCCTCCTTGGCGTCCAGAAGTTTCTGCTCATTGCGCCCTGTGAGAACCAGGTTGGCGCCTTCTTTGGCGTAGGCCGTGGCAATCCCGTAGCCTATGGATTTGGCCTTTCCTCCTCCGGTGATAATGGCTGTTTTACCGTCGAAAATTCCCATTTGAGTCTGTCTCCTTTTCTTGATAATATTTTAACATTTACTATTTCACAGCATAGCAGTGAAGCGGATGTTTGTCAAGGATTCTTCCGGATATATTCCCGATAGTCTGCCGGAGAGAAACCGATTTTCTCTTTAAATACCCTGGAAAAATAGTGCTGGCTGGCGAATCCTGTCCGCTCCGCGATCTCCACCAGCTTCATGTCCGGACTTTGGACCAGAAGGGATACGGCTCTGTCGATGCGCATTCTAGTAAGAAGTTCTGAAAAGGAGCTTCCTGTCTCCTGCTTGATGAGCCTGGTGACATAGGACTGGGACAAATGGAATTCTTCTGCCAGCTGTCCCAGGGAAAACTGCTGCTCTGTGAAATGGTCCTGGATGTACCCCAGAATCTTTTCCTTGGTGGTGTCTTCTTTTTCCACAAAGACTTTCTGGGTCAGCTGCTCTTTGCGTATCTGCTCCAGCACTTTTTTGAGAAGTTCCACCAGCTCCCCTCTGTCAATGGGTTTTAACAGGTAGTCCACCACGCCCAGATGGCAGGCTCTTCTGGCGTACTGAAATTCGTCGTGGCCGGATATGATGATGAACCTGGTGCCGATTCCCCGGTTCTGAATCTCCTCGATAACGTCCAGGCCTGCCATTCCCGGCATATTGACGTCCATTAGGGCGATGAAAGGTTTCTGCTTTGCGATCAGCTCCAGTGCCTGGGGGCCGTTTCCCGCTGTTCCGCTTACTTTTAAGGGGAGACCTGATTTCTCCACCCAGGACTTGAGGCCGTTTCGCAAGATCACCTCGTCGTCACAGATTACGATATCAATCATAATTCTCCTCCGTCTTCTCCCGGGTCAGCTGTGTGAGGATAATGGTTACACAGGTGCCTTTTCCCTCTCGGGACTGTATCGTTATTCCCGCGTCTTCCCCGTAGAGAAGACGGATGCGGTTGTTTACGTTAATGAGGCCGTAGCTTTTTCCGGCTGTTCCCTGGTGGAGCTCTCTTCTCAGTTCGCCCAGACGGGCTTCTGTCAGACCTACGCCGTCGTCCTCCACTTCCAGTATCAGACATGTCTTTTTTCTGTCCGTGATTTGACGGGGCGGCTGGGCTGCCGTTCCCGCCTTCTGATTTTCCGGGGCATCATGGAGTGTTCCGACCGCTGAATCCTTTTGCTGTTTCCCTGCATCTTCATCAGACGCTCCGGCGGCTGCCGCCTGCTTCCCTGGGACAGCATAGGACAGCCGGGCAAATATCTGTTCCGCTCCCGCCTCCGCCTGCATCACCCGGATATGGATCGTTCCCGGCGCCATCTTGGGCTTGATGCCGTGCTGGATGGCATTTTCCACCAGCGGCTGCAGGATCAGCTTCAGGACCTGGAAGGAGTCCGTTACCTTCACCTGAATGTCGTAGGACAACACATCCTGGAACCGAATCTTCTGGATTTTCA
>Ga0137306_103379_pt1 | contig 11956 bp, 8 predicted proteins | sample Inofroosms_March_FD_97187 | JGI IMG/M metagenome (GOLD analysis project Ga0137306, IMG submission 97187) | Mouse cecal microbial communities from Vienna, Austria - N-Acetylneuraminic and N-Acetylglucosamine D2O microcosms_March | ecosystem: Host-associated > Mammals > Digestive system > Large... | reverse complement strand
CGATCTTATCCAGGGAGTTCCTTCTGTCCGATTCCGGTACGCTGACCTCCATCTCCGGAATATAAGCAAACAGTACCTTGTCCCCCATCGTTGCCACGATATCCCGCGCGGCGCGGGTTTCCGTTCCTTCCACTCTTATACCTCCTCTGCCCCACTATCTTGATTCTCTGGTTCACCGCTTATATATACCGGACCTTCATCCCCCGGCTCCTCTGCAGGGATTTCATTCTCACTTGCAATCTGTTCCAGCGAAAGAGCCTGAAATACCCTGGCCTTCAAAGAGCGCTCACTGGCATTGATGTAATAGATTGTCCCCATATATTCCATCCCCGGTACAATGGCAAAGTTATGCCTCTGGGAGGGATATTCCGCAAACACCTGAATGTCGTCCAGCCCGTTGATCTCTCCAAACCAGGGATTCTCCCTTTTTGAAAGGCACCGGATTTTCACAATATCGCCTTTATGGTACTTTTCTTCCAGTTCCTTGCTGTCCCATGGGTCCTGTACCAGTTCCTTGCGCGAGCAGGAATAATAATACATCCCCTTCCTTTCCACCCTCTCCAGAACCATCACGTCCAGGATGTCCCCGTAAGACGCTTTCCCGCGCAGGGTCTCTGTAAATGTCCTTTTCCAGTTCCCCACATAGATAAATGCCGGAATCCCCACACCGCACAGGTCAAGCCACACCCCGGTATCTACCGGCTCGCCCTTTACCATCTTTGTCTGTATCTTCAGCACCTTGCCCTTTACGACAACCGGTGTCTTCTCCTTTTTTGAAAGATATCTCTTAAGCTCCGCCTCTATCTCCGGACGCTTTTCAAGCCTTGCCGCCTGATGGCTCACATATACGACTTTTCTCACCGGATCAATCCCTGTCACCTTGACACAGTACACATCCTCCAGCTTCTGCGCCCGATAGCGCAGGTCGTAAGGTTTCCCGTTAATCTGATCCGCCGGCATGATGACCGTGATATCTTCGTCTACCTGGGAAAGATCCCCTGTTATGGAATCCACCCTGGAAAACGACAGCATCATATATTCCCCGCTTTGGAATGCCGACTCGTATTTTTTCAGATGTCCCTTTCTTTCCGGCACCCCCGGCCGGTTTCCTTGGTTTCCCAGGAACAGGTCGCTGATATTCTGCAAAGTATTCATAAATAACCCCTTTCTTCCTATATAAATATACTGACCAGCTTTGTAATGCCAAATGTAAAAATAATCAGCAGTAACGGTACTGTTACCACAAAAAAAGTAATCGCGAATCTCCTCAGCTTTTTATTCAGTTTCGCAGTCACCGCGATAAACACACCGACTACAAGCGAAATCACACCGATAAACAAAGACCACCCTTTGATTCCCACCAAATGCCTGTAAAAGACATTTGCAATGCTGCGCAGAATCCGCTCCATCAAAGGCCCTTTCACCTCTATCTCATCTGTTGCTTCCAGATGTTCAAATCCGTCCGTCCAGTTCTTCTCTATACTCTCCTGCAGGGAATCATAGACATCTTCCTGTCTAGCCTTATCTGCCGCATGTACCGGACTTAAAGGGATCCACGCCATAAGAAGCCAGGCCATGAAAAGGCCTGCCCATCTCCAATATCCCATAAACCATCCTTTCTTCACAGAGACCTGAAAAATTCCTCCATCAGGTCCTCCTTCCCGTCTGCCCCTGCTTCATTTATTTCTGCGCTCCCCTCTTCTTTCTATTGTTCCTGTCAGTGCCAGCTGTTTCCTGCTTGCCTTTATCAGGTCGTGCATGGCATATCCCTGTGCGCTCCCGCCTGCCTTGTAAGACTGTACTTCATCAAAAATCGCCAGATCAAAATACCCGGCCAGATACTTTTTGATATAACGTGTCAGTCCAAAGCGCCTTGGCCCATAGATGTCCATCTCCTCTATCTCTTCGTCTGTAAGCTGATTGAGCTCCTTGTACAGCATTTCTCTGCCCTTCATAACCCATACAGATTTTCTGCCTTTCATGGCACGGTTCGCACTGTTCTGCTGGGCAAAATTCTCCGGCATCAGGACTCTGTATTCACCTGTCGTCTCATCAATACTTCCCGATCCGTCTGCAGCCAGAAGTATTTCACCGCATTTCGGACATATCATCCCCTTTACGGCCTCTCTTTGTTCCATCAGTTCCCATTTACGGCACCCGCACCCACAAGATGACCGCAGGTCAGCCGGAAACTCCTTCTCACAATGGCTGCATACAGGCACTTTAGGCTTCTTAACCTTTATTTGGGTTGGAGTCGGCATATAGGCATAGGATAATTTCCCAGTGTCTTTCCCGACTATATAATACTCTTTCCCTGCCGGAGTTTTCCCCTTTTTCCTGAGCGCAGTCAGCTGTGACAGCTTTTCAATAATCTCTACCTTCGCATAAGGACTTTCTTCATAGATAAATTCCTCCCATTTATGTACCAGATGCGCCGGACACATGATGATAACCCTGAACTTTATCAGCCTGCCGTCCGTATAAACCTCCTTTACGGTCTTTTCAGAATGCTTCCTAAGATACTCCTGGTTAAAAAAAGCCTCAGCAACCCCCAGCCCCTGAAGGGTCTTGCCTGCTCCCATGCTTTCAATGAGAAATGCATATTTCTTTTTTCTCAGACATTCAACCGCGCCGTTCACGACAGCCGCCTGCTGTGGGTATAAACTCTTGCCGATAAACGTAAGCTCTTCCACTTTATCCTTCATCGATGTCAATGGCTTCAGCAGTCTTTCCAGGTTATCAACCAGCGTATGCCCGTATTTGTTAAAATAATCGTCCATATCTGAGAAATCCAGTGGCCGCTGCTCCTGTTCTGAAATATGGATCTTTTTATCTGACAGCCCCGCCTGCAGAATGGAAAGAAGCGCTTCATTTGTCATTTCTGAATGCCAGATTTCATACCCGTCAAACAGCCCTGTTTCCCCGATCACCTTCATCTCCGATATGTGTAAAAGCTTTTTTGCCATGGCTTCCTCTGTCACATACGGGATCCAGCGGCGCAGGATTGGAAATTCAAACTGGTTCATCAGATAGGCATACAACTGCTCTTCCCAGTTCTTTTTCTCAATAAAAAGGTATTCTCTACTGATAAGTCTTGACAGGCTCACACCCTGATACAGACACTCGCGTCCGTTTTGTATCTTTACTTGATAGTTATCCACCTCCGCTGCCGGCGGAAATGTCTCTATATACTTCCCATTCTCTATGATTGCAACAGATTCCGTCCCTAAGCCGATATTGGCACATAAACCCGCCACAGACATAAAATCTTCATTAAAGTTTGACAAGATCAGCAGTCTGCCGTCCGCCGCTACTGCATAATATAGATGGGTAATTATATTCCCTGCTGTTACATGCAAATTCTTTTCCTCCTCGTTAAAAAAAACAGGCTCCTGCCTGTTCTCCCTACAATCTGCGTATCATTCCACTATTTTCAATAATCTGGAAGCCAACCTTGGAAAATCGCTGAACTGCCTCTACCATTCTGCCATTCTCGTCCATCCGCATCTCACTTTCCTCTACATTTGTAACCATTCCTCTCTGCAGATGCAGGTCACTGGACGCTTCCGAACCCACAAGCCCCTGCCCGGCGCCGGATATTGCCATCAGATACATCTGTCCTGCATTTGGCATGATCGGGGGCCTGCTCAGGTTATCCGCAATAAATTTCTGCTGTGTTATCTTCTCTTTCACCAGATCATTAAGCGCACTCTTTCCCAGACATCTCTTTGCACGCTCGGCATTGAATTCTTTGTTTTTAAATTCTGCTATATCTTTTTTCTTAGATGGCAGCACTCTTATTTTCTTCCCGTCATACCCTGTCGGCAAAAGCGGGATTTTCTCCGGAGAGTCGATATCCATTTTTATCTTTGCCAGCTGCTCCCCATCTATTGGCCGCTTTTCTGCTTTCCTTCCAATCAGGACCACCTGCTTCCACTTTTTATACTCCTGTTCATGAAAACGGTAGCAGCATTCCGTGATAAAATTCGTGTGCCATGCCTTTAAAAACATAGGCTCGGCCATTACATAATAAGGAATGACAAAAACAAAGATGCCCTGTTCTCTCAGGCATGGTACGATTTTGTTGAAAAATCTCCATTCCAGCCTCTCCCCGTCTTCTTCCCCATAGGGCGGGTTCGCAAAGCAGAAGGAAAATGCGCCTTTTGTGATAACCGCATCTGTCAAAAAATTACCGTAGATACATTCATCAATCAATGGATGATTGATTGCCATATCTGCTGTGGCCTCATTTAACTCTACCCCGAAAATATGTATATTTCCGTTGTTTCGGCGCCCCATGACCGTAATAATCGCATTTCCGTCACCGATAGCGGGCTCCAGGCCGCAGACTTCCTCATTTTCTGGGAAATCCAAAAGCCCGGCAATCCATTGGCAGTGTGCCGGGTCTGTATAATACGCCCCAAGCTTTGCCTGATTCATTCTTGTCTGAAAAAATGAATTCTGTTTCTTTACATGTTGCTCCATAAAAATATCCTCCTTTTATATGATTTCCTGACCGCAAAACGGGTAACAAAAAAGCACCCCGCAAGGTGCCCTTTTACTCTGTATGCATAGACCTGTTTCCAGGAATTCCCCCATCTTTCCAAATCTAAAGATTTCGGAATAAAACAAATCAGGTTTGTTCTAGTTTACCATTCTTTCCCTGAAACCGCAATTCTTTTTTCCGTTTAGATTCTCTTTAGATTCTCTTTGTCATTGTTTCACGGCTCCAGTATCTGCTGTACCCTGCCTACCTGCCCATCCTTTAACATGACCTTGATACCTCTGGTATGAACCGACCGGTTAGTAAGTATCCTGTCCACGTACCCCTCTGTCAGCTTACCTGATTTCTGATCCTTCTTTAAAATGATTTTTACCCGGCTTCCCGGTCTGATATTCCTCCGATACATATGGTTCTCCATATATCCACCTCCCTATGTTATCCATTTTACAGAAACTCCTCTCTTCTTACAACCAGGCACATCTGATTTATTTGTTCCATACTGATAGCTGCTGTCGGAAAAGTTTGCATATTTTTTCCCTTTATAATATAATAAGAAAATAGACGCTTGCTGTTACGGAGGTGAATAAGATGTCAGATATGATAGATAGCAACCAATATGAGAAATATGAAAAGATAGCATTATTCATCCAGCCAAATATCCACAAAAACCTGATTGCCACTTATGAGAAGTATATCAGGGGTAAAAAGCCAGAGTTATATATAGATGAAAACTACATCAAAACCACAAAACCTTTATCCAGGGCATCAGATACGGAGCCTTCTTCCCAGGACAAAAAAGATTCCCGCAGAAAGTCCGTATCACTGGAGGATATTATCACCGTCTGTACATATATTGCACTTTCCAAGGAAAATATTGAGCAGTCGATTCGTACCTACCGCGAGAACCGGCGCGTATATAAAAGGAACTGGTTCAACAGTATCAAGGAAGAAATGGGGCCTCCAGAGAAAATGAGGCCAAAAAATCCCCGGTTATTGAGAAAATATGCGGAATCCACGTCATTAATCAATAATATGGACCGTTCACAGGATGATGACCGGACCATTGAGGAGATCATGCTCGACAAGTACAATGAAATTGACAACTGGCGTTCCGATACGACCGCTCCTATTACAGATTTTTCTTTTACGGCCCAGAAGCCGACCAAGACTCTGGCCAACGCTTTCATCAATGACATCACTTTCGAGTCCCTTCTAATTATAAAGGATGCCTTTGGCGGATCGATTGAAGGCTTTAATACAAAATACCCCACCGAATTCAACGAGCATCCACTATTCTCGTTCCGAAGCACGGTAATGGATTTCGAGCCGCAACTGTTAGAAAATGAACTTACCTTTTTCAACCAGTACAGCTATAAGGACGAAGACAAGGGGATAGAAGGCGACATTACGGTAAAATATAATCCGGACGTGAATCTTCCAAGTACAGTCACGGAAAAAAATCTCTCTAAGATTATGAAAGAGTTCCAGATTAACCTGAAACAGCGGGAACTGGATATGAAAGACCGCGAGATTATGACGCAGCTCTTTAATCTGATCAATGGAGAAACGCTTTCAACCCAGCACATCCGGGTTGATTTAAGGGAATTTACAAGAAGGGTTTTCAATATCCGGGTTCCAAAGAAAAAACACTATGAAGACATTGGAAACCGGCTGGAAAAACTGAAAAACTATGATTATACGATTACTGTACGGAGCCGGGAGACCGGTGAACTTATTGAAACAACATCCCTTGGATTGCTGAATTACCTGTACATCAACTTCCAGGAGAATTATTTCCAATACACCCCTTCTGAGCAGTGGATCCGCACCTATGTCCAGAAAAAGTACATCAATATTTTAACAGACTCCTATAAAAGTGTTGACTCTCCGCAGACAAAGGGCATCATGATGATCCTTCAGCAGGAGCGCCTTACGGAATATGCCAAGAACTCCTATACCAAGACCCTTCCGCTGAATTATTTCCGCCTTCACATGAAGCTTCAGAAAATCGGAAACGCTGCCCTGGTCAAAGAGCTGACAAACCATATGTCCATTTTGAAATCAGAGCAGATTGTAATTAAAGATTTTGAGTTTATCAATAAAAACTCTGCTGTTACAATCCAGTTCCTCCCACTGGACTCCAAAGAACTGATTGCTTATGAGTTTAATACAAAAGCGCTTGATGATCCTTCAAAGATTATTGATGTAGAATGTGTCGATATCACAAAAACCGCAGGAGCAGATTAAGCTTTCTGCGGTTTCTTGCCCTTAAAACTTTGTCGCTATCTCAATCCGGAACTTTGTCTCCATCTTCCATCACCTATACCGCATATCTCGATTTTGTCGTTATCTTTTGCTGATATACCCCTCATTTTTATCATTTAGTCCGCTTTTTTGGGTGCACTTTTTATCTCTATATGCTCCGATTCATCATTTAGTCCGTTTTTGAGGGTATGTTTTTCTGCTACTCTTTATACCAAACTTACTTTTAGTCCGCTTTTTACGGCACATTTTTTCAGTCTGTACACATTCCCGGTTTCTATTTAGTCCGCTAATCCGGGTGCATTTTTCATGAATCTGTATCCCTGCCCCTTTATTTAGTCCACTTTTTCAAGCTCATTTTTTCTATCCATTCCGTTCTCGTTCCCCCATTTAGTCCGCTTTTTCAGGTGTTCTTTTTCACGGAAGGCTGCCGCCATCTGCACCGGATATCACAATAACTGCCGCCATTTAAATACAAATTTTAATTTTGTCGCTATCTTTATCATTCTGTACCAGATAAACTGATTTTGTCGCTATCTTTTTGTTTCAGATAGCAGATCCATTAATTTTGTCGCTATCTTTCCCACGATTCACCCCACAAAAAATGAATTTAGTCCGCTTTTTTAGGTGTTTTTTTCTATTTTTTTTCATTTAGTCCGCTTTTTAAGGGTACTTTTTTCTTTCAAATTTATTCAGTCTGTTATTTTGGGTGTATTTTTTCTGATTTTTTTATTCAGTCCGTTTTAAAGGGTACACTTTTTTCATTGTATGATTTCCCCCAAAAAATATATCTTTCCCCCAATACAGATCTTTTGAGGAAAATTTGAGAACTCAGCCCTGATTCCTGTTAAAATCTTCTATTTAGTCCGTTTTTTGCGGCTTCTTTTTTATAATCTGTCATGATTTCCCAATTTAGTCCATAAAAAATGGCTCATTTTTATAAAAAATTTTTTTCACTTTTTTTCTAAAAAGTCCCGAATCCTTAAAAACCCCGTAAAATCAAGGCTTTTCCGCATTTTCCCATTTTCTTGTATCATAAATTCGCAGAAAAAATATATTTAAAATCCCCTTTAAACACATAGTTTTTTCAATTTAGTCCGCTTTTTCGGGTGCGACTTTTTGATTTTACAAATCCCAAAATATGTAGTATATTTAGAATGTTGATAAAAAAATGTGAATAACTTTGTGAAATTTGGCGGTTTCAAAAAAGTTATCCACATCGAATATAAAATATACTTACAGTAGCTTTTCTTGGCGGTTTAGCTACTACTACAATATCAATCAGAGATCAATCATATATACTGCTATTGACCAATGGCTGATACTGCATTAATATTATAGACTATTCTTTCTCTATTTTCAAGTATTATTGCCGAATCAGTCAATATTGGGTGTTTTTGTGGTACAGACATATATTTTTATTGTTTGTCCTGAATCAATATTCTGACATGAGGTGATTAGCTTGGAATTATCAAAATATGCACGGATCGGTAAAGCTCCTTTTATCAAAGCAATCGGAATTCAGAAAAACCATAAAGAAGTCATCTATACAGAAAGCCAGGAACTGGATTATGCAGCGTCTGGCTGTTTTGCGTGCGATAATTACAAGAACATTGATTTTTATGAGTTTATGCCGGAGGAGGTTCAGAAAGAAGCCAAGAACCGTTGTAAGAACTGCCCCTGTGCCGTTTACAAAACAGTTGTACATGAAACGTGTAAAAGCGTGAACGAGAAAAATATTTTTGGAAATGCCAAAAGGTTAAAATCCATAGCCTTAAAGCTGCTGCTCATCTATCATTTTGCCAGTCCTGATGAGCATGGCTTAGTGCGCGGCCTTTCCCCCAGAGAGCTGGCCGGCATGCTTGATTGCACCGTCCGTTCCGTTAAAAATGCTAATTCTGTATTGCAGGAATATGGATATATTATGTGTTCATCTGATGGACTTTCTAAAAAAAGGATCCAGGTCATCCTGACTGAATATGAAACATATTCTCTTCCTGCTGATAAAGGCGGCCGGGGATATGCCACATTTAATTATGAATGTCTGGAGAAGCTGATTCAGATTACAGACCTGAACCAGCTCCGGATTTTTCTGCGCGCTGCTTTAGATATTGATACGAACCGTAATCCGGAAAAAGAACTGACTGTCACGCAGGATTATGATTTCCTGCGCCGTTTTCTTCCTAACTACTGTAAGCCAGGAATCATACGGCATGCTTTATCTTCTGTTTCGGAGCTTTTTTCGGTCGCTTTTGACGGTGACGAAGAACATATCCATTTAAAAATGAATCCCCTCTGCCATGGCCGCAGGAATTATGATAAGAATGTTGCACAGAATACTTCCCTTATAAAAGATTACATTTCCAGCCTCGATAAAGCAATGGACTGCATAAACCAGAGTATCCTTACAAAAATCCGGCCCGACGAGGCTGACGCATCCTTTTTGGCCCAGGAGGGAATTCTGACCAAAACTCTGACAAAGCTGGATAAATCCTTATTTGTTCCTTTCCACTTATCCGCAAAGGAATATAAGGACTTAGGGGTTCTCTGCACTACATATACATTTGATGCAGTCAAAAACTGTATCGGTTATGTTTATGAAAATTATAACTCACAGTTTAAAGTCACAAGCATAGGCGCCCTTATACGGACCATTCTCCACGATAAGAATAACCGGCAGGAATCTTCATTATTCCAGACGGCATAATGGGTCTTTTTGTTGTGCCCTTTTTTATTTCCAGCCAGTGATTCCCCTTCTTTTAGCCGGAAAATCAATAAATCTATTCCATTTTTGAAAGGATAACTTTACCTTACCATATAAAAACTATTTTGCGATTCATCCATATCTATTGTTTTGGGAACAAAATGGAAAATTTTCATCCACAAGTGAAAAATATCATCCTTCTGCGAAAATTTTCATCTACATTATAAAAAAATCTTCCACAGAGGCATACTTTCATCCACACTGGAAGTTTCTCATCCGTCTATATTTCCATTTTCCCTTGTAAATACGGGGTTTTTCATATTCAGCATTTATCAATTATATATATAACTATATATGAATTATATTATGATAAATATATATATAAGGTTTTACTCCCCTCCCCATACATATATCCACAGAATAATCTTATCAGATCCATAGAACGATTTTAGTATAACACGTTTTTACATTAATTTATAGTTTATTTTCAGAATACCCCATAATCATAGATGAGGTATTCTGAACTACTTAACGTATATATTCGATTTTACAAAAAAACAGCCCACAGACATCTATATATTTTGCTGCAATCACGTATACAGGATACAGATTTGTCTTAAAAGAATAGGAATCAGACGTTCTTTCACAGCATTCCAGAATGGTTGCAAATAAGAAATGGTTTCTCTTCGCATTCTTATATTTCCATTTATAGTAACCTGTCTGGGAAAATATATAGCTATAATCATACCATACAGCAGGAAGATTGGCAGAGTTAAAGATGACCTCCGAGTAAGCTTAGTATATAATCATCCATTCCGTCATCGGTCTCTTCCTTCACATCCTGTGCCGGAACCAGGCCGGCCTGCTCATTTTCAAATGTTTCTGTGTCAACTGTAAATGGATTTTCATCCATGTCTGAGCCTGTATGAAAACTGTCATCGGAATCATTGACGATGTTATCGTTTAATTCAATTTTGTCGGAATCTTCTTTATGCACAGAACCGCATTCATGACTGAGTATTTTTTCCTCCAAAACACTGATTCGTTGAAGCAACACTGCTGTGTCACTTTGAGGGAGTTTTATGTTGCAACATTTTATCAGGTATACAAGGACGTCCATATAAGGATTCAGACTGTTCCTTATTTTTTCACGAAGAATACTGAATTGCTCCACATACCAGAATAATATTTCAATTTGGCAGGAACTAATTATTTCATACAGTGCATCCTGATATTCTTTTGTATTATATAAAGCTGCAGTTCCAGATGATGCAGAAAGAACGATCCCATCCGTACAGCATTGGAGTATATGATCGACCAGCTGTACCAAATTTTTCCCTTCTTCGCAGATTCTCTGAAGCAAGAGGATTGCCTGCCTGCCGTCACCATTTACAAGCGAACGCATGATCTGCAAAGCAACCTCGCTATCCATAAGGCAAAGGGATTTCATCACATGCTCTACTGTTACTTTTTCACAGGAGATCATTAGCTTTTCTGTGATACTGAGGGCATCCCTCATAGACCCGTCAGCCTGTTTTGCGATCAGCTTTATGGCATCATCCTCATACTGTTTTCCCATTTCAGTTAAAACGAAGGACAGTCTGCCGCAGATGACATCAATTGATATAGTCCGGAACTGGTAAATAGAACATCTGGAACGTATAGTTGCAGGAATTTTATGCATTTCTGTCGTACAGAGTATGAACAGACAATGTTCCGGCGGTTCCTCGATTGTTTTCAGGGGTGCGTCAAATGCAGCTGCTGAAAGATTATGTACTTCATCTATGATATATATCTTTTTCGGCAATATGGTAGGCATATACTGGGCTGATACAATAAGTTCCTTTATGTCTGTAATAGAGTTATGCGATGCCGCATCCATTTCAATACAGTCTAATGTTTTTCCTTCCAGAATCGACCTGCAGTTTTTGCATTGATTGCAGGGACCGTTTTCACTTGGGGCCTCACAGCATACTGTTCTTGCAAGGATACGTGCAATGGTCGTCTTTCCTGTTCCCCTGTGGCCTGCAAAAAGATAGGCAGAATCAAATTTTTTTGTTTTACACTGTTCTTTCAGCGTTAAGATATTATTTTCCTGCCCTACTACTTCTTTGAATGTTTGCGGCCTATATGTTGAGTATAACATAAAATTCCTCCTTTTATTTTATTTGGATTATATATCGTATCAGATTGAAATAATCGTTTTTCGTATAGGAACGTTGAGCCATGGATAAATGCTCCAGTCCATATTCCATGATTTCTAATGCTTGTGCTCTTGTATATAACGTATCCGGGAAGGGATATCCCTTACTGGGAACTTTCCGGGGAGATTCTGCTAAAAACTGATAAAAAGGATATAAGAGCATACGTATGTTCCATACAGGATGTGCTTCATGATTTTTGAAGAATTCATTATCGTCTTTTTCTTTCAGTACATGAAGTAATTGCAGTAAATTTTCCCGGAGAGTTATCTGACGGATCCTCCT
>Ga0137306_103377_pt1 | contig 11968 bp, 6 predicted proteins | sample Inofroosms_March_FD_97187 | JGI IMG/M metagenome (GOLD analysis project Ga0137306, IMG submission 97187) | Mouse cecal microbial communities from Vienna, Austria - N-Acetylneuraminic and N-Acetylglucosamine D2O microcosms_March | ecosystem: Host-associated > Mammals > Digestive system > Large... | reverse complement strand
TCTGCATATCCTCTTTTCCCTTCTGAGACACCTGAACCGTTTCCTGCATCTTTTCTTCTACCCGCACACTGTCTTCTTTCGTATCAGAAACCACCATTGCCAAGGTAGTGGCGCTTTCTGCAATTTCATTGACGGAAATAGAAAGCTGATCTACCGTAGAATTCATTTCTTTCATAGATTCCGACTGTACAATCGAGGCATCATACATCTCTCTGGAAATCTTACTGCTGCCATCGGCCTGGTTGCCAAGTTTATCTGAAATTTGATAGATATCTTGAATCATATTTCGCATAGATTCGACGAATTTTTGAACACTGCGCCCCATCGCCGCAATTTCATCTCTGCCCTTTGCCTTTACCTCAACCGTAAAATCACCCTCGGCCATTTTGGTAATGTCTTCCGTCAGCACCTTTATTGGACGAACAATCATATGTACCATACGCTCAATCAAAAGTATAATACAGAGAATGGCAACACAGCCAATCACAATCATAATCATACGCAGTGAATTTAAATTTGCATAAATGGTAGCCGTGGGCACATCCGACACCAGTAACCATTCTGTGCCGCCGATCTCCTGAAATGCTGTCAGATAACCGCTGATCTCTTTCATGCTATAATCATTTTCTTCCACAGACTTTGCAATTCCAGCAAATAAGGGATTACTGTCCTCAGTACTCAACTTTGTGGACAGCCGTTCACTGTCCCTTCCTGCCAAAATAGTGCCATCCACAGTATCAATCAAAAATGCCTCTGCATCTTCCATTTCTACCATAGAATTTACAATCAAACTGACATGATCTAAGGACACGTCTGCAGAGATTACACGAACTTTATCTTCTCCATCATCAATAATTCCTGAGGCACTGATGATATTTTCCCCCTCTTCATTGGTATAAGCAGAACCAAATGCCATATTCACTCTGGATAATCCTTGCGTATACCATATAGAATCCAGAAGCCCCTTATCACTTTTTTTCGAGTCTTCTGGCTTTATTAAGGTACCATCCTCAGACGCCACATAGATTCCTTCTGGATAGTCTGAATTATAATTGTAATATTGATTTAAAAGCTTCTGCAGCTCTTTATCATTTGGCTTTGTCCCTTCAATATTTTTCTTAACCATTTCAAAAGATACCAAATCCTTATTAAGCCATCCTTCCATCTCCGCCACCTGATTGCCAATAGATGCATCCAGTAAATTCATAGCCGAATCTTTCATCATTCCTTTCGAAACAAAATATGATACCAGAATCAATAAAAATAATACGACTGCAGATACTGGTATAATTGTCCCTAACAATTTGGCCTTAATGGATAGTTTCCTCTTCTTGCCTGCCATAATATTCCCTCCTCCTGCTTTGTCAAATCTATGTCCTCTATTATAGCACATATTTATAAGTTATAGCATAAAATTGATAAAAAACTGTCATTTTGCACAAAAAAAAAAGAAACATACCACTCAAACAAGCGATATGTTTCTCTTGATTAATGTTGATAAAATTTTCTATTGCTACTACAACATTTTATTGATCATAGCAAGCACTTCTTTGCCAAGCTTTTCAGACTTCTGATCTGCATCTTCAATAGAAGTTCCCTTTACACCATAATAGAACTTCACTTTTGGCTCTGTTCCAGAAGGTCTTACACATACCCATGCATCATCCGTAAGGTCATAATAGAGCACATTGGAACTGGGCAATCCAGTAGGTGTCACTGCACCTGTCTGCATATTCTTAATGGTATCTGTCTTATAATCTCTTGCAGAAACTACCTGATAATCACCAATTTCAGCCGGTGCATTCTCTCTCAAGGTATTCATGATCTCCTGGATTTTCTCCAATCCTTCAATTCCCTTAAGGGTGATGGATTTTACATCATCCTTATAATAGCCATACTGCTCGTACATAGCAATCATAGCATCCCATAAGGTCATATTCTTGGTTTTATAGTAAGCGGCTGCCTCACACAATGTCATAGAGGCCACTACTGCATCTTTGTCTCTGGCATAAGTTCCGGTCAGACAGCCATAGCTCTCCTCCATACCAAAGAGATAGGTTCCCTTGCCAGTATTCTCAAACTCCAGGATCTTCTGCCCAATAAACTTAAATCCAGTCAATACCTCTACCAAAGCAATTCCATAATATTTAGCGATTGCATCTGCCATATTTGTAGAGACAATAGACTTAATAAATGCGCCGTCTGCTGGAAGTCCTTCCTTCTCTTTTCTCTGGCTGATCACATAATCACCAATCAGACAACCAGACATATTTCCTGTCAGGCTATGATATTCTCCCGTCTTTGAATCCTTTACATATACGCCAAGACGATCTGCATCGGGATCTGTAGCCAAAATCAGATCGGCATCTACTTCTTTTCCAAGCTTTAAGCCCAAGGCAAAGGCTTCTTCTGCTTCTGGATTCGGATAACTTACGGTTGGGAACTCGCCATCTGGCAATTCCTGCTCTGGCACTACATAGACATTGGCAAAGCCAAGCTCTTTGAGTACACGGCGCACTGGAATATTGCCTGTCCCATGCAGAGGCGTATATACAATTTTCAGATCTTTCGCCACTGCATCAATACAATCCTGACGAAGTACCAGGCTCTTTAACTCTTCTATATAAGGATCGTCGATGTCCTTGCCAATAGTTTGATAAAGTCCGGCTGCTTCCGCCTCCTTTTTGTCCATCGTCTTAACCGTCGCATAATCTGTAACTTTCTTTACTTCATCCATGATTCCTTTATCATGTGGTGGAGTAATCTGTGCGCCGTCCTCCCAATATACTTTATATCCATTGTATTCTGGCGGATTATGGCTTGCTGTGATATTGATTCCGGCAATGCATCCTAATCTGCGCACCGCATAAGACAATTCTGGGGTTGGTCTTAAGGATTCAAATACATAAGCCTTAATCCCGTTAGCTGCTAAACAGAGCGCCGCTTCATCTGCAAACTCTGGAGACATTCTTCTGGAATCAAACGCAATTGCCACGCCCTTAGCCTGTCCATTCACAGTGGCAATATAATTTGCAAGACCCTGCGTGGCCTTGCGCACCGTATAAATATTCATACGGTTAGTACCTGCCCCGATCACCCCTCGAAGTCCTGCTGTACCAAATTCGAGATCCATATAGAAGCGTTCCTCAATCTCTTTCTCATCATCTGCAATGCCTTGAAGCTCTGCTTTAGTAGCTTCGTCGAAATAAGGGTTATTCAGCCAATCATTATAAAGTTTCTTGTAATCCATACTATTCCTCCTCGCTTAGTTTTCAGTAATTTCCATCACTCATCATGGATAAATCCTTCCCTTTTATCATACTTCATAGAGTGATTTTTCTCAACTGTTTTTTCTGTAAATTTCTGTCATCCCTGTGCCAACTGCCAGATATGGGTAAGATAATTACATACATTAGTCTCCACTGATACTGCCGCTGCCAGTTCCATCATCTTCACTGCTATTATTGTTGTCATTATCATTGTTATTATTGCCATTATTGTTGTTATTATCATTTCCGTTATTATTAATACTTCCACTGCCACTGTTATTATTATTGTTATTATTGTTATTATTATTGTTGTTATTGTTGCTGTTATTATTATTGTTATTGCTATTATTGTTGTTGTTATTGTTGCTGTTATTATTGTTGTTATTGTTGCTGTTATTGTTATTGTTGTTATTGTTGTTACTGCTATTATTATTTTTGTTACTATTATTGTTATTATTGTTATTACGGTAAATACCGCTTTTGGTACTGTTTGTATTCACACCATTGTTTCTGGTATTATTATTATTGGTATTTGTATTAGAGCCTCCAGATGTAGAAACCGTTTCATCCTCTTTTTGCTCCTCATTTGACAGCTCAATCGTAAATTCTCCTTTTTCTGAATTGACAACCAAAGTTCTTATCCATTCTTTATAGCCTTCTGCCGATGCACTGAGACGATGAACGCCATAACGCACCTGTACTGGCTGACTGGTATCTACTTGCGTCCCATCAATATACACTGCTGTATTTTCTGGCGCCAATTTAAATTGTATTTGGCAAAATTTGGGTCCTTCTCCCTTTAATTCATCTAAATTAACTTTGGTCTCACGGTTTGCCTCAATGGTGATCTCTTTGCTGCCGCCATAACCATCATTGGCCACTGACAATACATATGTGCCTTCTGTGACCTCAAAATGTGTCTCTTCTGTGATTTTCTGGGACAATACATTTCCAATTGTAATATAGCCGCCCTGAAACAGCTCTGTATTTTCCAATACCACCGTTCCATGACCTGTAATGACCTGGATAACGTAAATCTGCTGCCCCACGCCTTTTAAACAAATCGTATCCTGTTCACTAATCTCAGACAAAGAAATCTGGCTGCTGCCATGAAACACTGCCACATCTTCATCAAAATAATAACTGGCGCTTCCCACTGTCAATGATTTCTGTTTTTTGTCCAAACGAAACTGATACAAATCATCATAGGAAAAAGCGTCCTTAGAGATTTGCACAGAAGTAAGTACACCGCCTTCACGTTCAATGGTAACAAGTTCTCCTTGAGAAATCTGGCTCACAGTCAGATTGTCACCATATTTATTTCTAATGTAAGTTCCTCCATTGTAATCATATGACTTTTCCTTAGTATTCTCACAATTCCGCAGTGTCATAATCTGGCGGTCTGTATCAATATTAACCACCATATAAAGTCTTTGTGGTTCCTCCTCTTCTTCCTCAGTCTCTTCCTCCTGCTCCTAAGCCTGTCTTTTCACATAAACCTCGCTTCCCTCTGTGATTCTTCCGCTCTGTTCCCCGCAGCCTGCTGTAAATACTGCAAGCAGCAGGAACAGTGTAATAATGTGTAAATTTTTCTTTTGCAATTTAATTCCTCCTAGAAAGTAGTATCATTTGTAACTATTCAGAACCCCAAACCACAGACATGCCAGCAAAGCTGTCATTCGCCTCTGACGAGGGTCCTGAATAGTTACTATCATTTTATCAAATGAAGAAAACTTTCACGAGCTTCATTCTGAGAAATAAACTTCTGCAATTTCTCTAAATTCCTGCCGCAAACCCATGCCTTACTGGTATTGTAATAATGGTTGGCAATTTTCCAGAATTTCTCTGGGTAGGCCAGACGAATATAGAGCTGCTTCATCTCCTGGTTGCTAAGTTTTCTGATCTTATTATAATCTTTGAGCATATCCATGCCAAGCCCCATATTCCAATTGTGCTTTTCTAGTATCTTACGCATAAAGTTTCCAAGATCAGCCACCTGTACATCATAGGAAGCACGCTCAAAATTTAAAACCGCCATCCCCTGACGCAAAAAAATTACATTATGTTGGTTATAATCTCCATGACAAATGCCATATATCCCATTTGCCTGTTCTGGACTATCTTTTGTTTGCAACTCTTGCTGCTGTAAGGCAACTACTCCCTGCGCTTCCTGATAAAATAACTCGAAGCTGTGCAGAAACTCCATTTCAAAATCGTTTTTCTTCTTGCGGTTGGAAATAAAATTCCGAACCTTTTTCAATTCTTTTGTATGCCTGTCATTCTCCAGAAACAAGCTGTCATCCTTGATCTGAAGGTAATCTGGAATATCCTCTGGAAAAGTCCTCAAAATATTATGTATCTTTGCAAGGCACCGAATTGCCCGCAAAATATCTTCTCGGCTCTTGGTATCACACTCTCTGCCTTCATACCAATCACGCACAATATAGGCGGTTCCATCCACATCTTTGGCAAGGGTTTTCTCCTCCTTTGTCCGCACAATGCAGTCTACCTGCTCTTGTCCATGCTCTGCCAAAAAATGCAGCAGATGGTACAGAAAATCTGCCCTTCCCTCCGAACCTCTATATTCCTTTAAAATTTTCATGCCCTCACTGGTATCACAAATCAGCGCGCCTCTGCCTTTTGCGGTCTGCTTTACCTCAAATGGGTACTGTTCCAGAATCAGATTTTCTCGATTATACACATAAACCCCTCCAACATGATATTCACAAGTCCATTTCTTGTGTCTTTCTATCATATGTGGAGAGGTTCTATTCTATTCAAACTTTTGTTGTGTTTTTACAAGTTTAATTAAAATTTCTGTCGTATTATCTTCGGGATGCTCCAATACATGCATTAACAGATGATTGAGAATCTCACCAATCTCTTTCCCAGGCTTCATGCCAATTGCAATCAAATCATTGCCAGTAACTGCAAGTTCTCTCAAAGTCAAACACTGACGCTTTTCCATAATTTCATGGTACAGTTGCTCATAGAGATCAATAAATCCCAATTTCTCCTGCCGTTTATACTGATTCTTTGCCAATGTATCTGCTCGCTTTACTTCAAATAATGCTGGATATTGCTCCAGCCCAATTCGATGAATCGCACGGCGCACAGAGTTTTCCCTCAAAGTAGGCCTGTCATCGTGCCACAGAATAAGTGCAGACACTCTGTCTATTGTTTCATTGTCAAATTTCAGACGTTTCAGGATCGCCTTTGCCATTTTAGCTCCCTCACTGGGATGACCATAGAAATGATAAATACCTTCCTGGTCTGCTTTGCAGCATACTGGTTTTGCCACATCATGCAAAAGCATGGTAAGCCGCAGAATCTTATCTTTACGGATATTCTGCATAGCCACAATGGAATGTTCCCCCACATTATAACAGTGATAGAGATTATTTTGAGGCGTCTCCATCATGCGGTCAAATTCTGGCAAAAACACTCGGCTCATCCCTGTTTCGTAAACTGTGCGCATTTGTTCAGGATGATCAGAAACCAGAAGCTTTACCAGTTCCACCTGAATCCGCTCTGCACTGATTTGCGCGAGATTAGAAGAAAGCTTCGAGATCGCCTCTTTGGTATGTTTCTCAATCGTGAATCCAAGTTGTGACGCAAAGCGTACTGCACGCATCATACGCAGCGCGTCCTCGGTAAACCGATCTTCTGGGCTGCCTACGCAGCGAATCACTTTCTTTCCCAAATCCTCTATCCCGCCAAAAGCATCAATCAAACCTTCTGTTTCATTGTAAGCCATTGCATTGATTGTAAAATCCCTGCGTTTCAAATCCTCTATTAAATTCTGGGTAAACATCACCTCTTTGGGGTGCCTGTTATCCTCATATTCTCCATCAATCCGATAGGTGGTTACTTCAAATCCTTCTTTCCCCTCCAAAACGGTTACTGTTCCATGTTGAATGCCAGTGTCAATTGTTTTGGTAAAAAGGTGTTTCACCTGATCTGGAGCTGCTGATGTGGTAATATCCCAGTCTCCCGGTGTCCGGCCTAAAATAGAATCCCGCACACATCCCCCGACCGCATAGGCTTCAAAACCTGCATCTGTCAGGGTATCTATGATGAATTTTACTTTTTCAGGCAACTGAATCGTCATTTTATGCTCCTGTATATTCTGTCTTCTAATCACACTCTACTGGCACAGTTCTGCAACAACTTGGTTAATCACTTTTCCGTCTGCTTTGCCCTTTAACTCTGCCATCACAGCCTTCATGATCTGTCCTTTATTTTTTGTTGCCACAATCTCTGCAAATTTCTCAGTAATATAAACTTGTACTTCTTCCTTAGACATCAGAGACGGCGCATATTCCTGAATCACATCATATCTAAGCTGATATTCCTCCAGCAGATCTGTGCGCTCTGCCGGGCAGGTGTCTAACTGCTCCTTGGCTGTTTTCAATTCCTTTAAGATAACACGATCTACCAGAGAATCTGGGATATCCTCTCTGCAACCCTCGTCAATAGCCGCTTTTTTCACTGCTGACACGAGTGCGGAGATAGCATCCTTACGCCCTTTCTCTTTCGCTTTCATGGCTGCAATCATATCGCTTTGTAATGTCTTAATATTCATGTATCTATTCCTCCTGAATTACAACAAACGCCGTACTGTAATAATTTCACGATATGTAGCATTATCGTAAGCTACAATTCCATAGGCTGTTCCTTTTGCATGGACAATCTGTCCATTTCCCATATAGATTGCCACATGTCCTGCATAACAAATCAAATCCCCCGGCTGAGCATTCGCATAGCTGACTTGTTGTCCCACCGAACGCTGTGCATAAGAATAACTGGGGATATTAATTCCAAAATGCGCATATACATAACTGGTAAATCCACTACAGTCAGCGCCTGTATTGGGATCTTTTCCTCCCCATACATAAGGATTACCCACAAAGCTCAGCGCATATTGAACTAATTCACTGCCGCTTACCCCTGTAGAATAACCTGGATCCTGTCCGCCGCCGGATTCGTCTCCTCCTGAACTTTCTCCACCGGATTCGTCTCCTCCTGAGCTTTCTCCACCGGATTCGTCTCCTCCTGAGCTTTCTCCACCAGATTCGTCTCCTCCTGAGCTTTCTCCACCAGATTCGTCTCCTCCTGAGCTGCCTGTGCTGGATTCATCTCCTTCTGAACCGCCTGTGCTGGATTCGTCTCCTCCTGAACTGCTTCCGCTGGATTCGTCTTCTCCTGAGCTGGCAAGATTATTATTAGCCATTGCCCGTTGCTGCTCTTCCTGTTCTTGCTGCCAACGCTCTCTTTCCTGACGCTCTCTTTCCTGACGTTCTTTCTCCAAACGTTCTTTTTCCTTGCGTTCCTCTTCGATGCGCTTATTTTCCTTGGCAATAATTACATTCTGGGTATTGATTGTATCTTGATACTTTGCAGCCAGTGTCTGAGCTGCTGCCAGTTTCTGGTCAAAATTTTCTACCTCTCCCTGCTTCTGGTCAATTGTGGTTCGGTAATTCGCCTCAGCAACCTGATATTCCTGCTGCTTGTCCTCTAACGCAGCAACCTCTGCCTTCTGCTGCTTCTGCAGCTTTGCCACCTGCTTTTTAACATTCTCATATTCTGTCAACAGATTTCTGTCATAATCGTACATCTGATTGACATATTCCACCCGATTCAAAAGATCGGCAATGCTTTTCGATTCCAGGATTCGGGTGAGCATAGTGCTGTCACCCTTCTCATACATAAACCGGATTCGAAGCTTCATGGCTTCGTATTGATCCTTCTCATCCTGCTTTGCCTGTTTTAGCTCCTCCTTCGTCTGAGCCAGCTCATCATGCTTAATGGCCAGCTCCTCCTCCAAAGTGGACAACTCTACAATTACATTTACTAACTCTGCATCCAGCGCGTCAATCTCTTCTTTTAACTGCTGCTGCTCTTGTTCTATATAATCAATCTCATTCTGCTGCGTCTTTAACTCTTCCTGTGCTGCTTTCTTCTTGCTCTCCGCATCCGATTTCTTATCTGCCAATGCAACATTAAACTGTGAAACCCCCAAGGTCAATATCAGTAGAAATGCAATTAGCTTTTTTGATTTCATTCATATCTCCTTTCCATCTATGTTTCCTGTCATTCAAAGTGATTATAACATCATCTTGTCCCGATAGCAATAAAGAGTATCTGAATTTTTATTTTGTTACAGTTCAGCCATCAGCAGTATAATAGACGAGTCATGCTGGCATGAACGAGGAACATCATATTGGTGATGGTGAGCTGAACTGTTATATTATTTCAGAGTTGTAACCGATTTCGCCTTAGACCAGCCAGAGTATATATTCTTGCTCTTGTTATTTACCTTTACTTCCTTATAAGTACGGATCCTTACATAGTATTTCTTTGCGGCATTCAGTTTTGATACTGTTTTTGAGACAGTAGTGTTCTTCTTAATCGAAACTGTTCCTGTCGTTTTCTTAGTAAATTTGCTGTTTGTAGAATATTGAATCTGATAACCGCTGGTCTGGCTGGCCTGTTTTTTCCATTTGATCTGTATACTTTTAGATTTTCCAGTAAGAGTGGAAATTGTAGTCCCTTTTGGCTGAATGGTATAGGTTTTCTCTGATGATCCCTGATAATTTCCCTTAAACTTAATGGTAGCCGTATGTGTTCCAACACTCTTTCTGTCATCCGCGTAACTGATCGTATAATCTGTTCCTTTTTTCAGAACTTTATTCTTGCTGTCTTTTACAGTGACCGCAACTGTCTGTGCTTTGCCATTGTAAGTAAATTTAACTTTAGATAAAGTAATCGTCTTTGGAGCATAGATAATAGTTGCTGGTTCTTTCTCTCCACATATGGTACATGTCTTGGTAATGCTGCCGTCCTTTTTCAAAGTGGCTTTGACAATCGCAGACTTATAATTATGTTTGCATGCTGTACGATAACGATAGGTCAGGCCTTCCTTTTTGGCATAATTCTCTGCCTGGCTTTTGCGATCGACCAGAAGTGTCAAGTCTGCACTGCAGCCCTTAAACATTCCAAATCCCAGCTCCACAATCCCTGCTGGCAATACTACCTCTTTCAGATTCTTACAATCCACAAAGACATATCTTCCCATTGTCTCAACTGTCTCTGGCATTTTCATCCCTGTCAGAGAACTACAGCCATAGAAAGCCATCTCCTCAATCTCTGTCAGCCCTTCTGGAAGATTTATCTCTGTTAGAGCACTGCAGCCGCTAAAAGCCTCCTCGCCAATCCATGTAATCCCTTTGGGAAGCACTACTTTCTTAAGATTGATACAACCACTAAAGGTCTGAAACTCTATTTCCGTCACGCCTTCTGGAATCTGTATTTCAGACAATTGAAAACAGGTAAAAAACGCTCCAGCCCCTATACTGTCTATCCCCTTCGGCAAATTAATTTTTGACAGACTGACACAACCGCTGAAAGCATCCACGCCAATTGAGGTAACACCCTGTGGAATCTCCACTTCCTTGACATCTGAAAGCCCTTCAAAAGCTCCGTCTCCAATTGCTGTCACTTTTTTGTCATCCAGCTCTGCTGGCAAAGAAAGTTTGGTCTCCTTGCCAATATATCCTGACAGTTCCAGTGTACCATCCTCAAGTTCACGATAACGGTATTCCCCTTTGGTCTGCTCTGGTTTGTCTGGTTCTTCTGGATTATCTGGATTTTCTGGTTTGTCTGGTTCTTCTGGGTTATCTGGATTTTCTGGTTTGTCTGGTTCTTCTGGGTCACCTACATAGCGATAAGGAATATTATGCTCCTTGGCATAATTTTCCGCATAGCTGTCCTTAACCACAACAAACGTTAATACCTGTTCCTCCTCGTTCCATTCACTGAAGTCTCCTTCAATCTTGTCAACACTGGCTGGAAATGTAATTTCCCGTACATGGCCGCATCCCCAAAATGCAACAATTGAAACTTCTGTCACCCTTTCTACTATCACAAGTTCATCTCTGCCTCCCGGACAAGCTTTTAAACGACTTACATGTCTATCATAAAGAACACCGTCTATGGATTTATAGCTGTTATTTGCGTCAGCAACATTGATATTCATCAAACTAGTACAACTGCTGAACGCATCGGCTCCTAAGCGCTCCAAAGATACTGGTATATTGATTTCCGTCAGGCTCTCACATCCATAGAAACACTCGGCATCTGCAACCACTACGGTATCGGGGATGGTATAGCTTCCCTGTTTTGCCGCTGGACAGCAGAATAACGTTGTCATATCTTTGTTGAATAATACTCCATCTTGCGAAATATAATTAGGATTATCCTGTTCTACAGTCACTGTCTGCAGTTTATTACAATAGGCAAACGGATTATTTTGGATCTCTTCAACCGTCTTTGGTATGATAACTTCCCCCTGCAGTCCGATACAATGCCAGAATGCGCTTGAGCCAATCTTTTTCAGACCCGCTGGCAGTACCAAGTTCGTCAAACTAGAACATTCCTGAAAGGCTATGGGACCAATTTCCTCCAAACCTGCTGGAAAATCTATGGTAGTCAAACGCTCACATCCATCAAACGCAAGTTGCCCTATTACTTTTAAAGATGCCGGAAATTGTATATTCGCCAAACTAGAACATCCTATAAACGTACTCTGTTTTATTTCTGTCAGCCCTTCTGGAAGTACAACTTCCGTAATACTGCTGCATCCGCTGAACGCTCCCTCCTCTATTACCGTAACCCCCTGTGGAATTGTAATTTGTTTC
>Ga0137306_103375_pt1 | contig 11977 bp, 12 predicted proteins | sample Inofroosms_March_FD_97187 | JGI IMG/M metagenome (GOLD analysis project Ga0137306, IMG submission 97187) | Mouse cecal microbial communities from Vienna, Austria - N-Acetylneuraminic and N-Acetylglucosamine D2O microcosms_March | ecosystem: Host-associated > Mammals > Digestive system > Large... | reverse complement strand
CCACCAATTGTCTTTTCTATGTCCACAATGCTCATCTTTTGCTGTCATGGTTCCTTCCCCATTGCAGGAAGCGAGCAGATTTTCGTAAGATAAATCTTGATCTGCAAAAAAATCCTTAGGTAAAAAATGTTCAATATGAGAAGAATCTGTGGATATTCTTCTCATACAATAGCAACATATTTTCCCCTGTTCATTTACAAGACTTTCTCTCAATCTCCGTCTTCTATTTATTCCATCTGCATCATCAGCAGAAAAATCATTCTTATAATGGGCATTTCTATTATTCTCTGTTTTAAAATTTCTCTTCCAGTCTTCAAACCATTGCGGAGACTCTTGTTTATTTATTCTTTTCATATCTACGCCCCCTGGAAATCAGAACTCTTGCTTTTGCAACTCCTTCAGCATACCCATTTGATTTGTCATCTAATATATCGGCCAGTTCTTCCGCTTTATCAAATTCCTTTTCTTCAATAAGTGCATACATTTTGTTAATCATTCTTTTTATATCCTGATTTACGGAAGCCGTATTCATCACTTCTTCTAAAATTACATTTGTATCCCAACCTATAAATGATTTATATGATCTCAGAGATATCTTCTTTTCATCCTTAAACATATACATCAAATTAAATGTATCATCTCCTTCGCCCAGAATCTGCGGGGAATGTGTGGTAATTATAAATTGTATATTCGGAAATGTATTCTTTAATACATTCAGCACCTTACGCTGCCATGAAGTATGCATATGCAAATCCAATTCATCAATCAATACAACTCCTGTTCCCTCTAATGGGTTCTCCCTTCCCTGATTTGCCAATGCCATTCTTCGTGCCAAATCACCAAATAGTGCGATCGTGCATTTTTCTCCATCAGATAACTGATTTATTGTCAAATACTTACTTTCTTTTCTCACTTTCATTGCTAATGGATTTCTATCGATATGAATATCCTCAAATCCATCCAACATTGCCAGCATTGCCCGCTTTACAGCGAATAAGCTTTTGTCCTCATACTCTGCATTTTCCCGTACTTTTGCCTGATTTTCTATATCTTCCTGATTTCTAAACCATTGAAACAAATTTCGAAAATCTATTGTACTTTCCATTGCCTTATCAAACGCATCTAATTTTGCAAACTGTTCTTTAGACGCCTGCAGAGGAACATCCAACACAATTCTGTTCACACCGTAATTGACAAAAACAGGCATATTTTTATTATCAACTTGCTCTATCCAATTTCCATTACCATCGTCATGCCCTTTTACAAGATAGGAATCTTCAAATTTTTCTACTAATAATTTCAATTCCGTTATATCGTGTTTTTTTCCTGCTGCCCTGTCAATAGAACGACTATATTTCATTTCCGTTCCATCTTCAAAGGAAAATACTGCATTGATACCTGCCTTTGATTTACCATAACTAATATCTTCACAATTCAATTCTGCCGTCCTTCTTTTACCAGCCCCTATAAGTTTTGCAATAATATTTGCATATAACAAGTCAACAGCCCGAAGAATCGTAGATTTGCCTACACCATTTATGCCAAAAAAAACCGTTGTTTTTCCATCCAGAAAAATGGTCAGCTTCTCTATACCCCTGAAATTTTGTAATGTAATCGATTTGAGTTTCATATTCCACCTCACCGTATTAACAAATCCTTGATTAAAAATCCATTAATTATAATGCTCATGTGACCGGCTGCCATTCACCCCATACTTCCTGTAGATCAGATACGCCGCCCCTGCCGTCACAAATTCGGTCACGCAGAACGCAGTCCAGACCCCGTTTACCCCCATTACCCGGCTGAGCAAAAAGGCCGCGGGCATGATCACAAAAACATACCGGAACAGCGAGATATACAGGGACGGCTGCCCCTTTCCCAGCCCTTCCAGCGCTCCGGAGCAAGTCACGGAGACTGCGGATACCACGAAGCCGAGGCTGATGATGTGAAGCGCCGTCACACCGCTTTGGACGGTCTGCGGGCTGGTGGTAAACAGGCCGATCAGCTTTTCCGGAATCAGCCACGACAAGATCATCCCCACCACCATTACGCCCATGGTGAGCACCAGGGTAGTCCGGAAGATCTGCTTCACGCGCTCTTTTTCCCCGGCGCCGAAATTGTATCCCATCAGCGGGCGGATTCCCTGTATGATTCCGTTTGCCGTCAGGTAAATGAAGGTCTGCAGCTTATAGTAGACGCCCAGCACGAGGACGTATTTTTCTGAAAATCCTGCCAGAATCCCGTTCAGAACGGAGATCAGAAGGGACGGCAGCGCCAGGCTCAGCGTGGCGGAAAGTCCCACCGAATACAGCCTGGCAGCTACATTTCGATCCAGCCGGACATATTTCCTCGTCATGTTCAGAGGAAGCGGGTCGATCCTGCAGAAGATCAGATAAACCACCAGCGTGAGTACCTGGCCGATTCCGGTAGCGTAAGCGGCCCCGGCAATTCCCATGGCCGGGAAAAATCCGATTCCGAAGATCATCAGCGGGTCCAGAATGATATTTGCCACAAATCCGCACATCATGCTGAACATGGACACCTTCATCTTTCCCACGGCCTGAAATACTTTTTCATAGACCAGGGTCATTGCGATAACCACAGCGAATAGAAACGCCCTGTTGGAATATTCCAGCGCCATCCGGATGACCGTTTCGTCCTTGGAAAACATCCGCAGAAACGCAGGCATGACGGCAATGGAAATGACCATCAGCACCGCTCCATGAACTATGTTCAGGAGCATCCCCTGGGTGGCCGCCTTGTCCGCCTGTTCCTGGTCTCCCGCGCCCAGATAATAAGCCACGGCCGCGTTGATCCCGATGGCAAATCCGATGGCAATGGCGTTGATCATATTCTGCACCGGGTAAACCAGGGACAAAGCTGTCATGGCTTCTTCGTTCAGCTTTGCCACAAAATAGCTGTCCACAATGTTGTAGAGCGAGTTCACTGCCATAGAAATGACCATGGGCAGGGACATCGACAACACAAGCGGAAGTATCTTTTTTTCCTTCATAAATGTCTGTTCCATACATAAATCTCCTACTATAATTTCTTTTATAAAACGGTCTCCTTACCGCCCGCGGTTCTGTAATTCCAGCATGGCCGCGTAATGCCTGACCGTAAATTCCTCCGGCGCGGTTTCCAGCAAAAGCTCCCGGTGCTCCCTTTCCCATGCCTCAATCTCTTCCGGGCACAGGGAGGCCCCGATGCCCCGGCAGGCTTTCATCCTTCCGTTCCATGTTTCTCTCGTAAAGGGCACTTCCAGCTCGTATTCCTCGCGGTACACCGGCTCAAATCGTTCATATACGCAGTCCGGCACCTGAATCGGCTTTTTTGTCTCACCCGCGCCGCTCCAGTGGGGGTTGTATTTTAATACCAGCCGTTCGCTTGCGCCTGCGATTTGATCCTCAAAAGGCAGCCACGCCATATAGAGAAGCAGGAGACGCCCGTTTTTCTTCAGCATCGCCGACAGCCTGGGGACGACCTTTTCATGGTCAAAATACCAGAAGCACTGGCAGGCCGTAATCACGTCAAAGGTCTGATCCGGAAAATCAACGTCCTCCGCCGATGCCGTCTGGTATTGGATTTTCATATTCATCCGGCGGGAAAGCATGTCTGCCTGGGCAATCTGGTTTTCGGAAATGTCGGCGCCGTACCAGCGCGCTCCGAAACAGTACATATTTCGCGGAAGAACGCCTGTACCGGTGCCTAAGTCCAGCACTGTCTGGCCTGAAACGCACAGTTTTCGGTCCGCGATCTTTCGGTAGAATATGGGCGGGTAGATGTCCCGGTATTTTGCATAATCCGCAGAAGCCTTTCCCCAGTCGAAGGGGCGGCCGCCGTCGATTGCTTTGTTTTTGATTTCCATCTATTTCAAAATCCTTCCATTTTTTCCGGCATAGTTTTGGCTTTTTGCAGCACTTTCATCGCTGTCTTGCTTTTTCCTGTCTAACAGTATACTATAAAAAAGTAACCGTCACAAGCGCGACATTTTTTCTGAGCGCCGATTATCGGAAACAGCGTTACTGTGTGTATCCGGCCGGAGTGTGAACCGCAACGGCAGCCGGCAGCCCGGATTTTCTTCTTTGGAGGTGGATTTTTATGAATCGGATCGTTGTGATCTATGAGTCGAAATATGGTTATACCAGGCGTTATGCCGAGTGGATCGGGGAGGCGCTGTCCTGCCCTGTGTTTGAACAAAAAGCCTTTTGTCTCCATGATTTTTCACAATATGAAGCCGTAATTTTCGGAAGCGGCCTTTACGTAGGCGGGATCAGCGGCATCCGTTTTATCTGCCGAAACTTAAAGCGTTTGTCAGGAAAACAGATCCTTTTATTCACCCGCGGCCTTGCGGCCCCGGACAACCCCAACAACATTTCCAATATCCGCAAATCCCTTGAGAAAGCATTTTCCGGCAAAATCCCGGAACAGATCCGGCTGTTTCACCTGCAGGGCGGAATTGATTATGCCCGGCTGAATGTTGTGCATCGTTCCATGATGTCCATGCTCCGCAAAATGCTCCTTAAAAAAGAGGAACACAGCCGCAGCGAAGAGGATCGGCTGATCCTGGAAACCTACGGGCAATGCCTGGATTTTACGAAACGGGAAAGCATCCGTCCGCTGGTGGAATATGCGGAATCGGTTTTGTCATTGCGGTAATGTTACGAATGTTTGTCTCTTATTTTTTTCTTGACAAACAAGACCACATGTTGTAGTCTGTGGATAGAGACCACAAAGAATAGTCTCTGCAAAAAACAGAAAAAAGGCAGGATTGACAATGGCTGATATTCAATTGGGTATAATCGAAGCCCGCTATGCGGATATGATCTGGGAACGCGAGCCGGTCACATCCTCGGAGCTGGTGAAGCTTACTGCAGCAGAATTTCACTGGAAGCGCACGACTGCGCACAATGTACTGCGGCGTCTCTGCGACAAGGGGCTGTTCCGCAATGACGGCGGAACCGTTACCTCTCTGATCTCACGGCAGGAGTTTTATTCCCTGCAGAGCAGAAGATTTGTGGAAGATACTTTTGACGGTTCTCTTCCTGCATTTATCGCCGCCTTCACAAAAAATGCCCCTTTATCGCAGGAGGAAGCGGCAGAAATCCGGGCGATGATCGACCGTGCCGCTGATCCCCGGTAAATGGGAACAGACCGGTTATGATGGGAGAACAAAGGAATGTTTTTGAAGAAAAGATGTGGGAATCGCCCCATCTGTTTCTTAGTTTGGTGATATACCGGGAGGTCTGACAATGGATATGATTTTTTTGAAGCTTCTGAATATGGGCCTTGCGGCCAGCTGGCTGATCCTGGCAATCCTTCCTCTGCGTATTCTACTGAAAAAAGCGCCCAAGAGGGTCTGCTGCGTGCTCTGGGGAATTGCCGCCCTCCGGCTGGTCTGCCCCCTTTCTCTGCGCGCGCCGTTCAGCCTGATCCCCAGCGCGGAAATCCTGAACGCGCATACGGTTCAATATGCCCGGCGTCCTACGGTCAACACCGGGATTTTGCTGATCAACCGGACTTTAAATCCGATCATCAGCCGCACCCTCTCCCCGGCCCCCGGAGCCAGCGTCAATCCCCTGCATGTCTGGATATTTGCCGCCGGAATCCTATGGGCTGTCGGAGCTGTCCTATTGCTGTGCTATGGCATGTTCCGGTATCTGCGGCTTCGCATCAAGGTTCGGGAGGCGGTTCCTTTTGAGGAATTTTCCCCTTCGAAAAACCTCTGGCTCTGCGACGCGGTGAGTTCGCCCTTTATCCTCGGCCTTCTGAAGCCCCGGATCTTCCTGCCCTCCGGAATCGGCGCTGACGAGTTAGTCTATGTGACCGCCCATGAGCAGGCGCATTTGCAGAGAAAAGACCACTGGTGGAAGTGGCTGGGTTATCTCCTCCTGACAGTGTATTGGTTTCATCCGCTGGTGTGGGCGGCGTATGTTCTGTTTTGCCGCGATCTGGAGCTGGCCTGCGACGAAAAGGTGGTGCGTGATTTTGATGGGGCTGAGAAGAAAGCCTACGCCCATGCGCTTGTTTCCTGCGGTATGCAGCGTAAAACAGTGCTGTCCTGTCCGCTTGCTTTCGGTGAAATTGATGTAAAAGAACGGGTAAAAACCATATTGAACTATAAAAAACCGGGCCCCGGCGTGACTGCGGCGGCGACGGTCCTCTGTTTCCTTCTGGCCCTCTGTTTCCTGACCGACCCGCCCGTCTCCGAATTTACCGGAAGCAGAAACGGGAATGACAGTGAATTTGTGATGGTTTTTCGGAAATTTAACGCAACGGATTCGCAGAATCTGACCCTGGAAGCCGGGGACGTATTAAACGCCGCAATCATCCTGGATGACGGACGCATGGCAGTGAAAATCCGATATGGAGATGCGGTCATTTATGACAACCAAGAGCTTCTCGTTTCCGAGATATTTGATCTTGAGATTGCGCAAAGCGGAATCTATACGGTAGAGGTAACCGGAGAACATGCAAGGGGGCGTGTCAGCTTCACCAGGAGCCGCCTTTCTTAAGGCGGCATGCCCCCGCATGTTCATCGTTGTCCAAATCATATCGCATATTCTTCCATCAGTTATAGTGCAGTTTGTTTTTTAAACATGTCGAGGTATTCCTGTGCCTGCTTCATTGATATATTCAGCTTATTCTGAAGCCTTTTTAAAATATCATTTTCCGGTATTTTGTAATCATACCCTGTTTCAATGATACCCCGGACTTCACCTCGCACCTCACCTATAGCTTCGCTTTCCCTTGCAATTTCATCGAATAAAGTACACATACTCACCTCTCCTTTTTCAAAAGCATTGTAATCAATCCTGCTGTTCGCCGCGCCGGCAATTGTCATAACGACAGATTTATCTGTCCCATGCTCTTCGCTGTATTGTATGGCTTTTTTCTTTGCCTCATACCTAGATATACTCTTATCTAAAATAATTTCCAATAGATTAAACAAATCCCTGTTATTTGTATTATGCAGCACCAGATTATTTTTTCGTGCCTCTACCAATGGTATCTTGTAGTCATTTACACATTTTTTCATTTCCCTTGGTATATTCAGCATCTCATGAAGAGTCGTTGCACCATTCCACGGCTTATCCCCATAATAGACCACAATCGAAACTACAGGTACAAATTTATCTGTACTTTTCATTTTTGAAAGATATTCGTCTTCTTCCAGCCCATCCCTCTTCGTATACTTTTGAGCATTACTGTCATACTGTTTTTTGTATGTACCATAATCGTAACCCATAATGCGCATGGGCATCGCATAATGGATATGTTTCTGAGACTCATTTCCAAGCAGTACAAATTCCATACCGTATTCACTGGATCTCTTTCTGATTTTCAGATTATCCCGGGATGCCTGGAGACTCTCTGCATAGTCCTTATTTTCTAATATAGATGACTCCTCTGTATCTACATCCTCTAATTCTTCTGGTCTGAGCACTTGTTTTCCATCAAACAAGACCGCATTAAAGAGATCCGCAAACCGTTCATTATTACGCCAATAATTTTTCAATACGGTATCTGGTTTTAACCGCTTTGTTTTGTTTGCCATGTTTTCATCCTTTCTTTTTCTATCCTCAGTATACCTGTAAATCATAAAAAATTCAAGATACTACAGAGATTCGTATCACGCTGGCCTGTCAGGATTTCCAGTATCCTCTCTTCTTTGCTTCCTTTATCAATACAGGCTGTATTTCAGGATACGTCCATTCGTCCGGCAGCTGATCGGTGATTTGTATCTTCTCAATTTTACTATGCAGTTCTTTTTCAAATTTCCGAATCTCTGCATAATACAGCATTCCAAATGTTTCTTTGCTGCCGGAAAGCCCCTCTTCTGCAACAGAATACACACAGATTGGCTTAATATCAAAATCAACAGCTCCTGCTTCGTCGTAAAAATTCACCATGGCTTTATCCTTTCTCCCATTCCCCCCAAAGGTTATATGCTGCATCCCGGCCAGACGGAAAATTGTAACTGCAGAAAGCCTGCAGAGAATCCCCGGCTGCCGCCCGATTCCCTGCAGGCTGTGTCGTCGGCGTTACTGCGAATAGCAACTCGTCCATTAAAGCCTGCTCTCAATCTTATTGACATACTTTTTGAGCAAAATCGCCCATTCTGCAATATGTTCTTCCGTAAAATGTGTTGCCAGGCCGCTGATGCTGACCGCTGCGTATACATTTCTGCCGCGGTCGAGGATCGGCATAGCGATGCATTTGATTCCAAATTCATGTTCCATGTCGTCAATGGCATAGCCCCTCTGCCTGGTCCGCGCAAGCTCATCCCTCAGCATATTCCGGTCTGTGATGCTGGTCTCCGTATATGCCTTCAGCTCCTGCTGTTCCAGATATTCCTCCGCATATGCCTGGCCCATATAGGACAGCATGGCCTTCCCCAGCCCGGTACAGTACATCTGGGCGCGCTCCCCCAGTATGGAACGCATCAGTTCTACGGAGTCGGCCGGATACATGGCCTCCAGATAGAGAACCTCGTACCGGTACGGGACCGCAAGGTAGACCCTCTCCCTTGTCTGGTTGGCGATCTCCTGCATATAAGGCATTGCGATCTTGGTAATGGAATAGTTGTCCCCCATGGCTTTGCTCAGATTAAAGATCTGAATCCCCAGGCGGTATTTTCCCGACGCCTCGTCCTGTTCCAGATATTCCAGCGCCTGCAGCGTAGATAAAATGTTATGTACCGTGCTTTTGTTCAAACCGAAGTATTCGCTGATCTCCGTCACTCCAAGCAGCGGCTTCTCCGTAAAATAATTTAAGATATCCAGAGCTTTCCGGAGACTTTTCACCTTCACTTCACCATGCTCCATGCCTTCCCCCTCCTGCATTATCAGCCTTCGTACCGGATGCCGTTTCAGAACCGATACCAAAATCGGATACTTTATTATACCATTTGAGAAGTATGGATTCAACAAGGTTTGCCCAGTTATTACAATTCACCCTCGGGCATTATTCCATCCCCAGTACTGTACCGGCCTGTGACCGTGCAGCGCAGTGCACGGCCCAGAAGTCAGCGGTGGCCTCAAATCAGTCTGTGCTCCGGTTCCCTGCCTTCAAACACGGCCAGAAGCGCCTTCGCAGTCACAACAGAGGTCGTTTCGCAGTTTTCATAGGTTTCTGCGGATACATGGGGTGTGGCGATATAATTTTCCATATGAAACAGAGGGCCGCTTAGATCCACGGGCTCTTTTTCAAACACATCGGTTCCAAAGCCTCCCACCTTTCCATTTTCCATCGCTTCCGCCATATGCTCCTCATTCACGATACTGCCCCGGGCCGTATTCACGATCAGGACTCCGGTCTTCATGACCGAAATTGTTTCCCGGCTGATGAAGTGCCTGGTAGCTTCCGTTGCCGGCAGATGGATGGAAAGGATATCCGACCGCTCCAGCACCTCCTTCTGTGAAACCATTTCCACGCCGAGACGGTCTGCCGCCGCCTGATCGGGATACAGATCGTAAGCGATCATGCGGGGGTGAAAACCAGCCAGCCTTTCCGCCGCATTTCTTGCAATGGCGCCGAATCCCAAAAATCCGACAGTACGGCTTTTTAATTCGTGGAACATGGGCCGCGGCCATCCGCCGTTTTTCACCGCCCCGTTCAGTCTGGGGATCTCCCGGGCCAGGCACAGCATCAGCGTCACTGCCTGTTCCGCCACCGCGGAAGAATTGATTCCCGGGCTGTTGCTAACGATGATTCCATGGGACTTTGCCGCTTCCAGATCAATGTTGTCCACACCCACGCCGAACCTGGCCATTGCCTTTAGCTTCGGCGCCAGGCAGAACACCGCCTCATTCCATGTATCCACGCCGACTACCACACCGTCAATCTCAGGCACGATCTCCCTGAGTTCTTCAAATGTATACGGCCTGCCGTGAGGATTTTCGATGATCTCACATCCGGCTTCCTCCAAAATCTTTTTTCCGGCAGAACAATATTTTGAATAATTGGTTGCCGTAACCAGTACTTTCATTCTCTTCCTCCTCGTATCAACTGCCTGTAGTCAACTGCGTCCTCATATAATCTGTCAGCCGCATCAGCTGCTCAATCTCCAGTTTTCCCGTATCGTCCAGCAGATTTGCCTCCTTTGTCCTGGTATGCAAAGATTGGAAATTTCCAAGCTTTTTCTGGCAGTACTTTGCATTCACCGGATAGACCTGCCGCTCGATCATAGATGTGACCGTCAAAAAATCTGCCAGAATCCTTGCTTTTTCCGGCTCCTCCTGGTAATGTTCGCAGAGCCACACATACAAGTCCGCGTGGAAATTCGCCATCACACCGCTGAAACCGCTTCCTCCAAGCCTGAGTGTTTCCAGCAGGGTGGACGAATTGGCGTTGAACAGCTTTAATCTGCTGCCTTTGACGCATTCTAACTTTCTGCTGATATTTTCAATACTGCAGCTTGTATCCTTGATAAAATAGAACCGACCGGTATCCGCACACCATTTTAATAATTCCGGTGAAATAATCCTCTTGTATGGATAGGGGCACTCATAAAATCCCAGGGCCAAATCCTCCGGAAACTCGGCCAGAAGCATTTTCAGACGATCCAGCCATATCGCATCGCTCTCTTCCCTCTGCGCAAGCCGGTTTGTCAAAAGGATTACCGCATCCGCCCCGGTTTCCGCCACCGCATTCAGTTCTTCTGCCTGGTCGGAAATCGAATCCGAGACGTGGCCGGAAGCCACAACCGGCACCCGCCCGTCTGAGCGCTCCTTCACAAACCGGGCAATCTCCACCCGCTCTTCCAGCGTCAGAAAAAACATTTCACTGGACTGGCAGTCTGCAAATAATCCTGCAACGCCATTTTCTATGTACCAGTCCACCAACTTTCCAAGCGCATCGTAGTCCACTTTATTTTCGTCCGTAAACGGAGTCAGCATGACCGGCCACACTCCGTTTTTGAATTTATCAACCATATCTATTCTCCCATTGCAATCCATCTGCGAAGCAGCTTTAAAATGCGGTCAGTACACTAAATCACTTCCCGCTGCTCATATTCTTCCAAAACGCTCCGGATCTCCTCTATCGTTCCAACGGCCGTATCTCAAATTGATATCTGCCGGAAACGATCTCGTATACAATATACTTCTCTTCCTCATGTAAAAAGTGCATTCCTTCCACCTCGACAGGCTTCTCTTTGTTCCAGCACAATTTTCCGTTTTCCCGGATCTCAACCTGTTTCCAGCCGTTTTTCGGCAGGAAAAGCCTGGCCGTGGTATTTCCCGGAATTTCCGCTTCATAGCACAGCCGTTCTTCGGAACGCGTCCAGCCGGAAACCACTTTTCCCCGGATGGTCTCTACCGAAGCCGAAGCGTACGGCAGGTCGCCGGACATCACCGGTTTCAATATGATGTGCTTAAATCCTGGCTGCCCCGGGTCCAGCCCGATCCCTGCCAGAACCTTATAGAAATATACATCCACGCTTCCCGCAAATGGATGGCTGTGGGAATTGAAGCATTGATCATTGTTCAAAAATTCCCAGCGTTCCCAAAGAGTGGTTGCGCCTTCCTTCTCAATCTGGTATCCGAAGGACGGGAACGAAGTCTGTGTGATCAGCTTATAAGCCAAGTCCTCATACCCATATCGAATCAATACGTCAAAGAGGAATTTTAAGCCTACCACTCCTGTATTGATATGCCATGCACGGGTCACCTCCAGATCCTGAACCAGTGTTTCCAGCACTTCCCCTGCTTGCTCCTTGGGCGTAATCCCCAGATACAGCGGCAGAAGGTTCGCCGTCTGACTGCTGGAGGAATACAATGTGGCATAGCGCTTCATAACCGCCGGCCGCTCCTCCTCCGGAAGCACGTTCAGCCAGGACTGGATTTTTTCTGCCAGTTCTTCGTCGGAAAACTTCGATGCCGAATAGCGGTCGCCCTTTAAAAACCGTTTGTTAAATGCGTCTGCAACCCGTTCATATACCCGATAATATTTTTCCGCGGTTTCCTTTTTCCCG
>Ga0137306_103372_pt1 | contig 11979 bp, 10 predicted proteins | sample Inofroosms_March_FD_97187 | JGI IMG/M metagenome (GOLD analysis project Ga0137306, IMG submission 97187) | Mouse cecal microbial communities from Vienna, Austria - N-Acetylneuraminic and N-Acetylglucosamine D2O microcosms_March | ecosystem: Host-associated > Mammals > Digestive system > Large... | reverse complement strand
TGAACAGAGCTTCGAATCGAAGCTCTGTTTTTAAGATAGAAAGTGTAGCCATAAAAGGAGGCCAACCAATGAAATTTTTCAATTATGACAGTCCAATCATGCAGTTTTTATCCAGAATAACTGACCTGTTTATTCTGAATTTCCTCTTCCTGATCTGCTCCATTCCCATCGTCACCATCGGGGCGGCGGCAACCGCCCTGTATTCCGTCACGCTGAAAATGGCAAAGAATGAGGAAAGCTACATCTTTTCCTCCTTTTTCCGCGCTTTTAAGAGCAATTTCAAACACAGTACCGTCTCCTGGCTGATCCTGCTGCTCGCAGGCATTGTCATTGCGATGGATTACCGGGCCGTAGGGATCATGGGCGGCTCTTTTCAGCAGATTTTTTCCTTTCTGCTGTTTTTCCTATGCATCATATTTTTATTTCCCGCAATATACATTTTTCCCTATATTGCCCGGTTTGAAAATACCATAAAAAATTCTCTGAAAAATGCGTTCATTATCAGCATTGCGCAGCTTCCCTATACCGTGCTGCTCCTGCTCCTTCTGGCGGCTGCTGTGGCATTTACGATGTTTATTGATTTTCGGATCGTCGGATTTGTGTGGTTTGTCATTGGGTTTTCCGGGCTCGCGTATCTGGGTTCCTTTTTGTACCGCCGGGCGTTTCAAAAATTTGAATAGATGGCTGTGTCTGCCTGTCGCTTCCCATTCATGGCAGAATACAGCTGTCTATTCTAAAATCTCCCTGACTTCCTCAACTGTACACCCGCATTCGGCTGCAATCTCCTGCTCCGATTTTCCCAGAACGTGCAGGCTGAGCACCTGCTTTGCCAAATGGATTCCCTTTTTTATACCACGCCTTTCGGCGCTTCCCATCTGCGTATTGTAATCCTTCAATGCCTTTTCCCGTTCTTCATATTCCAGGCGTTTGATGTCATCCGCACTCAATTTCTGCAGCGCCTCATACGCCTCTCTCAGATATTCGCTCGTCTTTGCCATACGCTCAAATTCCTCCTTGCTTTTCCCATTGAAAAAATCATCATAACATGAAACATCCATTCAGGAAAGTAAAATTCAATCATAACTGCTGAAAATAAGGTTTAACCAACAAAAAACCGTCCCCAAACCAGCAGGAACGGTTTTCCCATTCTATTTCTGAAATACAATTTTCTTCACCGTACTCATAATCAGCAGGCATCCTCCGTTGAATACCAGGCTTCCGATCACAAACGTGGCAAGAAACAGCCCGATATGCGATGCAAATGCTTCCGTGTCGATACAAGCGCAGGTGAGATATGCAAATCCCACATTGTTCAGGATCTTCGGCGCATACGGATGAATAACGATCAGTACGAACAGCACCACTGCCAGCGGAATCAGGAAGCCGAACAGATCGCCCAGGACCGGGGTCAGCGCTGTAACGGCCAGCAGCGTGATCACAGTCAGTACCAGCCCCGCAAAGCCGCCCGCTTCTACGGAAATAAACCGGTCTTTGATGTCCCCCTCCATAGTGAACAGCATGATATTGCTTATGAAGATCAGCCATCCGTATTCAAAATGAATCACATGCAGAAATGCATTGGCGATCAAGATCCATACAAGCAGGGAAAGCCGAAAATATAACAAAAATTTTTTCTGAGCATCTTCCATAACTCTCTATCCTTTCATTTCAAAAGCGACGGATCAATGGGCCGTACCATATCGGCCTGGTAAACGCCCTGTTCACGCAGCAGACGGTCGTACTGATCATGAGTGAGAATGAAAAACCGGTCATCCTCAAGCTCTTCAAATACCTTTTCGATCGTAGGTACCAGCGGAGCCCCGTTATCCAGGATCTGCTTGTTGAAGGCGATAAATTTCTGATACGCCTCGGAATTGTAGTATGGATCTTCCGGGTCGATGGCGTAGCGTGCCGGACGATGCCGGTCTGTCAAATGCATTTCCGTCTGGACAAATCCCGGACAGAATACGGACACGTCAATATCATCGCCTGCCGCCCTCAGTGATTTGTAAACCACCTCCGACAGCGCAACTGCCGCGTGCTTCGTGCTGAAATACGCAGGTGCGGAACCGAGCGTGATCAGTCCTGCGATGGAACACACATTTAAGATCTGGCAATGGGTTCCCTGCTTTCTCATCTGGGGCACAAAGCGTTTCATCATATACCAGTGGGAATATACATTTACCTCGGTCACCCACTTGATATCGTCCTCCTTGATATCCCACACGTCGGCGCCTGTACTGACTCCCGCATTATTGATCAGCATATCGCAGCGGCCGAAAGCCTCCATCGCGCGGTCAAATATTTTCTGGCATTCCTCTGGAAGGGAGACATCCGCCTGCAGCGCGATCCCCTCACGGCCAAGCGCTTTGATCTCCGCAGCCACGGCATCCGCCTCATCCCCGTGGATATCCACCGCCAGCACATCCGCACCCCGCTTTGCGCAGCCCAGCGCCAGCTCCCGTCCGATCCCGTTTGCGGCACCGGTCACTACCACTTTTTTATCTTTATAATCCTTGATCATCGTACTAACCTCCTTTTTCGGCCCATTTACCATTCCATTGAAGACGGATCCGAACCGCCTGTTATTCCGTTCACTGCGGTCTGATCCGCCTGTCATTCCGTTCACTGCGGATTCAGCCCGTTTACCATATTCTGCACCCGTGCCCCTGCTACCACCTGGGACTCCGGATGGGTATAGATATAGAACTTCTGATCCTCCACCGCGGTAAATACGCATTTACCCACATAGTCAATGGGCATGCTGGAAACCACCTGGCGCTCGCTGCGGATATATCCGGACTTGAACTCCTGCCCCTGGTAATAGGGATCGTCATTGATGGCATAGCGCTCCGGACGGCGGTCGTCCGACTTGTGGATCAGGGTCTGCACGAACGCCGGAACCAGGCAGTGCACCTGGATCCGCTCCAATCCCCTCTGCTTCAAGGCCAGATAGCAGCTCTCGCTTGCCGCCAGGTCCGCATGCTTGGTGGTATGGTACATGATCGCGTTTCCGGAGGTCATCAGGCCTGCGGTGGAAGCCGTATTCACGATCACAGCCTCCGTCCCCTGCCGGATCATCTGCGGGATAAAGATATGCATGCCGTAAAGGTGGCTCATCAGATTTACTTCCGTGATCCAGTGGATATCCTGTACAGGTATCTCCCAGATTGGTCCGGATACCGCAACGCCCGCATTGTTCACCAACATATCCACACGCCCGAATTTTTCCATGGCCAGGTCAAACAATGCCTGTACATTTTCCAGTCTGGAGATGTCGGCAAGCTGGCTTACCACCTCGGCGCCCATCGCTTTTAATTCGGCCTCCGCCGCTTCCACATGTTCCTTCGTGATCCCGTTGATCACAATTTTCATACCACGGAGCGCGCCCTCCCGGGCAATGGCTTTTCCAATGCCGCTGCTTCCGCCGGTCACAACCAGAACCTTATCTTTAAAATCTTTCATCCTTCCATTCTCCTTTTATATGTAACCAAATTCCATGATTTTTTCACACCGACTCAGAACGGCACACAGAGACTTAGCCTTCTATTCTGAACCGTTATATTTTCTCAAACCATATCTTTCACTTTCGATCAATCCAGAAATACAAATGCCTTATCATACGCCGCATGCATCGCGTCCCGGATGGTTCCGCCGGCAGAGGCGTCCCCGATCAGGATCACATGCTCAAATTCCTTCTCAAACTCAGCCGCCAGAGCCCGGTTCGGCCTGACTCCGAGAGCCAGCACCACCGCATCAGCCTTCATGCTGGTGTCAAATGCAGTCGCGGATATACTCAGCTTGATCTCTCCGTCCCCGATCGCTTTCAACGCATGGCCAGTCATGATCTTTCCGCCGTTGTCTGCGATCCGTTTCAGCATTAATTTGGAAACGCTGGGATAAAGCGTCGTTCCCACGGCATTTAACATTTCCACCACGGTCACCTCATTGTCCCCGCTCAAGAACTCTGCCGTCTCAAGCCCGGTCACCCCGCCGCCGATGACAGCAACCTTTTTGCCGGAAAGAGTGACCCTGCCGGTCAGCACGTCCTCTGCGCCAACTGCCTTTTCAACGCCCGGAAGCTGCGGCACAATGGGATTGCCGCCCACTGCAGCGAATACGCCTACCGCACCGATCTCCCTGCAGGCTTCCACGGTAGCTTCAGTATTCAGACGGATTTCTACATTCAGCTCCTTCAGCTCTTCCTCCTGGGCTTTGATCAATTCGGTGATCAATTTCTTATGGGGCGGTTTGTCCGCCAGGTTCAGGCTGCCGCCGAGGACTCCGCTCTTTTCAAACAGGACCGGCTTAAATCCGCGTTTTGCCAATACTGCCGCTGCCTGCATCCCTGCCGGTCCGCCGCCTGCGACCGCCACCGTACGGCCCGCTCCGTTTTTCTTAAGCTGCCCGTCGCCAAAATGCAGCTCCCGGCCCAGGATGGGATTCACGGTACACTCAATGGGACGGCCCATATTCGCGATACGGAAGCATTCCATACAGCCAATACATTTCCTGATGGAATCGTCTTTTCCTTCCTTCGCCTTTTTGCCCCATTCCGGGTCTGCCAGGAAGCCCCGGCCGATCCCTACAAAGTCGGATACTCCTTCTTCCAGCAGGGATTCCGCAAATGCCGGATGCTTCACGGTATTGACCGCGATCACCGGGATCTTTACATTTGCCTTGATATTTTTTGCCAAATGCTTCTTCCAGCCTTCCGCGTAGCAGGCCGGTTCAATGACCGTAGCGCCGGATTCGTAGGTTCCGCAGCTGATATTCAGACAGGTGATCCCCAGGCTTTCCAGATACCTGGCAATGTGGATGCACTCCTCCTCGGTCAGTCCGTCCGGGATAAACTCATTGCCGTCCATCCGGACAGAGATCGGAAATCTGGGTCCGCAGGTAAACTGGATCCCTTTGATGATCTCCGTGATGAACCGCATGCGGTTGAAGAAATCCCCACCGTATTTGTCGGTGCGCTTATTGGTGTGAGGTGATAAGAACTGGTTCACCAGGTATCCGTGGGCCGCATGGATCTCCACCCCGTCAATACCTGCCGCCATTGCGATGTACGCGCCCTTTACAAACTTCTGCGCCATGGCCCCCACCTCTTCCGTGGTCAGGGCACGGGGTTTCTCACCGATGGTCGCGCAGACCACCTCCGACGCCGATACGATCTGCTTCCCCTTCAGCAGACGGCCCGGAGTCTCATTTCCCGGATGATGGAGCTGTAAAAAAATCTTGGAATCATAGGCATGAACCGCTTCCGCAAGGCGCACCAGCCGCGGAATATGCTTGCTGTCTGTGGCACAAAGCTGATTGCTCGTCCCGATCCCGGTTTCCTCATCAATCCTGGTGATCTCCGTGATGATCAGCCCGGCGCCTCCCCTTGCCCGGTCTGCATAATAACGGATAATCTCGTCCGAAGCCTCCCCCGTGGAGCTGGCAAATCCAGTTCCCATGGCAGGCATCACCAGCCGGTTCTTCAATTCCAGATGGCCGATCCTGCCCTTTTCAAATAATTTTGGATAACTCATAACATTTTTTCTCCTTTCTTCGCCCGTGCGTTCCTGCATCCGAAACGCTTCGTTTACAGTAAATGATAATACAGGCGGCTTTGGTTTAACATGTGTGAGAGGAATGAAAAAGATCGTGATTTTTGTTCATGATGCATATATCAGAGTTGCATTTATGTGGTATATTAGTAATAAAGCACAAACTTGTAATCTTTTAAACAAGAAAATCAGCCCGCGGAGATAAATCTGTACAGACTGATTTTTGATGCTGTTATTGTAATGAATCACACAGATATCGGAGGAAATGCTATGAATTTTTCAGAATTTTTGAGCCGGCTGTCGGAAGATTATCCTGTGCCGGATTCCCATATCGCGGAAAACGCAGATATCTTTCATGTGCAGGAGCTGCCCGGTCCGCACCCGGAGCCAAAAGCCCCGGTGCAGAATGTCCTTTATTTTGCCGATACGGATACCTGTGACGAGGCCGCATTTTCCGGGCTTTCGGAAAACGGGCTGAATCTGGTCTGGACGGGAGGCAGGAAGCCTTCTGTGTGTGAAAATGCCTTTGTGAACTGGGCACAAATTGAAACTGGCGAACCTGGTGCGATCCTGCAGTGCATCCGGGATATCCTCGTGGAATCCTGTCAGGCGCAGGCTCTTTATATTTCGCTGCTGCAGGCCCTTTTGAGCGGCCAGAATATTTCCAATGTGCTCAGCGACATCGCGGAAAAAGCGGAAAGCACCCTTGTGATCATCGACATGAGCGGAAAGCTTTTGGCAAATTCTGTCCCGGTCCGCCTACAGAACAGCCTGTGGCTGGAAAGTGTGGAGCAGGGCTTCTGTCCTCCGGACTTTATCGAGCATATCCGGGATATCCGGCGCAGCAGCGGCTTTTCCAATCAGCAGGGCCCGCAGATACACCGCTGTGAGGATGAGGACCTTTACTACCTGCTGAGCCGCATCATCGTGGACAATGCTCTGTTCGGCTATGTCTTCATGATACAGGAGTCCCCGAATTTTGCCTCCCAATACCGGAAATTCCTGCCGCTGATCGGCCGGATCGTGGCGGATTCCGCCCTGCGCAGCCAGGACAGCCTGACACTGCGTTCCCGTCTCCAGGACAATACGCTCACCGATATCCTGGACGGCATCCCCGCAGAGCAGGCCGGCGCGCGGATCCATACCAGCGGGATCCATTTTCCGGACCATATGTGCGTGATGGTCGTGCGGCCCCTGTATTATCATGGGAAAACCTATCTAAAATCCACACTGCTGCCCATGCTCACCCGCATTTTCCCGACCAGCCTGTATGTCCTCTACCACCACAACGCGGTGGTGGTCCTTCCCCAGGATACCGCCCTGACGCTGACCGAGGAGCTGTCCCGTTTTCAGGAGGCCTGCGGCCGGGAGCGGCTTCTGGCCGGGATCAGCAACCCGTTCACCAACCCGGCCAGGCTGCGGGAATATTATCTCCAGGCGGCGAAGGCCTGCAGCCTGTCCCAGCAGATGGATGTGAAGGGGTATATCCATTATTACAAGGATCTGGCGTTTTATGATATGATGGAGCGGCTCTCCAGGGAGCAGCGCCTGCCCCAGTTCTGCCATCCCGCGCTGGCGGTGCTGCGGGAATACGACCAGCAGAAGGGAACCCGGCTTTATGATACGCTGAGGGCCTATACGATGTGCGGGTTCAATCAGAATATCGCGTCGGAGCAGTTGTTTCTGCATCGGAATACGATGAATTACCGGAGGCAGAAGATTGAAGATCTGACGGGTCTAAACTTTGAAAATCCGGATACCAGGTTTTTGCTGCAGTACTCATTTTTGATCGATCATTATCTGGAGCATTCGCTGGTATAGGAGGAAACGACGCGCGGGATTTCTTTATTCCCGCGCTTCCATCTTCTTTTCCGCGGCTTCTTTCCTGCAATCTTTTTCCATCTCATTCTCCTTTCATTTTTCCGCTTATCGTTTCCCCCTGTACTCCTCCGGCGTCATACCATACATTTTCTTAAAATACTGGATAAAACGGGACACGTCGTTGTACCCCGACAGGGCCGCCACATCACTGATCTTCAGCAATTCGCTTTCCAGAAGTTCCTTCGCTTTCCGCATACGGAATTCCATCAGATAGCTGGAAAATGTCTGCCCTGTCTCACTCTTAAACAGCCTGCTCAGATAACTGCTGTTCATAAAATATTTGTGCTCTGCCAATTCTCCAATGGAAATATTGCTTTGGTAATTCTGCGCCACATAAGCAAGGAGTTCCGATACAATATAATGATACCTCTTTGTCTCCTGTTCTTCGCACATGGTCCTTACGATATTCAGCACATAATCTTCTACTTCGGAAAGCGTGCTGTAACGGTATAAATCCGTGCGGAAGGAAAACAGCATATATCCATGGTTTTCACTTCCTTCCGCCCTTTCCCCACCGCCATTTCTGCAAAAGAAATGATACAGCAGGTTAAAAATACTGCTGATCGTCACATACAGGGTGTAGGTATTCTGACAGCTTTTCAAAATATCCCTGGTTATTTCCTCCGCCTGCGCACACCGTTTCTCCGCAATGGCTTCCTCCAGAAGGCTCTCTTTTTTCTTGCTCAGCATATTTTCCGGTTTGAAATCCGTGGAAAATTCAAATACCCTTCCCCAACCGTCCACCAGCCTTTGGTTGATCGCGTACACTGCTTCCTGGTATGCTTTCGCACAGTGTCCAACCTGTGTATGGGCCAGGCTCATCCCTACGGTCACTTCACTGAATCCCAAGATTCCCATCCTATTCAAAAAATGTTTCAGGCTTTTCAGGATCTCCCTGCGCTCTCCGAACAGCAGCAGTACATTTTCCTGAAAACGTTCAAAGTAGAACCACTCCCCAGAAAATTCCTCTTTCAGCTTTAACAGCAGTCTTTCCTTTTCCGGATTCTCTGTCCATTTTTCTTTTTTCCGGCTCTGGATTACCAGAAGATAAAAAGGATTCCCTTCTTTTTTTCGGAAAACAGGCTCCAGAAATATGTTTCTCCATTCCTCATGAGCAACGATTTCTTCTATGCTAAGGTATTGCTGTGTCTTTTTTGCCGTAATGCTGAGCATCCGGTCTTCATATTTTTTTCGTTTTCTGATAATCTTGTCCAGCGCTTCTTTCAATTCCTCCTTCTGCACCGGTTTTACCAGGTAGTTGCTCACTCCGAAGCTGATGGCTTTTTTTGCATATTCGAACTCATTATACCCAGATACAATAATGACCTCAATCGGGGATTCCTGCTCAAACAGATACTGCGCCAGATGCAGCCCGTCCATCTCCGGCATCTTTACATCCGTTAGTATCACGTCAATCTCTCCCGGATGATCTTCCAGGTATTCCAGCACCTGTACCCCATTTTCAAAATCCCCCATAATCTCTGCGTCCGGATCCGCCTGAAACACTTTTTTTGCCATAGCCTTTCTTGCATAATATTCATCATCTGAAATTAAAACCTTCAAAGCCCGCCCTCCTCTTTTATCCTGCGTATCCTGATCTGTATCTCCGTATAGCAGCCTTCCTCGCTGCATATCTGCACCCCATATCCTTTTCCGTATAAATTTTTGATACGCGCGTTCACATTCCTTAAGCCGATTCCCCGGTCCACATGGTTCACCAGCGTCCCCGTATCTGTATCCGCCAGTTCCCGATTCAGCTTAAGAACCTGTTCCCTGTCCATGCCTATGCCGTTGTCCCTGAGCAGGAATATCATATCGTCCCCCTGTATCTTTGCGGTCAGACAGATCTCATTGATCTCCTTCATCCGCCCGAACGCATGGTGCATGGAATTTTCTGCCAGAGGCTGCAGCAGAAATTTCAGCATCCGCCGGCCTTCTGTTTCCGGCGCGATCCGGTAGATGAACCGGTACTTCCCGGGAAAACGGATGGCCTGGATCTCCAGATAATTCTTTACATGCCGGATCTCCTTTTCCACCGGCACAATATCCTCCCCTTTGATGTTATACTGAAACATATTGGAAAGATTATCTGCGATCTTCACGATTTCCTCCATATCCGAAAGCGCCGCAATAGAACTGATCGTATTTAACGTATTATATAGAAAATGAGGATTGATCTGGAACTGCAGCATTTTCAGCTCCGTCTGCTTTTGATTGATCTGGTAAATATAAATCTTTTCAATGCTGTCGTTGATCCGCTCTCCCATCTCATTATAGCTTCTCAGGAGCAGCCCCATCTCATCCTGCCAGCTGTATTTTTCCTCTTCCAGAAGGTCTACCTTTCCCTGCTCCACCTTCCCCATCGCTTTTGCGAGTACAGTGACCGGACAGCTGATCTGGTCTGCCAGGTAAATCCCGATCAGAACCGCCGCCGCAAGGAGCAGCAGCATGGCGCTGAAGATTCCCACCATACTTTTCCACCCCGAAGCATAAATCTGGGACAGCGGCATCCAGGCAAGGATCTTCCAGTTCGTTGTCTGATTCCGCGTGCCTGCCGCCAGACATTTTTCTCCATGTATCATGAGCTCGCTCTTATCCGAGTCTTCCTTCAAAAAATTTTCGAGCTCCGCCTGCTCGTTCCGGCTGAGCTGACTGAGGAATTCCTCTTCCTGCCCTCCGGAATCATAAAGCAGTTCCCTCTCTTCATCAAAGATCAGCAGATTGGTTCCCGTATCCCCTGATGCGGATAACTGCTCCAGCATCAGCCGTATACTGGAAAAGTTCAAGTCAATATACACGGTTCCGACAGGTTCCTCCTGGTCAATATCATAGATCTTACTGATGCTGGTCACCAGTTGACAGGGGATCAGATAGATTTCTTCTTCATAGACTCCGGTATAGTATACTTTATTTTTATCGCTCCAATCCTGCTTCTTATCGATTTGCGCCATTCTTTTCAGATATGCCTTGTCATTTGTTTCTACATTGGAAAAGATCTCTCCATATTCATTGATCACCGTAGCGCGCAGCACATACTGGTTCATATTTGTCATATGGTTCAGAGCCTGCTTGATATATTTATCTTCCTCCAGCACCTTCTCTGTTGTTTTATCTTCCATGCTTTTTCTAAACATCTGCCGGATATCGTCATCTATAAAATGCAAAAAACGGATTCTGTCCATATTAGACACAATCACGTCCGTGCTCATACTCACCTGCTCCCCGTACTGATACATATAGCTATAGCTTTCTTCTCTGGCAGTCTCCATATTTCTGACAAAATAGACTGCTATGAGCAGGCAGGATATGCTGATAAACAGAATATAGGAACTGAGTATTTTCTTTCTGAATGATAGTTTTTTAAAAAAAGCTGGCATCCGGCTCCCCCCTTTTTTACTACAACTTTACTATATATGCCTTCAAGGGGCAAGCCGTTTTGCACAGCCTTTATTTACACTATGATTTTACCGCGCCTGCCGTGAGGCCTTCCACGATGTTCTTCTGCGCCGCAAAATATGCGATCAGCACAGGTACCATGGCGATCAGATAAGATGCGAACGCCATATTATAGTCGAAGGAATACTGCGACTTAAAATTATACTGGAACAGCGGAAGCGTCCATGTATCCGGCAGCTTGTTCAGGATCATCAGCGGCATCTGGAAATCATTCCAGATCCACAGAGCATTCAGCACAAGCACCGTTGATGTCATCGGCTTGAGCAGCGGCAGGACTACCTTGACATATGCCTGCATCGTGGTGCATCCGTCGATATATGCTGCCTCTTCCAGGTCAACCGGTACGTTCTGGATGTAGCTTACCAGCAGGAATACCCCCTGCATTGCCGCATAGGTCACATGAAGCAGGATCAGGCCGAATTTATTGGAAAGCCCAAGGCTGCCCATGAACTGTACAAGCGGAACCATGATAACCTGAAACGGTACAAACATCCCCAGCACGATCACTCCGTAGATAATCTTATAATAAATATGCCGCTTCATGTTCCGCGCAATGGAGTAAGATATCATCGTGACCAGAACATATATCAGAATCAGGGAGCTTACCGTAACAACCACTGAGTTCATAAAATATTTGAAATACCCTGCTTTGGCAAAAACCGTCTTAAAATTCTCCAGATACAGGGTTTTCGGAAACGCGAAGAAGTTCTGCGCTGATTCCTGCGGCGTTTTAAATGCCGTGATCAGGGTTACATAGAACGGAAGGAGAATCACGAGCACGCCTGCCGCCGCTATGATATAGGATATGGATCTGCTGAATATCTTTTTTCCTTTTGTCATATCAGTCACCTACTTTCTTACCGTTGGACATCCGCATGGTAGCAACAGATACCAGCGCGATGATCACAAACAGGATCATGGACTCTGCCACGGAATAGCCGAATTTTCCTTCCTGCATGGCATGGTTGTAGATCAGGATGCCCACCGATTCCGTAGACTGCATCGGGCCGCCGTCGGTCATCGCCTTGATATAGTCAAATGTGGTAAGCCCGCCCTTCACGCAGGTAACAAATACCATATTCAGCACCGG
>Ga0137306_103371_pt1 | contig 11982 bp, 11 predicted proteins | sample Inofroosms_March_FD_97187 | JGI IMG/M metagenome (GOLD analysis project Ga0137306, IMG submission 97187) | Mouse cecal microbial communities from Vienna, Austria - N-Acetylneuraminic and N-Acetylglucosamine D2O microcosms_March | ecosystem: Host-associated > Mammals > Digestive system > Large... | reverse complement strand
CGTTAAGTCATATGCCCAGATAGCTCAGTTGGTAGAGCAGAGGACTGAAAATCCTCGTGTCACTGGTTCGATTCCGGTTCTGGGCATTTTTTGTTGTTTAAAATACCGATTTTTCGGTATTTTTTTATACCACGGAAATAGAGGGAAGTGAAAAATGAAGGGAGTATGATGTGGAAAACTTATATGAAAAATTAAGTTCATATGCGGAATCGGATTATTATGGTTTTCACATGCCGGGGCATAAAAGAAATCGGAACGTAACAGGTGTTAGCCTTCCATATGGGATTGATATAACGGAAATAGAGGGATTTGACGATCTGCACCATGCGAAAGGTTTTTTGAAGCAGGCTCAGGAACGGGCGGCAGAGGTATTTCATGGGGAGGAGACTTGCTTTTTAATCAATGGGAGTACGGTTGGAATCTTGAGCGCGGTTCTGGGCTGTACACAGCGGGGAGATAAAATTCTAATGGCAAGAAACTGCCATAAATCTGTGTATCATGCGGTATATATGAATGAACTGGAAGCGGAATATTTATATCCGGTGTTTGATCGGGAGCTGAACGGCGAGGTCAGACCTGAAGATGTGCAGCGCATTTTAGAGGAAGAGAGGATTATTGCTGAAAAAGGGAAGAGAACTAATTCTGAAAGGGAGAAGAGGACTGATTCTGAAATGAAGAAAAGAGTTAATTCTGAAAAGAAAACAAGAATTAGTTCTGAAAAGGAGAAAATCCGGGCGGTTGTGATCACATCTCCTACCTATGACGGTGTTGTTTCTGACGTGGCGCGGATTGCGGAAATCGTACATGCTTATGGGATTCCTTTGATTGTGGATGAAGCGCATGGGGCGCACTTTGGATTTCATCCGTATTTTCCGGAAAACTCGAATGTAAAGGGCGCGGATGTTGTAATTCACAGTATCCACAAAACGCTTCCGGCTTTGACACAGACAGCGTTGATCCACATGAATGGTATATTTGCGGACAGAGAGAAGATAAAAAAATATCTGCATATTCTTCAGACAAGCAGTCCTTCTTATATTCTGATGGCGGGAATAGACGCGTGTGTTGGCTGGCTTGGCAGTGAAAAAAAGGATGCTGCATTTGATGATTATGTTAAACTGCTTAAGGAAACCAGGAATCAGTTGAAAAAGCTGCGGCATCTTCAGATGATTGAGACAGAGAATTTTGATTTTTCGAAAATTGTGATTTCTGTGAAGGGGACAAGATATTCGGGCAGGGAATTATATAAGCTCCTTTTGGAAAAATATCATTTGCAGATGGAGATGGCCGCGGGGACTTATGTGCTGGCAATGACGTCGGTTGGGGATATAAGAGAAGGATTCCAGAGACTTGTACAGGCATTGCATGAGATTGACGGGAATCTGGAGAAAGAAAATGGGTTGCCATTAAGCGGGATTGATCGGAATTTGGAGAAAGAAAATGAGCCGATCTTAAGTGTGATTGACAAGAAACTGAAGGAAGAAAATCCGCGGCCGTTAAGCGAAAGTGAACTTACGTTGGATTCGGAGAATGGCGGAATCGGATTGACTGCCGCCGGGATTCCCAGACTGGAACAGGTTTTTTCGAGTTCGAAGGCAGAACAAGCAGGGAAGCAGAATCCGGAAAGTGTAAGTGCATTGCCGTGGTCTTGCTGTTGTGGGAAAATTTCTATGGAATATGCATATATATATCCGCCTGGTATTCCTCTGATTGTTCCCGGCGAAAGGATTTCGAAAGAGGTTATTGCAAGGATTGAGGAATACAGCAAAATGGGGTTTGACATTGAAGGGCTGAATAAGAGCGGATATATAACGATCATGGATTCGACGCAATAGGTAAACTGCAATTCTTGTGTAAAATGGAAAGATTTCCACCTGTACGATTGGATGCTCTTTGAGCATCCAACCCACCTCATTCATTCGTAAAATCCGTACTTCTCGCATTTTACGAATGAATGAGGTGGGTTGCTAATCCGAAGTCGCATTTTCATTGCAATAGATTGCATAAAAATGTGACTTCGGATTGCAACCGGACAGATGGAAAAATTTTAAATTTGGTTTATCCGGGTTAGGAAAAAGGAGATATGGGAAAAATTTACTATATTATGGGGAAAAGTGCATCGGGGAAGGATTCGATTTTTAAGGAAGTAAAAAAAAGGATGCCGGAATTGAAGGATATTGTTTTATATACTACAAGGCCGATTCGGGAAAATGAGACTGAAGGGGTGGAGTATCATTTTGTGGATGAGGAATTTTTGCGGGGGATGCAGGAGAAAAAGCGTGTGATCGAGCTGCGGTCGTATAATACGAGATGTGGAATCTGGAAGTATTTTACTGCGGATGACGGGCAGATCGACCCGGAAAAATTTGATTATCTTACGATTGGTACGCTGGAATCTTATGCCGCGATGAAAACGTATTTTGGAGAGGAGCAGGTGGTGCCGCTTTATGTGGAAGTGGAGGATGGGCTGAGGCTTGCCAGGGCTGTGGAGCGGGAACGGAGCCAGGCAGATCCGAAGTATGCTGAGATGTGCAGAAGGTTTCTGGCTGATTCTGAAGATTTTTCGGAGGAAAACCTGGAAAAGGCGGGAATAAAAAAAAGATTTGAAAATGTGGAATTTGGGGAATGTGTGGATAAAATCTGCCGATATATAAATTGAATATGCAGAACAGATTTTTTCATGGAAAATATATAAAAAAGTATGTTAATAAGAAATTATATGTTATACTTATAGAGCGAACAAAAGATCTGCCGTGTATTTTGCATGGTATCTGATCCGCAGCAATCAGTAAAGGGATGGAAGGTTATTTTTTACTTGAAAAGATAAAAGAGACAGCAGGTGATAAAAATGAGTGGGTTTAAGGAAATTATTGGACATAAGAATATCATCCAGTATATAGAAAAGGTTTCCGCTTCGGACATGGTTTCTCATGCGTATATTATGAATGGGGAGAAGGGCTCCGGGAAACGGCTTCTGGCGGATTTTTTTGCAATGGATCTGCAGTGCGAGAATAGAGATCCTGACGGGGAAGCCTGCGGGAGGTGCAGGTCCTGCAGCCAGGCTATGAGCGGCAACCATCCGGATATCATTTTTATCAGGCATGAGAAGGCGACGACCATCAGTGTGGATGAGATCAGAACGCAGTTGAATAATGATATTGTGATCAGACCATATTCCAGTAAGTATAAGGTTTATATTGTTCCCCATGCGGATATGATGAGCGTACAGGCACAGAATGCGCTTTTGAAAACGATAGAAGAACCGCCGGAGTACGCGGTGATCATTCTTTTGACGGAGAATGCGGAAGTGCTGCTCCCGACGATCCGTTCCAGGTGTGTAATCTTGAAGCTGCGCAATATCAAGGATCAGCTGATCAAAAAATATCTGATGGAGCAGATGGAGATTCCGGATTATAAAGCGGATATCTGCGCGGCATTTGCACAGGGGAATATGGGGAAGGCAATCTCACTTGCAAGCTCCGAGCATTTCAATGATATCAAAGAGGAGATTGTGCATTTGCTTCGGGATATCAATGAGATGGAGACGGCGGAGCTGATCGAGGCTGTGAAAAAGTGTTCGGAATTTAAGCTGGATATCAATGATTATTTTGATATGATCGCGATCTGGTATCGGGATGTGCTGATTTATAAGGCGACGCTGAGCGTGGACAGGGTTGTTTTTTCGGATCAGCTTAAGTATATTAAGGAGCGGGCGAGCAAAAGTTCTTATGAGGGGATCGGGGTCATCATTAGTGCTCTCGAGACGGCAAAGGCACGTTTGAAAGCGAATGTAAACTTTGAACTGACGATAGAGCTGCTGCTGTTGACAATCAAAGAGAATTAATTCAGAACAGCAGGCCGCATGACCCGTTTTCAGTAAAAATCAGATTATTATACATTTTAAGGAGAATAGAAAGTATGGTAAAAGTAATTGGCGTGCGCTTCCGGACGGCGGGAAAGATTTATTTCTTTTCACCGGGAAAATTTCAGGTCGAGCAGGGGAGCCATGTGATCGTGGAGACTGCCCGCGGCGTGGAATATGGCTGGGTGGCCAGCGGTCCGATGGATGTCAAGGACGAGGAAGTGGTGCAGCCGCTTAAATCTGTGATCCGTATTGCGACGGAGCAGGACAGGCGGACCGTGGAAAAAAATAAGGAAAAAGAAAAGGAAGCATTTCGTATCTGCCAGGAGAAGATCCAGAAGCACGGGCTTGATATGAAGCTGATTGACGCGGAATATACGTTTGACAACAATAAGGTTTTGTTTTATTTTACGGCGGACGGGCGGATTGATTTCCGGGATCTGGTGAAGGATCTGGCTTCTGTGTTCCGTACCAGGATTGAGTTGAGACAGATCGGGGTGCGGGATGAGACGAAGATCAGGGGCGGTATCGGGATCTGCGGCAGATCATTGTGCTGCAGCACCTATTTGTCGGAATTTTCCGCGGTGTCGATTCGGATGGCAAAGGAGCAGAACCTGTCCCTGAATCCGACGAAAATTTCCGGGGTGTGTGGAAGGCTGATGTGCTGTCTGACAAATGAACAGGAGATTTATGAGGAATTGAACCACCATCTTCCGTCTGTTGGGGATTCTGTGACGACCTCGGACGGGCTGAAGGGAACGGTGCATTCTCTGAGCGTACTGCGTAAACTGGTGAAGGTGATCGTGAATCTGGAAAATGACGAGAAGGAGATCCGGGAGTATCATGTGGACGACCTCCGTTTTAAACCGAGACGCAGGAAACAGAAGATATCCAAGGAAGAACTGAAGGAACTTGGGGAGTTGGAGAAGGAATGACGGATGCATGTTGAGACAGGCGAAGCCGGATGAGAGACTGAAGGAGACGGAATAAAGAATAGCGGATGCATGTTGAAACAGGCGGAGCTGGATGAGAAACTGAAGGAGTTGGAATAAGGAATGGCGGATGCATGTTTGAAGCCCGGGGAACGTCTGGATGATCTGCAGCTCAGCGGGTATATGATCATCCAAGATCCGGAGCGGTTTTGTTTTGGTGTGGACGCGGTGCTTTTGACGGATTTTGTGAAGGTGAAGCCGGGGGAGCGTGTGCTGGATCTGGGCACGGGAACCGGGGTGATTCCTATTTTGCTGGAAGCGAAGACGAAAGGGGCGCATTTTACCGGGCTGGAGATCCAGGAGGAAAGCGCGGATATGGCGAGACGCAGCGTGCTGTACAACGGGATTTCGGAAAAAGTCGATATAGTGACGGGGGATATCAAAGAGGCGGCGGAGATTTTCAAAACGGCCTCTTTTGACGTCATTACGACGAATCCCCCGTATATGCGGGGGCAGCACGGCCTGGAAAATCTGTCGGATGCCAGAACCATCGCAAGGCATGAGGTGCTCTGTACGCTGGAGGATATCCTGCGGGAGAGCGCCAGGATACTGCCGGAGAGCAAGGGCAGATTTTATATGATACATAAGCCGTTCCGGCTGGTGGAAATCCTGAATATGATGTGCCGGTACAAGATTGAACCGAAGCGGATTCAGTTTGTGCATCCCTATGTGGACAAGGAGCCGACCATGGTGCTGATCGAAGGCATGAAAGGCGGAAAATCGCGGGTTACGATTGAGCCGCCGGTGGTGATGTATTAGTGTAGTGACCGCATTATCTCGTTCAGCCCCCTTGCAGTCTGGAAATCCATTCTGCGTCATTTGACAGAAAGTAAATGTGTCAGTACACTAGACAATTGCCGAAAACGGGAGCTCTGACGGCATTTCCAGATCATGATACGGGAATTTTTTTCAGGCGGCTGTCCAACGGCAGATAGTTTTTTTGATTGATAAGAGGGACGATTATGTCAGGAACGTTATATTTATGTGCGACTCCCATCGGGAATCTGGAGGATATTACTTTCCGGGTTGTGCGGACATTGAGGGAAGTGGATCTGATCGCGGCGGAGGATACACGCAACAGCATCAAGCTTCTGAATCATTTTGAAATACAGACGCCCATGACCAGTTATCACGAGTATAACAAGTTTGAGAAGGGCAGGAAGCTGGTGGAAAGGCTTCTGGGCGGGGAAAATATCGCGCTGGTGACGGATGCGGGGACGCCGGGGATTTCTGATCCGGGGGAAGAGCTGGTGAAAATGTGTTATGACGCGGGGATTTCTGTGACTTCTCTTCCGGGGCCGGCTGCGTGTATCACGGCGCTGACCATTTCCGGACGGGAGACGAGACGGTTTGCGTTTGAGGCATTTCTTCCCGGTGATAAGAAGGAAAGGATTTTGGTTCTGGAGGAATTGGAGCGGGAGACCCGGACGATGATTCTGTATGAAGCGCCCCACCGGCTGGTGAAAACTCTGAAGCTGCTGGCGGAACACCTGGGGGAAATGCGGCCGGCGACGGTGTGCAGGGAACTGACAAAACGGCATGAGACGGCATTTCTTACGACGCTGGGCGAGGCGGCGGCCTATTATGAGACAAATGAACCGAAGGGCGAATGTGTGCTGGTGGTGGCCGGAAAAACCAGGGAAGAGGTGGCCGAGGAGAAAAGATCCCGCTGGGAAGGAATGGGGATTGAGGAGCATATCCAGATGTACCTGGATCAGGGGATGGATCGGAAAGAGGCCATGAAACAGGCGGCTAAGGACCGGGGAGTGCCGAAGCGGGAGATTTACAATGCTTTGGTTCAGCGTTAGAGAAGGGAAGCCGCAGGCGCGGCCAGCTCATTGATATGCAGAAACGTGCTGGCGCAGACGATTGTTTCATATCAAAGAGCTGATGCAGGCGCTTTTTGCGGATAGATGCATTGGCGGATTGCCGCCGTACTGTTGGAATGTGTTTGTTCCGCTGGGATATGTAAGGGATATTTCGGCGGAGTTTTTTATGTTTTCCTGAATCAGACTTCGTATTCTTCTGCCGGGATGATTTCTCCGTCTTTCATGAATATGATTTTTTTCTTCAGGTTGATGGCCTCCTGATAGTCGTTGGTAATGTACAGGGTGGTGAGTTTTAATTCCTGGTTGATGCGCAGGACGTCCCGGAGCATTTCCGCGCGGCGGCGGGCATTTCCTCTGGAAAAATCTTCATCCACAAGAAATACTTTCGGATGGCATACGATGGCCCGGGCAAGGGCTGTTTTTTGTTTTTGCGCTTCTGTGATGGAGCGGATTTTTTTATTTAAAATATCTGGAATTTGTAAAAATTCTGCGGCCGACTGTACACGGCTGTCGATGATATTTCTCGGAAAATCCCGAAGGGTGAGGCCCAGGCCAATGTTTTCGTAGACGTTGAGCCCGGGGTAGAGCGCGTAATTCTGAAATGCCATGGACAGACGGCGATCCCTGGGTAATACTTCGTTCAGCAGAACATCCCCGAGATAGATCTCGCCGGAGGTGATCTCTTCCAGACCGCCGATCATACGCAGTATTGTGGATTTGCCGCATCCGCTGGGGCCGTGGAATGTGACAAATTCTCCGTCTTCAATAGAAAGAGAAACATTTTTTACGGAAAGAAATCCGTTTGGGTAGGTCTTGTTGAGATTTTTGAGTGTTATGCCGGACATAGTGGGAGTCCTCCTTTTGTACGATTCTTTTGTCAGAATATCGTATCTTTAATAGATTCATTTTATCATATCAGACACTTTTAGACAAGATGGATTCAAATGGTTACTGTTTACGCTTCAATGGGCCGGTTGGGTTGCAGTTCGCGGCCGGTCAGTTTGTGAACCGCAACTTCAAGCGGGATACTGCATTGCCAGGAATACGCTGGCTGCCAGTCCGGCCAGGGTGGAGATCAGGGCGCCGGGCAGGGTGTAGCGGGTTTTTGTGACTTTTGCGGTCATGAAGTAGACGCTCATGGTATAAAAAATGGTCTCGGTACAGGACATGGAGATGGAGGCGATCCGTCCGCAAAGGGAATCTGTGCCGGAATCCTTGTAGATGTCCAGGAGCAGGCCGGTGGCTGCGGAGGAGGAAAACATTTTCACAATGGACAGGGGCACCAGTTCTCCGGGAAAACCGATTCGGGCGCTGAAATGTCCGATGATCTGGGAGATAAAGTCGAGAAATCCGGATGCGCGCAGGATTCCTACGGCTACCATCAGGCCGATGAGTGTGGGCATGATTTTGACAACGGTGAGAAAACCATTTCGAGCTCCGATGATGAAATTGTCATATACATTGACTTCACGCAGAATGCCGTAGGCTACGATGGCGAGGATCAGGAAGGGGACGATAAAATCGGATATGTACAGGAATAGCTGCATGGGAAACCTCTTTATTTTGAAAGTCATTCTTTTATTTTTATGAGGTTGCGGGGGAAATTTAGAACAAGGGGATATATAGGGGTTACAGCAGATGATATCAGATTTGTCTGCTGCGCTGAGGGATTCTCAAAAATACAGTTTGTCTCAACAGAATAATCATTTTTTCGCGGGCATAGATATGAATTAAAGAAAAATCTCGGAGTGTCTATGTCGAAATTTCAAAAATACATATTTGATTGGGCGGAGTCTGCATGTCCTGTGTGGAAATCCACTATGGGGAGAAAATTTGTCAGGCTTGTTTTTGTCTTTTTTGCTGCATTTTTGATTTCATTTTTTTTGCAGGGATGCCAGAAACAGACGCCGGAAGAATCAAATCTGGCCTTTGAAAAATTTACGAACGAGTTATTTTGTCAGGAAACATCGTCGAATACGATCAGCCTGCACTATACTCTGCGGAATCCGGAGGACTACGGAATCCAGAAAATTCCGATTACATACGGGACGTATGAAACGGATGAAAATATGGTGAGGGCTTCGGTGGAAAATATTCAGCGTGCATTGGAAGCATTTGACCCTGAGGAATTGTCTGTCTCGAATCAGTTGACTTATGATGTCCTGGATTATTATATGGAACGGCTGAAGGAGGACGCGGAGTTTACTTTATATGAGGAACCTCTGGGGCTGGTCAGCGGGATACATACGCAGCTTCCGGTATTGCTGTCGGAATATCAGTTTTATGACCGGGAGGATGTGGATATTTATCTGGAGCTGATGAAAAAAACGCCGGATTATTTCCAGTCGCTGATCGAATTTGAGCAGGCAAAATCGGATGCGGGGCTGTTTATGTCGGACAATGCGGCAAATCAGGTCATTGAGCAGTGCAGAGTATTTATGAATATGGGGGAGAGTAATTATCTGATCTCTACATTCGTAGACCGGATTCAGCAGTTAAGCGGGATCAGCGAGGAGGAGAGGAGTACTTATATCCAGAGGAACGCGCTGATGCTCAGCAGTTATGTGCTTCCGGCGTATTCGAAGCTCAGCGCGGAGGTGCAGAGGATGATGGGGAGCGGAAAAAATGAACAGGGGCTTTGTTATTTTCCGGAGGGAAAGGCGTATTATGAGCAGGTCGTGAGGATGTCTACGGGGTCCGAGAGGTCGGTAGTGGATATGAAGGAGCTGACGAAGAAGCAGATTGTGGAAGATTTGGAGGCCATGGAACGCGTCCTGGGAATTACGGAAAATGAAAAAATTGGGGATTTACCGCGGAGGGGGAATGCAGAGAACAGTGGAAGTGCAGCGCAGGGGGAGAGTGTGGATAATGACGGAAGTGCAGCACAGGGGGAAAGTGTGGATAATAGCGGAAGTGCGTCGCAGGGGGATAATGCGGAGAACAGCGGAAATGCAGCACAGGGGGAAAGTGTGAATAATGGTGGAAGTGCGTCGCAGGGGGAACATGTGGATTTAAGGGAGCAGGTATCTCAGGAAGCGGCGGCCTTGATTGGGAATCCGGAATTGGCGCATGAGGCGGCGGCTATGGATACCGCGAATCCGATCAGTATTTTGAATGGGCTGAAAAAGGAGATTGGGAAGGCATTTCCTGCGGCTCCGGATACTACGGTCAGTGTGAAATATGTGCCTGAGGCTCTGCAGGGAAATTTGAGCCCCGCGTTTTATATGATTCCGGCGATTGACAGCTATAAGGAAAATGTGATTTATGTCAACCAGGCCCACATGGGAAATCCGCTGATATTGTTTACTACACTTGCGCACGAAGGATTTCCGGGGCATTTGTATCAGAATGTGTATTATGCGGGGACGGACCCGGACCCGGTGCGCAGTATGTTCAGTATCGGAGGGTATATTGAGGGATGGGCGACTTATGCGGAGATGTGCAGCTATTATCTGGCGCCGATCACGAAGGAGCAGGCGGTTATTTTGCAGAAAAACAGTTCTATTATTCTTGGGCTGTATACGCTGGCTGATATCGGAATCCACTATGAGGGATGGAGCCGGACGGATCTTCTGGCATTCTTTTCCAATTATGGAATCCAGGATGTAAATACGGTGAACCGTGTCTATGACCTGATCCTTGGATCTCCGGGAAATTATGCAAAATATTATATCGGTTATGTGGAATTTCTGGAATTGAAAAAGAAGGCCGCGGCGGAAAAGGGGACGGATTTTTCACAGAAGCAATTTCATGAGGATGTACTCAAGACGGGGCCTGCGCCATTTGAGCTGGTGGAGAAATATATGGGGAAATGTGAGGATGGGGGAGAGTGAAAGAGATGGCTGATCGACGGTGGTCAGCCGTTTTTTTTGTTGGAAAGCCTGCGACAGTGAACAGTTTAAAATTTGGGAAATATGATATATACGGATTCGGAAATCATGAATCTGCTGGCTTATGGAATTGAGGAGAAGCATTATATGGAAGACGGGACGATCGGTTATTCGGAGGGAGTGGATGCGTTACAAGAAATACAGGTGGTCAGGACGGAGATATAATACAGGATAAGCATATGGGACAGGCAGAAGGAAATATATTGATATAGGGCTGCAAAAAGAGCGGCTGCCGCGCCGGATATTACGGGGTGGATCTGTTCTGTATATGCGCGGCCATGACTATAACATTTGGGAGGGGCTATGAATTATCTTTGGGCTGGTATGATCATTGTGGGGATTATTTTCGGCGCGTTTAACGGGAAGATGCCGGAGGTTACCAATGAGGCGCTGGATTCCGCGAAGGAGGCGGTGACGCTGTGCATTACCATGATGGGAGTGATGTCGTTCTGGGTGGGGATGATGGAGATCGCCTCCAAGTCCGGGGTGATCGAGCTTGCTTCTAAAAAGATGGGGCCGCTGCTCAGGTTTTTATTTCCAGGGATTCCGGAGGGGCATCCGGCAAAGGAGCATATTGCGGTGAATTTTATCTCGAATTTCCTTGGGCTTGGGTGGGCGGCTACCCCTGCAGGATTGAAGGCTATGGAGGAATTGGAGAAGCTAGAGGAGGAACGGAGAAGGTATGACGGGAAGAGGACGGCAGGAAAAAGGCGGGCGGTTCCGAGAGGGGTGGCGAGCAATGAGATGTGTACGTTTTTGATACTGAATATCTCGTCGCTGCAGTTGATTCCGATGAATGTGATTGCTTATCGGTCACAATATGGGAGCGTGAATCCGACGGCAATCGTGGGGCCGGCGATCGCGGCGACGGCGGTGAGTACGGCGGCAGCGGTGGTGTTTTGTAAGGTCATGGAATGGAAGCGGAGAATGTGAAACTCTCTATTTTTAATATATGAAGGTTAAGAATGTACTAGAAAAATAGAGTGGGGTATAGTATGATATTTAAGTAGAAGTGATGTTTTTAAGCAAGGAGCTTTTAGAAATGGCAAATGCCTAGAACAGAAACATAAGCTTGATGATATCGCTTCTAGGGAAATTGTATTACCCAGCGTGATTGAAATACTGATAGACATCAAAGTAATTGGGCATTGATATTAGAAAAAGAAAAACTGAGTATAAGTCCGCTGTACGATAATAGTTCATCACTTTGTGCTTACGTAAAGGAATCAAGAATTAAAGATTATTTAGGAAAAGATAAGCTTTTGTGGAAATCGCTTGTTGATACTAAATCGAAATCATTAATACGTATTACATGTAACGATACGAGACAGCCAACACATCTGGCAATGATTGAATTTCTTAAAAAGAATTATTATACTCAAACAATAGAAGTTGAAAAAAAGATTGAA
>Ga0137306_103370_pt1 | contig 11987 bp, 9 predicted proteins | sample Inofroosms_March_FD_97187 | JGI IMG/M metagenome (GOLD analysis project Ga0137306, IMG submission 97187) | Mouse cecal microbial communities from Vienna, Austria - N-Acetylneuraminic and N-Acetylglucosamine D2O microcosms_March | ecosystem: Host-associated > Mammals > Digestive system > Large... | reverse complement strand
TCAGGATACGAAAGAGGCGACGATTCACAATTATCTGGATTTTACGGATTTGAAGGACTATGTAAGTCTCCGGTATGAGGTGAACTGCGACGGAGAGCTGATAGAGACAGGCCGTTTAGAATGTCCGTCTGTTCCGCCGCATGAAAGCGGTAGTATTCGTCTGGACATAGCCATTCCCAAAATAGGGAGAGCATATGTCAAGCTGACGTATGAGAGGAAGGAAGGAAACGAGATGCTGCCGGAAAACTACATGCTGGGATTTGACGAGATACTGCTTCATAATCAAGACGGAAGAAATCAGACGGCATTACAGATGAGAAACGTAAGACCGTCAGCAGCATCGGGAATAACGGTCATCGAAGAGGACGAATTCCTGATTTTACAGGGAAATGGTTTCCGTTACCAGTATGACAAAAGAAAAGGAATGTTTGCAGCGATGCGTTTTGGAGAAAAAGAGCTGTTGGATTTGCCGATGGAAGTAAATATTTGGCGCGCCCCCACAGATAATGACAGAAATATCAAATCGGAATGGATGCGCGCGCATTATGACTGGGCAGAGGCCAGAGCATACGGAACGGCATATGGGATAAGTAAGGATGCTGCCGTGATTCGCAGCAGCATGTCGGTATCAGCGGCTACCGTACAGAAAATCATGGATATAGAAACGACGTGGACAGTCTGGGCGGATGGAATGACAGACGTTTGCATGGATGTAAAGAAAAATCCGGAATTTCCGGAGCTTCCAAGATTTGGGCTGCGCCTCTTTTTGGAGGATGGGCTGGGAAAGGTTACGTATTATGGCATGGGACCGACAGAAAGCTATCGGGATAAATGCAGGGGCGCTTATCATGGACTCTTTACTGACTTGGTATCAAATATGCACGAGGATTATATCCGGCCGCAGGAAAACGGTAGCCATTATGACTGCGATTATGTGACCGTTTCGGGGGAAGGGTACGGGATTACCGCAGTCTTGGCAGGGAGCTTTTCCTTTAACGCTTCGGTCTACACGCAGGAGGAATTGACCAAAAAGGGACATAACTATGAATTGAACCCTTCGGGAAGTACGGTATTGTGTCTGGATTATGCCCAGAACGGAATCGGCTCTAATAGCTGCGGTCCGCGTCTGCTGGAAAAATACCGTCTGGATGAAGAGAAATTTCGATATCAATTAAGGCTGATGCCATACAGGCAGGCATAGGATAGGAGGGAAACGATATGGATGAGAAAAGATATTTAAAATGGTACAACAAGGTAGGATACGGCTCCGGAGATGTTGCAGGAAATGTAGTCTATGCGCTTTTGTCCTCGTTTGTGATGATTTATCTGACTGATACGGTTGGTCTGAATTCGGGTGTGGTAGGAACCCTGATGATGCTTTCCAAGCTCTTTGACGGCGTAACTGATATCTTCTTCGGATCCATGATTGATAAGACAAAAAGCAGGATGGGAAAGGCGCGTCCTTGGATGTTCTGGGGATTTTTCGGATGTGCAATTACATTAGCTGCCATTTTTATGATTCCCGTAAATTTAGGGGAAGGGGCAAAATATGCGTGGTTCTTCCTTGCATATACTCTGTTGAACGCCGTATTTTATACAGCAAATAACATTGCATATTCGGCGCTTACCTCGTTGATTACGAAGAACGGAAGCGAGCGTGTACAGATGGGCTCTATCCGATTCATGTTTGCATTCGGAACTAGCCTGCTGATTCAGACAATTACAGTCGGATTTGTAAAGTCAATGGGCGGAGGGGCAGAAGGCTGGAGAACAGTAGCGATTATATATGCCGTTATAGGTTTAGTTGTCAATTCTCTCTCTGTGCTGTCCGTTAAGGAGCTTCCGGCGGAGGAGCTGGATGAGACAAATGCCAGAAAGGATATGGAGAAGATTGAAAAATACAGTCTGGGTGATGCCGTAAGGCTGTTGGCGTCCAACAAGTTTTACATTATCATCTGCGGCGTCTATATTCTGACGCAGGTTTACACAGCAACGCTCAATATGGGTATTTACTTTATGGCATATATTTTAGGGGACGAATCGTTATTGGGAGTGTTCTCAATGGCAATCAATATCCCGTTAATTGCAGGGCTGGTTTTTACGCCGGTTCTGGTAAAAAAGATGAAAGGAATGTACAAAATCAACCTTGCCGGATATATACTTGCAACTGTTGCGCGCGGGCTGGTAATTGTCGGCGGATATATGGGGAATCTTCCGATGATGCTGATTTTCTCGGGAGTAGCGGCAATCGGAATGAGCCCGCTGCAAGGGGATTTAAATGCACTGATTGCCTCATGTTCGGAATATACTTTCCTCACGAAACATAAGCGGATAGACGGAACCATGTTTTCCTGCACCTCACTCGGTGTTAAGATCGGCGGAGGAATCGGTACGGCGTTAGCGGGCTGGATGCTTGCCGCCAGCGGTTACATTCCGAATGCGGTCACGCAGGTTGATTCGTGTATCAATATGCTATATTTCATGTATCTGTGGATTCCGATGATAATCAACTTGGTCATTGCATTTCTGCTTTCAAGGCTGAAAGTAGAGCAGGCGAATGCGAGGCTGGAATCGGCTGAGTAATCATTGATGAAAAAGAGACAGCGTATGAATCCTTGTTACGGAAAGAACGGTAACAATGTGATTACATACGCTGTCATTTTCGACAGGCTTCGATTGAGGAATCTGCTATAAAAAGCTATAATGGACTCAATAAACGGCAGATTCAAAGGGAAAGTGGAAGAAGCGCCGGCATAGAATGGCAGGAGAAGAAGTTTGAAGACGAAAAAAAGAAAATATTTTACGATACGATTATCCATGCTTGTATTTATCGCTGCAGTCATCAGTTTGACAGCCTGTTTCAGTTGGACCCCTCCGACAGATGACGCCGCTGAGAGCGAACAGCCGCTTGCATCTGAATGCATGACAGAAGAAACAAGTGAGAAGATATCCGTATCGGACGGGGAGAAAATAAAAGAGGAACCGTTGGAAGAAGTGCAGGTTGAGTCACAGGCAGAGGAAATTCTCTCATCAATGTCTTTAGAGGAAAAAATTTATCAGATGTTTATTGTAGCGCCGGAACAGCTTACCGGAGCGAATCCGGTTACGGCTGCAGGAGAGGTGACGAAGCACAAGCTAATGGAATATCCTGTGGGCGGGCTGATTTATTTTGAAGCAAATATCGTATCGCCAGAGCAGATAAAGGAGATGCTGGACAGCACGCAAAGCTATGCCTATGAAATAGAAGGACTACCGCTGTTTCTGTGTGTGGATGAAGAAGGAGGCAGGGTGGCAAAGATCGGAAACAATACGGCATTTTCTGTCAGACGCGTGCCGGCAATGCAGGAGATTACAGGTGAAAGGGATGCCTATGAAGCAGGAGCGGCAATCGGCGGATATCTGTCACAATTTGGCTTTAACGTTGATTTTGCACCGGTTGCAGATGTGCTGACGAACAGCGGCAATACGGTTATCGGAGACAGATCTTTTGGAAACGATCCGGATGCGGTGACAAGGCTTGCTGCTTCGTTTTCTGCCGGTCTGCATTCGGAAAATATATTAAGCGCGTTCAAACATTTTCCGGGGCATGGAGCGACCGAAGCCGATACACATGAGGGATTTGCTTATACTGATAAAACATATGAAGAGCTTTTGGAAGCAGAATTGAAACCATTTGCAGCGGCAGAGGAAAACAATGTGGATTTTGTAATGGCGGCGCATATTTCTGTGCCGGAGGTGACAGGGGATAATACGCCGTGTTCCCTGTCCCATAAAATGATAACGGAGATCTTGCGAGATGAGCTGGGGTATCAGGGTCTGGTGATTACAGATGCATTGCAAATGGGGGCGATTACGCAATCCTATACGCCGCAGGAAGCTGCGGTGCTGAGCATACAGGCAGGCGTTGATCTGCTGCTGATGCCGCAGGATCTTCCGGCTGCGTTTCAAGGCGTACTTGAGGCAGTGGAAGCAGGTGAAATCACAGAAGAAAGAATTGATGAATCCGTCAGAAGAATAATTCGGACAAAATGTAAAAACTTAGGTTGAACTGTTACGGCAAAGCTTGTGAGCATTGAGGATCAGGTTGACATTGCAAAAAATGACTTGTATGATGATTACAAAGAATATTTTTGGGAGAAACTGTGATTGAAGGAGGATGGAAAATGGATTATGTGGATTTAAAGGGATGGAAAGAAGAACTGTCGGAATTTAAGGAAAAGACAGAGGAATTTTATAGAGGCGAGATAAATAAGGGCGCATATAAGGGGTTCTCGGGGCGCTTTGGGACATATGCGCAGAGAAGCGGGACGGCGCATATGTTAAGGCTGCGGATGCCTGCGGGACGCGTGACAAAGGAACGGCTTGCATTTACCGCCAGTATGATTCGCAAATACCATATTGACCGGATTCATTTTACGACCTGTCAGACTGTGCAGCTTCACGATCTGAGCAAGGACTCCGTATATGAGATTATGGAGGCGGCATTGGATGCGGGAATTATTACAATCGGAGGAGGCGGCGACTATCCCCGGAATGTGATGTGTTCCCCGCTTTCCGGCGTGGAGAAAGAAGAATACTTTGATGTGCTTCCTTGGGCAGAACGTGCCAGCGATTACCTGATCGGCTTTATCAATGCAGAAAAGATGCCGCGGAAATTAAAGGTGGGATTTTCTAACTCAGAAAAAAATGAACCGCACGCAACATACCGTGATCTTGGTTTTGCCGCAAGAGAAGACGGGAAGTTTGACGTATACAGCGCCGGCGGGCTTGGAAACAATCCGCTCTTTGGCGTTAAGGTCGCAGAAGCTGTCGAACCGCAGAAGATTTTGTACTATATTAAAGCCATGTGGCTGACTTTCCGCGCTTACGGCAATTATGAGAACCGCGGAAGAGCCCGCACCCGTTATATGCAGGAGGCGCTTGGCGGTGAGGAAGAGTATCGGAAGGCATATCTGGAGAAACTGGAAGAAGTATTTGCATCAGGAGAGGATTTGGGCGTTCAGGCAGAAGCGGAACCGGTGACAAAGAACGGGGACGGGACAAGTATAGAAGATGTGCGGGTAATTGCACAGAAGCAGGACGGACTTTATACGGTGGCATGGCATCCCATTGGGGGACAGCCTGTGCCGGAGCAGTTCTGCGCTTTGAGTGATGCGCTGGCAGGGATGGAGGCCACAGAGCTTCGGCTTTCACCGGATGAGACGGCATATATCATTAACCTGACCGGGGCAGAAGCGAAGAAGGTGCTGGAGTTGACGGCTGACAGTGCGAAGACACAGTTTGAAATGTCGGTAAGCTGTATCGGCGGAAGCATCTGTCAGGTAGGTCTTCGCGATTCCCAAGCGCTGCTGCGTGCCTGTGTCGATGCAGTAAGAGAAGCCAAGATTCCCGGCGGTGCGCTGCCGCAGATTCATATTTCCGGCTGTCCGTCTTCCTGCGGAACCCATCAGACCGGAAGAATCGGATTCCGCGGAGCCTCCAAGCCAATTGACGGAAAACCGCAGGCGACATTCGTCTTATTTATCAACGGAAACGACCGTCAAGGCTCTGAAGAGATGGGAAGGGAGCTTGGGATGATATTGGAGACGAAGATACCGGAGTTTTTAGTAGAGCTGGGAAAAACGGTCGCGGGGTTTGGAATGGATTATGAGACATGGCTGGATAAGAATCCGAAAGGTTTAGAACAGTTGGCAGAAGAATATATACTTTAAAATGATTTTAAAATTAGGATGGTGTTTGTACGTGAACTGACATCATCCTATTTTTTTGAAAAAATCTGTGATATTTTATAGATTCGTAGGTCTTATATACAAAGGGGGTGATAAGGTGAAAGGCTTTGAGGAAATATACCGTGTGTATTTTGAAGATGTATTCCGGTTCCTGCGGGGGCTTACGGCGGATGAACATCTGGCAGAAGAATTAGCGGCAGAAACATTTTTCAAGGCAATGCGGGGGATTGACTCCTTTAAGGGGGACTGTGATATCCGCGTCTGGCTCTGTCAGATTGCGAAAAACAGTTATTATACCTATCAGAAAAAGCAACAGCGTATGGCAGGTGAGGAAGGACTGGAGCGTATGGCGGCGTCTGAGAAAAGCATCGAAAGTCTTTTCATCGACAAGGAGCTTGCCTTCCGTCTGCATCGGATTTTACATGAACTGGAGGAACCTTATAAGGAAATCTTTTCTTTGCGGGTATTTGGGGAATTGTCCTTTAAACAGATTGGGATATTATTTGGCAAGACAGAACACTGGGCATGTGTTACATATCACCGTGCGAAGGAAAAAATACAAAATAGAATGGGGGAATCATCATGAAAATGGATTGTGAAGTAATAAGGGATTTATTACCTTTGTATGTAGAAGAAATTGCAAGCGAAAAAAGCAGGATGCTGGTAGAGGAACATCTGGCTGACTGCAGGGAATGCCAAAAACGGATGCAGCAGATGAGAGAGCCGGAACCACAGATTGTCCACAGTGCTGAGCCTATGAAGCGATTTCGGAGGGAAATGAAAAAGCATACGGCGGTGGCAGCGGCGCTTACCGCATTCATTACGGTGGCAGTTATTGTCGTTTTGTGGGGGCTGTTTTTTTTAGAAGGCTCTGATGCGATGGGGTATGGTCTGATTTGTTTTTACTGGCTTATGCCGGTCTGCGCATTTGTGTGCACTCTGTTTGCGTCCATGAAAAAAAGTGGTTTTAATTATTTTCTGCCACTTCTATTTGGAATGATCGGTCTGCTGCTGCCCTATCTGGTATCGCGTTCAACGGACTGGCTCTTTTTCTGGGTGGATTTGATTCCTGCGCTTGTGGGACTGGCGATTGGAACTGTCATTTGTGTTCGCAATAATAAAAAGAAGAAGTAAGAGTTTGTTTGATACAAGAAAACTAAGTAATGAGATAGACTAAGAAAGGACACGAATGAATAGGTTTTCGGTAGTTAGGAAAAGAGCAAAAAAGATAGTAGGAAAATATGGATTGGAACCGCCGGTAGATATTAATATAGTATTTTCTGAAATGGGAATCTCAATTGAGGAGGAAAAGAATCAGTATGGTATAGAAGCATATTCGTATCTAAATGATAAAATTAGAATTGTTGTTAATACGGAGGTGGTTTATCCTCCACGAAGAAAATTTACCCTTGCACACGAGTTGGGGCATATTTGTATTCCTTGGCATAATGGTGATACAAAATGTATCGCGGGGGAAAAATATGTTCAAATTAATGGAAAACGTCAATAATGGCGTGTTTTTATGCGCTTGAGGAAGCGTTGCCAAGCGGAATTTTATAATAGTTTGGAATACGAAAGTATTGAAAAAATAGTTAAGGCAAATGGATTTGAATATGGCAATATAGAATCAGGGAATGGAGATTGTTTGCTGTATGTTAAAGAAAGGATGTTTTCTATTCCGGTTTGTGAGCGTTGTGATCCCAATAGTTTATTGAAAAATATAGTAAATGAGCTATATTGGGATGACGATAAAAATATATGCTTCAAAGCATAAATGGTGTTTTGTCAGGTATGAATAGTACATATAAAAGTGCTTCAAGAGAAGAATTGTATAACTGGGTGAAATATCGTTTTATGACGGATGAAAGATATCAGGAATTTTTTGTACATCCATTATTTGATAAATATATTGTTAATAAGATTAACAAGATGATTGCAATGAGGAAATAAATAGTATTATGCCCAGTCAAAACTGGAGTTAGTAGAACGGGAATCAGTAAAGCTGCTCTAATGTGCATTATGATTTGTGTAAATATTATCTGCTTAAACAATTGAATAGTCAAAAAATTATAGGAAAAGGTGTCGTATTTTTGTAAATCAAAATATGACACCTTTTTAAAATATGACACCTTATAGGAAAAACAAAAAAGATTTAAAATATAGTTTATCATATTAACGGAAATTGGCGCATATGGTTGCGCACGAATGTGAGGGGGAGCGGTTTTTTAAAGGAGGGACAAATATGGCAAAACGGAGAAACAGGGGGATATTCAAGAAGCTTGTATGCTTGGCTTTGACAGGCGTCATGCTTTTTGGAGAAGGAACAGCATTTGGATCGTTTGGAGGCGGATTGGGCGCAGAACGGGTATCTGCCGATGAGACTACGGTCATTACGTCATTAGATTATTATGACAGCGCGAATGGAGCTTCACACACGGCATCCGGTGTGAAAGATGTAAGCTTTGGGTTTGTACTGCCGAAGTTTAACGGAAAGCCGTCGCAGGAACTGTCGTTAGCAGATGTCCAAAACGATTTGGAGCTGCAGGTGTATGTAGACGGGACATGGACGAATATTGATGATATACCTGCTTTCCAGTTTAACAGCAACTGGGGATGGGAGTATCAGGTTTGGAGTGATACGGCTAACGGCTGGATCTGTTGGTTTAAGCTAAATGAGACGACAAAGCTGCGTTTTCACGGTATCACGAATGATGTGAATCTGGAATATACGTTGACGGTAAATAAGCTGGATACATTTCCGGTCACAAGTCTTGGGTGTAAGACACCGGAGATTAAGGCAGATGCGACCGGCGGTGCTGCGATTGACTGGTCGAACGTGATATTTAACGGAAACGACGCCATTAAGTATGCACAGGTAGAGGAAGATTTGGAGCTTCTGGTCGATAACAACGACGGAAAAGGCTTTGTGCCTCTTTTGGCGAATGCGGAATCGGGATTTATCTGGGACAATAACTTTGGGATTTATACGGACGGTAACGGCGGAATTTGGTTTAAAAATATTGACTGGTCGTTTACTGTGAGGATTCAGAAAAAGGATACTCCTGACATCTATACGGATGTGAAATTTACTTATACGGCTCCGGATCGGACGAATACAACGCTGACGCCTCACGACGGCACGACATTTAATGCGAATGATGCGGCAAACAACGTAGCGTCTCTGGCAATCGTCCTTCCGAAGATAAACGGCACGGAAGCGGTAAAGTCGGATTTGGACAGATTCGTATATGAGGTCTGTGATGGGGCGGTCTATGCAGATGGAAACTGGAGCGGCGGCGAGTGGATTGCACTTTCAGATTCGAGTAACTGGATTTATCAGGACAGCGGATATAATAACTATTCCGCACAGCAGCAGTGGGGATATTTTGCGGATTATGTGTTTGGGCTCTGGTTCCAGCCGGTCAGGGATAATACCTATCTGCGCATTGGGTATAAGGAAGAAAGCGGAGAAGTAAGAGACAATAACTGGATTTATTATACATTAATCGGAAATCCGAATGCAAAGTTCCCGGATGTATCGGACATGACGCCGATTAAGGTTGACAATGAAGGCGAGCCGAGCGGCGACGTTACTTCTGTGGAAGCGCCGGAAGGCTGGCAGCTGCTCTGGAATGACGAGTTTAACGGAAATACGGTGGATGATTCCAAGTGGAGCAACCAGACCGGATTCTTTATTGATGAAAATGACTACACGACAAGCGGCTGGGGAAATAAAGAGCTGGAATATTATACGGACAGTCCGGAAAATACGTCAGTTGCAGACGGAAAATTAAAGCTTACCTTAAAGAAGGATCCGAAGACTTTCTATGATACGCAGAACCGTCCGGCAGAAGCATTATATTCTTCGGGCAAGCTGATTTCACAGAATAAGTTCTCTGTAAAATACGGACGCGTGGATTTTCGCGCAAAGCTTCCTGCCGGCGCTGTGGATGATGCCGAATGATGATATCTATGGCGGGTGGGCGATGTCCGGTGAGATTGATGTGTTTGAAGGAAGAGGGCGTACGCCGGAGATTGCATATGGAACATTGCATTACGGCTCCGTATGGCCGGGAGATTTAGAATCCGGCGATAAGATGAATATGAACAATACAGAAGGCGTCGGATCGGACATGACGAATTGGCATGTATACAGTCTTGTCTGGGAAGAAGGCAATATTAAGATGTATGTAGACGGAATCTGTTATATGAAGCGGAAAGCAGACAGCTGGAATTCGGCGGGTGCGCCGAATAACCCGAATGCTCCGTTCGACCAGAGATTTTATCTGATCATGAATCTGGCGGCAGGCGGATATTTTGACGGATTGATTTCGCCGGATTTTGATACATTTACATCAACAGATATGTTTGTGGATTACGTCCGCGTTTATCAGCGTCAGGTAGAAGAGGGCGAGGATGAGAAAAACGACACCAACGAGGGAATGACTACAAACGGCGTGGATGATGGGCTTTATGGAGATTATAAGATTGGAAAAGTAATTCCGGCAACAGGATTGACCTTGAACAAAGAGACGTTGTCTTTAAGCGCCGGTGCGTCTGAGACATTGACTGCAACGGTTGAACCGGCTAATGCAACCAATAAGAGTATTACATGGACGTCTTCCGACGAGTCCGTGGCGACAGTTAAGAACGGCGTGGTAAAAGCATTAAAGACAGGTTCTGCAACAATTACTGCAAAGCTTGGTGATTTTACCAAGACCTGTGCCGTAACGGTAACAGGAACAAATGTAACAGGTATTTCGTTAGATAAGACAACTTTGGCGCTGAATGTCGGAGAGACCGGAAAATTAAAGGCGACTGTCAGCCCGGCAGACGCAAGCAATAAGGGCGTAATATGGTCATCCTCTGATAAGACAGTGGCAACTGTAGCGGAAGATGGAACGGTAAAGGCGGTAAAGGCAGGCGAAACAACGATTACTGCGGCTGCAGAAGGCGGAAACTTTAAAGCGTCCTGCAAGGTAACTGTAACAAAAGAAATCATACCGGTTGCCTCTATCAGCCTTAATAAGTCGGAACTGTCACTTAAGGCGGGAAGCAGCGAAAACTTAACAGCGACGGTTCTTCCGCAAAATGCCGACGATAAGTCGGTGATCTGGTCAAGTTCGAATGAACGAGTGGCTACAGTAGTCAATGGCAAAGTAACGGCATTGAAGATGGGTGAAGTTGTCATTACAGCGACAACGGTAGATGGAGCGAAACAGGCACGATGCGCAGTGACCGTAACGGACAGCGGTTCTTCTTCGAATGATAGACAGGAGACTGGATGCGAGATTAAAGACGGAAATATTGTTATCTATGAAAAGGAAAATAATGTTATTTTCCACACATTTATAGATTCGGCGGATGGAGAGATTAATCCTGCTCAGGTTGGTGCGGATGCGACAGCGCAGAACGGAGAGTATTGGGAGCATGTGATTACGAATGGCGCAGAAACATATGCAGATAAGTATCTGGCATATTGGTTTAATGTCAGCCCTACGCCGGTAGTCATAAAGGTAAGCGATATACCTAATGCAGATGCGCCGGCATTGACGAAATATGCAATCAAGTTCTATCAGCAGAATACATCCCTTGATGGGTATGATCTTGTGGCTACAGAATATGAGAAAGGAACAATTGGTACGGAGGTTTCTCCGGAGCCTGTTTCGTATACAGGATTTGCCTTGAATGAGAATGCGCCGGGCTCCAAAACAAGCGGTATCATCGCTGAAGGAGACAGCTTAGAGCTTGCGTTCTACTATGATAGAAATACATACAAATATACCTATGCATATAACAATGGTTCTGCCAATAAGGAAGGCGATTATACATATGGCGTAGGAGTTGAATCATTTGAGATACCTGTTAGGGAAGGCTATACCTTTGAGGGTTGGTATGAAGAAGAATCATTTGTAACAAAGGTGACCGAAATCACTGGTTTAAGCACCGGAGATGTGACGTTGTATGCGAAATGGATTCAGGATGCGGATGCAGCAGTTCCGACAATCAAAACTCAGCCGACGGGCAAGATCTATACGGTAGGCGCTGTGGCAGAGGCATTGATCGTAGAGGCTGAAGCGGCAGACGGAGGAACCTTAAGCTATCAGTGGTATCAGAATACGGCTAACGATGTAGAAGGAGCATCGGCAATTGACGGAGCAACTTCTGCAAGCTACACGCCAAGTGTGGAAGCGGAAGGAACGACCTACTACTATTGTGTAGTAACAAATACGAATGGAACAGCGACGGCAGCCGCAA
>Ga0137306_103369_pt1 | contig 11989 bp, 11 predicted proteins | sample Inofroosms_March_FD_97187 | JGI IMG/M metagenome (GOLD analysis project Ga0137306, IMG submission 97187) | Mouse cecal microbial communities from Vienna, Austria - N-Acetylneuraminic and N-Acetylglucosamine D2O microcosms_March | ecosystem: Host-associated > Mammals > Digestive system > Large... | reverse complement strand
GTCTTCCAGGACGGCGCGGGCCGGGAGGTCCCGGTCCACTGCAAGTGGGTCAACGCCCACGGTGCGGAGGTCTTCTCCGCCATGCAGTTGCAACTGCGGCAACCGGCAACGCTGACCATGCGCTACTCGCCGCGCATCCAGCCCACGATGCTGGTGTACAAGGGCCGGGACCCGGTGCCCTATGAGGTCATCAGCGTGGACGACGTGGAGGACCGGCACTGCTGGCTGGAGGTCACGGTGCAGCGGAAGGGGGCGGCGCGGTGAGCGTGGAGGCGAAGCTCAAGGCGGCGCTGGGGCCGTTCGGGGACCCGGTGGAGGCGAATCTGCTGTACGCCGCCGCAGACCGGCTCCCGCCCCGGTATTACACCTTTGCCCTGTCCTCCCGTGGAGACGATTTCGGTGACGATGAGCCGGGGTGCGAGGTGTGGCAGGTGTCGGTCCACTTTTTCGCCCCGCTGGACGGGAACTACGCCCGGCGGCAGAGGCAGACCAAGCAGGCCCTCCACCGGGCGGGGTTCACGTGGCCCAGGTGTGTCGACGCCAGCGACCAGGAGGGACAGCACCTGGTGTTTGAGTGCGAGATCGTGGAGGAGGTGGAGGTGGATGGCGAGATTTAGCGTGGATGGGCTGTTTGATTTTGATGAACTTCTGAATGCCGGAGCGCTTCCCAATGATGTGATGGATAAGATGCTCCATGCCTCAGCGGACGTGATCGTGAACGCGCAGAAGAAGACCGCAAAATCGATACTGCGCGGGAAGTATGCCACCGGAAGATTGGCCGCTTCCATCACCAAGGGCCGTGTCAGACGGTCCAAAGACGGAAGATCGATCGAGATCGGCTTCAAGAGTGGACGCGTCCGGGGCAAGAAGGAACCGCGCCCCACCAGCAACGCGGAGATCGCTTTCCTCAACGAGTACGGCAAGCGCGGTCAGCCGCCCCGGCCTTTTATCCAGCAGGCCAATGAGCAGTGCCGGGAGAAGGCTATCGAGGCGGCAGAGACCGAGTATAACAAATGGCTGGAATCCATGGGATTCTAGGGAAAGGAAGAAATTATGGCAAGCTTTGGAGCAAAGAACCCCTATTTCTGCAAGGTCAAGGAGGAACCCGATGGTAAGCTCCCGGTCTATGATGGAGAGCCGGTGAAGATCGGGCGGCTGGTGAAGGCAGACCTGTCCATCACTATGGCCTCCGGCAAGCTCTACGCCGATGACGAGCTGGCGGAGAGCGTGGAGGAATTCGCCAGCGGCTCTTTGACCATGGAGACCGATGATATCATCGACTCGGTAGCGTCGGTCGTCTACGGGACCACCGTAGAGGAGAAGACGGTCCACTACAACACCAAGGATGATCCCCCGTCCGGCGGTCTGGCGTACTACAAAAAGCTCATGCGGAAGCGGAAAGTGCTGTACAAGGGAGTTTTCCATCCCCTCGTCAAGGCGTCCCTGGGCAACGACTCCGCCAGTACCAAGACCGACAGCATCACCTTCGGCACCAGCTCCACCACCTTTACGGTGTTCGCCGCCGCCAATGGAGATTGGCGGATCACGGAGGATTTCGACACGGAGGAGGAGGCCATCGCCTGGGTGACGGGCCGGTTTGCTCCTGCCGCCTCCGGCGGCGAACAGGCCGCAGGGTAAGCCATGAAGGCAGTAAAGATTAATCTGGCCGGACGGGAACGGCACCTCTGTTTCACCGTGGAGGCCATGTTCCAGATCGAGGAGCGCTTTGGCGGTGCGCAGGAGCTGACAGACACCATGGAGGCCAACTCCAGGATCGGCTTTGAGGCCGTCTGCGGGGCCGCTGCCATCCTGGCGGAGCAGGGGGAGCTGTGCCGCCGGAGTATGGGGTATGAGCCGGAGCCTCTGTGCAGTGCGGAGGACATCGCCGCCACCGTGGCTCCCACGGATCTCGCCCGGCTAAAGCTGGCGGTTGTGTCGGCCATTACTCTGGGCTATGGCCGGGAGATCAGGCCGGAGAACGATGAGGTCGATCTGGGCCTGTCGGAGCTGAACGAGCAAAAAAAAACAAGGTGACCAGGTCCCACTACATCCGGATCGGGGTCCTGTGCGGCCTCACCCGGCGGGAGACACTGTTGTCTACCCCGGGTGAGGCCGGGGACCTCTGGGAGCTGTATGTCCAGGCCCACCAGCAGAAGCGGAAGCGGGAGGAGGATGACTGATGGCGATACGCACCATATCCACCAGAATGGCCATAGAGGGGGAGGCCCAGTACAAACAGGCCATTTCCGCCTGCAATGGGGAATTGAAGACGCTGAAATCCTCCCTCGCGCTGGTGGAGAGCTCCTTCAAGGGCAATGCCAATTCCATGGAGGCCCTAACGGAAAAGGGCAAGGTCTTGGCTGAGATGAGCGCCCAGCAGGGGACCAAGGTCCAGGAACTGCGAAAGGCTCTGGAAAATGCGCAGGAGCACCAGAAAAAATATTCGGATGCCGCCGCTGAGGCAGGGCAGAAGGTGGCGGAGTACAGCGCCGCTCTGGAGACGCTGAAAAATTCTGCCGGTGACACACAGGCCGAACAGGCCGAGCTCACCAAAGAAATTGATAAATGGAAAAAGGCCCAGGAGACTGCCGAAGCATCAAATTATGCCGCCGTCAAGAGCATTCAGAATTGGCAGCAACAGATCAACAAGGCCAAGATCGAGCAGAACAGCCTCAAAGAGGCGGTCCAGAAAAACAACCAGTACCTGGAGGAGGCGGCTTCCAGCGCTGATGGATGTGCCACCTCTATTGATGAGTATGGGAAAGCGGTCGAAGATGCCGCAACGTCCACCAAAGAGGCCGTCGAGGGGGAGAAGGCGTATAAGCAGTCTGTCTCCAACTGTGACAGCGAGCTTAAAACGCTGAAATCCTCCCTGGCTCTGGTGGAGAGCCAGTATCGGGGCAATGCCAACAGCGTGGAGGCTTTGACGGCCAAAGGGGAGGCCCTGACCGACATCCAGGCCAAGCAGGCGGAGAAGGTCCAGACGTTGGGCGAGGCGCTGCAAAACGCGCAGGAGCATCAGAAAAAATATTCGGATGCCGCCGCTGAGGCAGGGCAGAAGGTGGCGGAGTGCAAAGACTCTCTGGAAAAGCTGAAGCAGTCCACCGGGGACACCATGGAGGAGCAGGCCGCCCTGACTGCGGAGATCAAAAAGTGGCAGCAGGCCCAGACGGAGGCTGAGGAGGCCAACGCCGCCGCTGCGCAGAGTGTCCAGAACTGGCAGCAGCAGTTGAATAAGGCCAAAATCGAGCAGAATGATCTCAAGGAGGCGGTCCGGCAAAACAACCAGTACCTGGATGAGGCGGCAAATAGCGCCGACGGGTGTGCCAAGTCCATTGACCAGTATGGCAAGGAGGTCAAGCAGGCTGCTGAGGACTCCCAGGAAATGGGGGCCAAGTCCAAAGACGCCATCGACCAGCTCGCCGCCGTGCTGGCGTCTGCTGGGATCGCCAAGGGCGTCCAGGAGATCGCGGAGGCCCTAATGGACTGCTCCGCCGCCGCTGAGGGCTTTGAGTCCTCCATCGCCAAGGTGGCCACTATCGCGGATACCTCTGCCACCTCCATGGATGAGATCAAAGCACAGATCATCGACCTCTCCAATGAGACGGGGAAGTCCGCCTCGGCCATTGCGGAGGCCACCTACTCGGCCATCTCCGCCGGTGTAGATACCGCCTCGGCAGTGGAGACCGTGGCGCAGGCATCCAAACTGGCGGCGGGCGGCTTCACGGAGACGGAGACCGCCGTGGACGTGCTCACCACCGCCATTAACGCCTATGGCCTGTCCGCCACGGAAGCCGGGAAGGTCTCCGATATCCTCATCACCATCCAGAACAAGGGCAAGACCAGCGTGGACGAACTGGCCCAATCGGTGGGCAGTGTCATACCCCTGGCTGCCGCCTACAACGTGGAGATGGACAACCTGGGGACCGCTTACGCGGTGCTCACCGCAAGCGGTACGGCCACGTCGGAGGCGGGGACGAAGATCAACGCCATGCTCAGTGAGCTGGGTGATTCCGGCTCCAAGGTGGCGGGGGTCCTCCAGGAGCAGACGGGACAGTCCTTTGCCTCGCTCACAAAGGGCGGTGCGTCCCTGGGCGATGTCTTAGCCATCATCGGCGACAGCGTGGGTGGTAATACGACTGCCTTTAACGAACTTTGGAGCTCCACAGAGGCAGGCGTGGGCGCTCTATCCATTTTTAACAAGGGCGCGGAGAACTTCAACAGCGTTCTGGGCGAGATGCAGAACAGCGCCGGGGCTACCGAGGCGGCCTACAAAACCATGGCCGACACCACCGAGAACGCCCACCAGCGCATGACCAACGCCGCAGAGAACCTGAAGATCGCCATCGGGGACCAGCTCAATCCCGCCCTGGAAGATCTCTATGACACGGGCGCGGATGCTTTCACCTGGGCCACAGAGTTTGTCAGCAGCACTCCAGGCGTTGTCGGTGCAGTGGCTGGGCTGACAGCCGCATTAGGAGCGCTGTCCATAGGTGCGGCGGCGCTGTCTGCGGCTCCTGTCATCATCGGTGCGCTGAATACGTCGCTGATGCTGCTAGCAGCTAATCCAATCGTTGCGGTGACTGCCGCTGTCGTGGGGCTCGGCGTGGCGGTCAAGGTCTGGGCCTCAGCGGCCATGGAGGCGGACGAGAGCACCAAGGCGTTTATGGAGTCCATGCAGAATTCCAAGACGGCCTACGAGGAGCTCACCGCCGCCATGGAGGGGCAGAGGCAGTCCACCGCCGCCTCCCTGGAGGCCCTGGAGGAGCTGCTGGCGGTAGAGGACAAATCCGCCGCTCAGAAGCAGATCATCGCCGAAAAGGTGGCGGAGCTCAACGAGGCGGTGCCCAACCTGGGCCTGGCCTACGACGCCGCCAGCGACTCCATCAACATGACCACGGACGCCCTGGAGCATCTGGTGGAGAAGGCGGGGGAGCAGGAGGAGTACGAGGCTCAGGTGGCCCGGCTCAGCGAGCTCTACACGGAGCAGAAGCAGATCGCCGCAGAGCTGGAGGCCGCCCAGGCCGCGCTGAACGAGGCCCGGGAGACCGGCTCCGGGAATGTGCTGACCCTGCAAAACAATATCGACGCCCTCACCGAGGCCCAGGAGGCCAACGCGGAGGAGATCGCCGCCCTGGAGGAGGCGTCCCGGGAGTACGGCGAGCGGCAGGCGGAGGCTGCGGAGAAGACGGAGACCATGACCTCCCGGATCGAGGCGCTGACCAGTGAGATGGATACCCTCCAGGCGGCCTATCAGGAGAGCTACGACAAGGCCATGGAGAGTATCGAGGGTCAGTTGGGGCTCTTCGAGGAGATGGACGGCAGTGCCAAGACCTCCATCGACAGTCTCATCGACACCCTCAAGGGGCAGGTGTCCTACATGGAGACCTACTCCGAAAACATCAAAAAGGCCATGGAGATGGGCGTGGATGAGGGCCTGGTCAAGAAGCTGTCGGACGGCTCAGTCGAATCTGCCCAGATCCTGGACGCCATCGTCAAGGGCGGTCAGGATGATATCAAAGCCCTCAATGAAGAGCTGGCCAAGGTGGAGGAGGGGAAGGACAACTTCTCCAACACCGTCGCTGAGATGGAAGAAGATTTCAGCGAGAAAATGAAAGGCTTGGTCAAAGACATGGAGGGTGCCATCCAGGAGATGGACCTGAAGGACGACGCCTATACCATCGGCTCCAATAATATGCAGGGCCTGATCGACGGCACAGCAAGTCAGCGGCAAGCTCTGGTCAGCAAATATGCCGAAATGGGTCGTGCGGCCCTCGCCGCCTACAAGCGAGAGGTGGCCCAGGCGTCCCCCTCCAAGAAGTTCCAGCAGGTGGGGCGCTATGACATCGAGGGCATCATCCAGGGCGCGGAGAGCGAGAAGGCCCGGCTGGAGGCAGCCTACACCGAAGCCGCCCAGGCGGCTCTGCACAGCATGGAGCGCGCCATGCCCTCCACCTTCCTGGAGCCCCGGAATCCGTCTCCAGCGGAGCAGACGGCGGCGATCGCCGCAGCAGTCCGGCAGACGGCGGACAACAGGCCGGTCATCCAGCTCAACATCGACCACATGGAGGTCCGCAGTGATGCGGATATCGACAATGTCACTCAAAAGCTCTACTACATGGTGGCGCGGGAGACCAGAGGGAGAGGAGGCGTCCTATGAGCGGTTTCACCTTCAGAGGCACCCACAGCAGTGTCTACGGCATCCACACCGTGGACCAGTCCCGGACCATCCTCCCGCCCCGCCGGGAGGGTAAGATCGCCATACCGGGCCGGTCCGGCTACTACGACGGCGTGTCCGGCGGCGTCTACGACGAGCGGCAGGAGTCCATCCTCTGCACCTTCGCCTGTCCCAAGGGCAGGACGGTGGCGGAGGTCTGCCGGGAGATCGCCTACTGGCTCTCCGGCACGGGCCGTCTGAGCTACGACAGGGAGCCGGACAAGTACTACACCGCCCGGATCACCGGAGCGCCGCCCATGGCCCAGCACCTCAAGCACGGCGAGTTTACGATCACCTGGTCCTACAACCCGCCCTTCGCCTTTGGCCGGACGGTCTCCGTACCCATCCACAGCGGGCGCAACGACATCCGCTACGAGGGCACGGCGGAGACGCCCTGCGTCATCGTCCTGCGCAACGTCTCCGCCGCCAGTGCGGCCAACGTCACCATTACAGCAGTCAAAAGGAGGCACTAAATGTACGCTTGCGACTACCTGGAGAACGGGGTTCTGAACGCCCTGCGGGGCGTGACCTTCACGGCCCCGGCGAAATGCTACCTCGCCCTCTACCTCAACGACCCCGGCGAGAGCGGCGGGGCGGGCACGGAGGTCAGCTATCCCGGCTATAAGCGCATGGAGATCAGCTTCTCCGCCCCTGCTGACTCCAACGGGGGCATCGGGATCCAGAACCTGACCGACATCACCTTCCCCACCCCCGCGGCGGCGGCAGGGACCATCACCCACATTGGCGTGCTGGATTCCCTCTCCGGCGGCAACATGCTTGCCAGGGGTGAGCTGGTGGAGCCCCTGGTCATCGGGGCCAAGGAGCCGCCCGTGTTTTTGACCGGGGACGTGCTCTTTTACATCACCGGCAACCTCTCCAAGGCGTGGATGAGCCGGGCCCTCAACGTCTTTCGCGCCCAGTCCATCCCGGGGATCAGCCCCCACTTCTCCCTCTGGAACGGCTCGCCGGAGGACGGCGGGGCGGAGCTGTCGGGGAGCAACTACCAGCGGGTCCCCCTGACCTTCGGCGCGCCCTCTGAGCAGGCCTCCGGGCAGATCATCGTCCGCAACTCTGCGGCGGCGGCGTTCCACAGGCCCTCGACGCCGTGGGGGACCTGGACCTACTCCGCCCTCTACTCCGCCGCGTCCTCCGGCGAGCCGGTCTACATCAAAGCCCTGACTGAGGCGGTGGAGATCAAGCGGGGCTATATGCCCACCATCGCGGAGGGTGCCGTTGAGGCAGGTCTCAACTGATGGGCACCCGGCGTTACAGCCTGGACCGCTACTCTGCCAACCGGGAGTATCGGACGGTCGGGGTCGCGGAGTCCTTCGCCGCGACGCTGGGCACGGTGGCCGGACCTGCCATTCCTGTGGCATTCCAGGAGCGCTATGCGGGCACCCTGCGGACCGCCGTTCGCGGGACGGTCTCCCTGATCTCCGCGTTCACGGGCGCAGTAGAACTGCACGCGGCGGCGCGGCCATCGGTGAATCTGCCTGTGGAGACGGCGTTCTCCGCAGTACTCCGGGCCGTCCCAGAGATGCGGGCCAACGTAGAGGCGGAGGCCCGGCTGTCCGGCATCCTACAGACGCAGACCAGCGGGTCCAAGGACATCCCCACCCGGGCGGAGCTGTCCGGGGAGGTCTCCGCGACGGTCCGGATGCTTGCCAATATCGTAACGGATATGCAGGTATCCGGCGCGGTCCTTTCGCAGGTCCGGGCGGTGGCAGACGAGGTGATCCAATGCGATTTTGCTGGTGCGATGGGTGCCGGGGCCCACAGCAGTAAAAATATCCCTGCCGGCCTCGCCTCCATGGACGCGCTGTCCTGCCGGAGCTGGGCGTCAAAAAACATCCCTGCGCCCCTGGCGCTGGAGGACAGCACCGGCGCACAGGTACGGGGCTCGAAGAACATCATGACCCAACTGGACGTCTGGGGCGTCCTGACCGCCCTGCCGTCCGCCACCACCCAGACCACGGAGACAGCCTCCTTCCAGCTGACGATCCCGCCCGGAGGCGAACTGCGCATTGACAGCGACGTCTTCACGGTGCTCCTGAACAACCAGAACGCCCTCCACACCCAGTCCGGGGACTGGATCACAGTCTCCCGGGAGCTCCTGCGGGTGCTCATCGAGAGCGCGTCCGGCGGGCGGCTGGAGGGTCAGCTCATCTACACGGAGCGATTTTTATGATAGAGATCTTCGAGCGCGCCACCCGGCGGCGGGTGGCCATCGCGGAGAACGCCTACGCCGTCTCCGAACAGCAGAGGGCCAACGCCGTCTGGTATCTGAATTTCACTCTGCCGTACAAGGACCCGAAAAACGAGTACTGCAAGCCGTTTTGGTACGTCCGGCACGACGGCGGGGAGCTCTACCGGATCATGCCCTCCACGGCCGCGGTGGACGAATCCGGCGGCATCGCATACCAGTGTGAGCACGTTTTGGCAACGCTCATCGACACCGTGCTTTTCGGCTACCACATCGTCGGCAACCTGGGCACCTACACGGCGGACTGCATCCGCTACGTCCTGGACCACCAGCCGGTGCGGCACTGGGTCCTGGACCGCTGCGATTTCCGCAATCAATTCGAGTACGGCTGGGAGCAGGAGAGCCTGCTGTCGGCACTGTTCTCCATTGCCGCGCCCCTCGCTGGGCCATACCTCTGGAAGACGGACACGTCGGTGTACCCGTGGCGGCTGAGCCTGACCCGCCTGGACACCACGGGCCTGCCGGAGCTGTACGTCCGGCGGCGGCACAACATGACCAGCTACCAGAAGGGGAGCGACCCACAGCAGATCGTGACCCGGCTGTACCCTCTGGGCTATGGCGAAGGGGTGAACCAGCTGGGCATCGCCTCCGTCAACGGCGGCGTACCCTATCTGCAAAGCCCCAAGGCGGTCACGGACAAGTACGGCATCATCGAGCGGGTCTGGATCGACCGCCGCTACGAGGACCCGGCGAGCCTCAAAGCCGCCGCCCAGGCCATGCTGGACGAGCTCCAGGAACCCCTGCTCAGCTGCACCATCGGCTTCCAGGAGGTCAGCCGGTCCGACTTCGACCGGGCGGCTGTCGGCAAGCGGGTGCGAATCCTCTTCCCGGAAATGCAGGAGCAGGTGGACACCTACGTCACGGAGCTGACCCGGAACTACGACGATCCGGACAGCTCCACCATCACCGTGGCCAACCGGGAGACGAACATCGCCGCCACCGTGGCGGACCTCGCGGACCGGCAGCGGATCGAGCAGTCCTACGCCCAGGGGGCGACGCAGATCTACTCCCAGGCCCTCCAGACCAACTGCGACAGCCAAAACGGTGCGGTCATGGACTTTTTTATCCCTGCGGAGATGCGGATCATCAACAAGGTCCTCGCGAAGATCAGGATCAAGCGCTTCCGCGCCTACTCCCAGGCCACGGAGAGCACCCAACAGACCGTCCACACCACCACGGAGGCGGGCGGCAGTGTGGTGACCTCCACCTCCTCCGGCGCGTCCCTGTCCACGTCGGAGAGCGGGGGCGGGTCCAGCGGCACCAGCTCAGATGGAGGCGGGAACACCCTGACCTCCGAGGGCGGCGGCGGGTCTACGACCGACACCGGTGTCAGCGGCATCAATGTCCGCTACGATTACGCCATGACGGAGGAGACCAACGGCCACCGCCACCTGGTCAAGCAGGTCATCGGCCACCAACATCAGGTGACCTTCCCGCCCCACAATCATCAGATTCGCCTGAACGCCCACAGCCATACCTTCAGCGTTCCGCCCCACAGCCACACATTTTGGACCCAGGGGCACAGTCACAACGTCACCATTCCCGGCCACAGCCACAATGTGACCATCCCAGCCCACGCACACAACATCACCCCGGGCATCTTCCAGTTTGGAGGGGCGCAGTCCTTCCGCATCTTTGTGGGCGGCGTCTGGAAGGCGTCCTACTATGGCACCACGGCTGAAGTGGACCTGACGAATCTCCTCCTGGGCGCAGACCGGCGCATCCCTCGTGGAAGCTGGTTGAGTCTGGAGGTCCGGCCCGACGATCTGGCCTATGTGAGCATCGACCTCATGGTCCAGGGTTTTGTCCAGTCCCGGGGAGACAATACAGTCTGACGGAGGTTTTCATGAATACGACCCTTTATCCCGGCATCGCCTTCTCGCCCCAGGCGGAGCTGACGGACAACATCGGGGCGGCGGACACCATCATCCCGGTGTCCGATGCGGCGGCGTTCCCGGAGGCACCCAACCTCGCCACCATCGGCACGGACGAGGAAGGGGAGACCATCCTCTACACCGCAAAAACAGCGAACGCCCTCTCCGGATGCCGGAGGGGCGTGGAGGGTACTGCTAAGAGTTGGCAGGCCGGGGAGCCCATTGGCCGGAACTTCACCGCCAAGGACCACGCGGACCTGATCGCGGAGGTCCGGGAGGCGGCGAAGACGGCGGAGGCAGGCGGCGTCACCTTTGATGATGGGGAGACGTTCCAGGAGAAGTATGATTCGGGGGAGCTGGTGGGGCCTGTCGGAAAGACTGGCGCTCCCGGCAAGGACGGGCCCCAGGGGCCCACCGGCAAGACCGCCTACCAGTATGCGGTAGACGGCGGGTACACGGGCACGGAGGCGCAGTTCCAGGCTCTTCTGAACGATATCCCCAACAAGCAGCCCAAGCTGCGCGGCAGCGCGGGGCAGGTGGTGGGGTTCAACACCCAGGGAGCGGCGGTGGCGGTGAGCGGGTGGAGTAATCCGAATCTGCTGGATAACTGGTATTTTGCGGACCCAGTTAACCAGAGGGGGCAGACAGAGTATATCGGCATTGGGTATACGATTGACATGTGGAAATTTACAACTGCGAACGGCATGGTTGTAATTGTTGATGCAGGGATAGAAGTAAAACGAACCACCAGTACAAGGGTCATATTAAATCAGTTCCTTACCACTGACCGCGAAACATTTCAGAAAATGTTTTCCGGGAGAACGGTTACAATATCCGCTCTTTTTGGTCAGACCTTACGTCACGCCACACTGACAATCCCGACTGATGATACAAGTGACTGGTATCCCAGCGGAACAGCTTCTGAGAAAGTAGACGATATGTATGTTCGTCTTTCAATCTATGGCTCAACAAGAAATTTCAACCTTTCCTTTGATGTGTACGTTTATGCTGGCGTAAACGGTGGCGGCTTGGTGACCGCTGTAAAATGCGAATATGGCACCCAGCAGACCTTGGCCCGCCAGGATGCGGACGGTAACTGGGTGCTCAATGACCCGCCGCCGGACAAGGTGCTGGAGTTGCTGAAATGTCAGAGGTATCAGGTTTGTGTACGTGCAAAACAAGCCTACTCGATGTTCGGGGTTGCTTATGGCTTTACAGAATCGATAGCAGTTGCATTTGTTCCTGTTCCCTGTAATTTAAGGGCAAACCCAGCACTTGCCACAAATGGAGAATTTCAGTTGTATAATCTTCAGGGTAGTAATGTAGCAATTTCCAATATCAGTATTGACCAATGGTCTACAAACGGCGTCAGACTGTTAGTTGAAGTGGCATCTCCAGTTCTTACATCTGGCGCAATCTATCAAATTCGAGCAAAAAATAATTCAGATGCATACATTTTATTTGACGCCAATCTGTAGGAGGCACCCATGAACGAGTATTACAACAACCACTACATCACCACAGACCCGGAGGGCCGGATCACCTCCGGCTGGTCGGACGGCCCTCTCCCGGGCCGGGACACCTCCAGCGCGGTCCTGCTGACGGACCAGGGCGGCTACCAGTTCCGGCTCACCC
>Ga0137306_103367_pt1 | contig 12003 bp, 12 predicted proteins | sample Inofroosms_March_FD_97187 | JGI IMG/M metagenome (GOLD analysis project Ga0137306, IMG submission 97187) | Mouse cecal microbial communities from Vienna, Austria - N-Acetylneuraminic and N-Acetylglucosamine D2O microcosms_March | ecosystem: Host-associated > Mammals > Digestive system > Large... | reverse complement strand
GACCATTATAGACAGCATTCAGGATCCTATCATGCATATCGTGCGTAACAGTATGGACCACGGCATCGAGGAAACCGCCGAGGAACGTATCGCCGCCGGCAAAGACCCCCAGGGCGAGGTGATCCTGTCCGCGTCCCACAGCAGCAGCGAAGTTGTAATCTCCATTTCCGATGACGGTTACGGCATGGACGCGAACAAACTGCTGGCCAAAGCGAGAGAAAAAGGACTTCTGACCAAACCCGAAAACGAATATTCTCAAAAAGAAGCATTGGGACTGATTATGCTGCCCGGCTTTTCCACCAACCAAACCGTCACCGAATATTCCGGCCGTGGCGTAGGTATGGATGTGGTAAAGAAAAACATCGAAGCGGTGGGCGGCACGGTATCTCTGACCAGCGAGCTGGGCGTGGGAACCACAATCACCATGAGCATTCCGCTGACGCTGGCCATTGTAACCGGTATGAAGGTTACGGTAGGAAATTCCATCTTTACCATCCCGATTTCCAACATCCGTCAGTCCTTTAAAGTACGCAATGAAGAAGTTGTGCTGGACGACTGCGGACACGAGATGGTCGACCGGATGGGAACCTTCTATCCGATTATCCGTCTGCATCGGTTCTACAATTTGGAGACGGAGATTACCTCGATTGAAGACGGTATCCTGCTGTGGGTGGAAGCCAGCGACCGTTCCTACTGTCTGTTTGTAGACGATCTGATCGACGAACAGCAGGTTGTAGTAAAATCGCTCCCTTCATTCTTCAATGAATTTGGACTGAAAAATGCCGGCATTACCGGCTGTACCATATTGGGAGACGGGAATATCAGTATTATCCTGGATATTCTGACCCTTTATATGGCCGCCATTGAAACTATTTAAACGGAGGACCCAGTTATGTCAAACCAAGAAGAAGCTCTCGTTCAGAATGCACAGGATTTTGAGGAATCAGAAGGGAAACAGTCCATTGAACGCTGCCTGACCTTTGAATCCGGCGGTCTGGTTATGTTTCTCAGCACCGAATATGTGACCGAAATCATCAACGATTATCCGATTACGCCCATTCCTCTGGTTCCATCTTTTATCAAGGGCGTTATCAATGTCAGGGGCAGGATTTTTCCGGCGCTGGATATCCGGCTGTGCATGGGAATGCCTCAGCTGGAATACACAAACAAAACCTGTATCATTATGTTAAACATAGATTCTACCGTGCTGGGAATCGTAGTAGATTCGGTTCAGAAGGTAATGGATATCGATCTGAACCAGGTTCATCCCATTCCGATCAAACGCCGTCAGAAGCTGCTGGACGGTATGGTGACCGTAGAAGACGGAAGGGTTCTTATGTCCTTTGATTACAAAGCTCTGGCTAGCGGCCAGTATAATTAGGAAATAACAGAACGCTTGATAAAAGGAGACAGCCCATCATGATGACCTTAAGTGATGCCGATTTCCATCGGCTGTATACCTATATCCAGTCCCATTACGGAATCGATCTGAGCCAGAAAAAGCAGTTGATCTCCAGCCGGTTATCCCACAGCCTTCAGGCTCAGGGATATACCAGCTTCACTCAGTATGTGGATGATATCTTATCAGGAAAGGACCAGAGCATGGTCACTTTCCTGATTAATAAGCTGACGACCAATTATACGTATTTTATGCGGGAGGAAGCGCACTTTCAGTTTCTGATCAATACCGCTCTTCCCGCTTTTACCAAAACTCACGCGCACGATCGTGTCCTCTCGATCTGGAGCGCCGGCTGTTCTTCCGGTGAGGAGGCTTACACCACCACCATGTACCTGATGGAATATTTCGGCTCCCAGTATTCTCAGTGGGATACCCGGATTCTGGCCACTGATATCTCTCAGCAGGTTCTGGACACAGCCAGAAATCCTGTCTATCAGGAAAGCAGTCTGGAACAGCTGCCCAAAACCTGGAAGAACAAATATTTCATCAAAAATAAAGACGGATCTTACAATCTGTCTCCGGAAGTTCGGAAAAACGTTATTTTCAGAACCTTTAACCTGATGGACCCGATTCGTTTCCGTCGGCCCTTTGATCTGATTTTCTGTCGTAATGTAATGATTTATTTTGATCAGCCCACCAAAGATGCCCTGGTTCGCCGTTTCCACGGCGCGACCGTTCCCGGCGGCTACCTTTTTATCGGCCATTCGGAAAATCTGAACAAAGAGAACAATCCTTATCAGTATATTACACCGGCGATTTTCCAGAAAGCGATGCGGCCTTAACGGATATCGGATCTTCCGGCGCAGGAGGCAATTTTATGCAGAATAATAAAATCAGACTGATGATAGTTGACGACTCAGCGGTATACCGTGCCTGGCTGATCGGCAATATCAGTAAGGATCCCCGTTTCGAGATCGTCGGCTATGCGGTCAACGCCTTTGACGCTAAGCAAAAAATACAGCTGTTGAAACCTGACATCCTGACGCTGGATATCGAAATGCCGGGAATGTCGGGTCTTGAATTTTTAAAGGAGTTACTGCCCACAAATCCAATCCCGGTTATTCTGGTTTCTTCTCTGAATCTGAAAGTATTTGACGCCCTTTCCGCCGGAGCCGTGGATTTTGTCCAGAAGCCTGACATGACAAGCGCAAACCGGAAAGAGTTTTTCCTGACTTCGCTGATGAATAAACTGGTGATCGGTTCCAAAGCTAAAGTCCGGATTCCCCAGCTGCTGGCGCCACCCGGACCGATAACGCCGGGCAGCAACCTGGGTACTTCCGCCCCTGCCCGCCCAGCCGCAGGAATCAGCGCCGCAGGTACGCCCAAGGTTCTGTCCGGCAAAGCTCTTTCGCCCACGGCAAATCAGATGATCATCGCTATCGGCGCATCCACCGGCGGAACGGAGGCCACATTAGAGGTATTGCAGCAGTTTCCGGCCAATATGCCTGGAATCGTTGTCACCCAGCATATGCCTCCCGGTTTTACCGCCATGTATGCGGAGCGGATGAACCGTCTGTGTAAAATGGAGGTGCGGGAAGCGAAAAACGGCGACCGTATCCTGCCCGGCCTGGTTCTTCTGGCCCCCGGCGGTATGCAGATGCGGGTGGTGCGGATCGGCGGCGGTTACGCTGTGAACTGTGTGGAGGGCGAAAGAGTCAGCGGACACTGTCCTTCCGTAGATGTGCTCTTTGATTCTATGGCCATTCATGTACGGGATAAGGCAATCGGCATTATCCTGACCGGCATGGGAGCCGACGGAGCCGCCGGACTTCTCAGGATGCGCAGGAATGGGGCTTATACAATCGGACAGGACAAGGAAACCTGCGTCGTATACGGTATGCCTATGGAAGCTTATAAGATCGGGGCAGTCTGTCTCCAATCCCCTCTTGGCAGTATCGCCCAGGCTGTGATGAAAAAACTTGCCGCACTGTAAAATATTTCACAAGACATATTTTAGGCTTTGTGGTAAATACTGTAAATATGAAAAAAAAATCTCATTTATCTCCGGTTCACGCACTGATTATATGCAGTATTTTGCTGACTACACTGGTTGCTGTAGTCAGCCTTTTTGCGTTTTTTCGATCCGTCACTGCCGAGGATATTAAAAATTCCATCCGCTATGCCCGCAATGGTCATCTTGAGGAGCCCCAGGGAGGCAGCGGAAAAGCTGACGAATCTTCAGAATCCCCAGATACCGAGCCAGGAACCGGCGATGCCACAGCCGATGAAACCGCCACATCCAAAGCAGCTGCTTTATCCGAAGAAAAAACATCTGGTCCCTCAGCAGAAGCTTCTGCCGCCGAGGGAAATGCAGATTCTCCTCACCCCCTGGATTTCACTGATGAACTGGGCGTTTCCGCTGACCTGGAAATACAGGACGCGCCGGAGGATATCTACTTTGTTATGCTGGATACGGCTATGGGACCGATGATGTACTACAACCAGGGAGACCGGCGCTGGGGTGATTATCTATATGGAGGAGAAGATCCCCTGGAAGGTTATGGCTGCGGCCCTACCGCAGTGGCTATGCTGATTTCCAGTTTTTCTCTCGAAGGCGGCGGTATGACGCCTGTGGATCTGGCCGACTGGGCGGCGGAAAACGGCTACTATGCCCTTCACAGCGGCTCCTACCACAGCCTGATCCCCGAATCCCTTACGGCTTTCGGTTTTACCGTGGAAAGCGTCACGGACCGCAGCCGGGAACATGTGTCCCAGCTGCTGGAAGACGGCCATGTCCTGGCCGCCCTGATGGGAAAAGGCACATTGACAAATAATGGACACTTTATCCTGATCACAAAGCTGCTGGAAGACGGAAATGTGCGGATCGCCGACCCCAACAGCTACGAGAACAGCCGGAAGGAATGGGAACTGGACCTGCTGCTGTCAGAATTGAAGAAAGGGGCCTCCAGCGGCGGGCCTTTATGGGCGGTTAAGATGGAACATGCGGAATAATTTTTTCTTCCATCTGCTGCCGCAGCAGCAAAATCGAAATCAGCACAAATAGCCTACTGCCACTATCCTCCTCATCATAGCAAAGATACCACTTTCGTACCGGTGATTTTCTTTAGCGCCGGGATATCATTGATTGCCATGATATTCAGAGCATCCACATGCAGATCGTCCACAATCTCCGGCACGATGTCCCTGATCATGCCACAGCTGTGCAGATCAAACTTGATCCCCTTACTATGTACATGTTCCACGATTCTTTTGGTGGGCTCTTTCAGCAGGCTTCTCCAGGTCTCCGGCGAGAAAAACAACCCTCTCTGCGTCCCCCAGTCATCATGGTAGCATATCACATCCGGCTTATAATATATTGCCAGATAATCAATCAATCTGCATTTATAATCCGCCAGGGCATCAAAGAATTCCGCTACTTCCTCAGGGTCCGTCAGCAGTGCGCACAGACCGTTCTCGAATCCCAGAAGATTTTGCAGCCGTTCCATCAATCCGTTATGGATCATCTGATAAAGCAGGTTATTCTCCCTGTCAAACACGGGAATCCGATCCTCTATGGCCGCCCTTTCCCAGTCAAATCCATCCAGATCCGGAAAATGAACCACATCCTTCCAGTCAGAGATATCCTCCAAAATATAAGGTTCCACTGGCATCGGCGCAGGCTCCCCCTCTTTCCAGAACCAGTGAACGCCAAACCAGTCCTCTCCGCCTTTTCCTCCATGGGGTCTCTCATAATAACCGTTCACCGGTACATTATTAATGATGCCTTCTCCCATGATAGGAAGAAATTCTGTTACTTCATGGTTAAATAAACGTCTCACGTTTTCTTTTGGTGTTAACATATACACATTCCTTTCCATATTTTAATGAAATTCCATCTCACTATGAATCCGTCACGCCTGCGGTTCCTGGGAGGGCGTTATCGATTTCTTCCCTAAAATCTGATTAACACATTTGCCAGCGGCCAGATCAGTACCATGCCGTGGCCTCCATAAATGTGCCGATTACAAAAAACGACAGAATGAACATGGCCAAAAATGTATAGGGATGTCCCTGGCAAAATTTTCTGGTGATAAACCAGTTGGCAATCTTCGTAATCACGCCGGTCTGGCTCAGAACCGCACTGAGCGCCATACAGGATATTACCGTGATAATGATAAAATTCCCCATAGAACCGGAATATACGCCGGCATAATAATTTTTTTCATTTGCCATAACCCCTGTCATAACAAGAGCTCCCAGTGCCAGAAGGCTGACCCAGTCGGTTCCTACCGTGATCCAAAGATACAAAACAGGAACCAGAACCGCCAGAAGGTGTACGCCATCCGCCGTAAGGCCATTCCCGGCCGGAAGGAAAAACATAATCAATAAAAATAATAAAGCCCCGATCCCGCAATGCAGATACATTTTATTTTGCTTCATCTTTTCCTCTTTCCTGACGCAGTTTGCCGCGTCATCCAGGTGGATTTGAAGGTTTGCTTTCAAATCTACTTTTCATACGCATACTTATGCTCTGTTACATAAATCTTTCCCTCATACCTATTCCGATAAACGCGCTTAACTGAACTGTATACAGTATAAAAAAATCAAAGGATTTCCACAACGGCATCAAAATACAAGCGCAAAAAAATAACCTGTGCATTTGTGCACAAGTTACTTAAAAATCACTTTTCATTTATATAATCTTTGACTTTACTGATCTAAAAGATATCTCCTAATTACCTCGTAAAACGCTTCTGCTCTTTTATACTGTTCTTCCGCATCTGATTTAGACACTATATAAAAATCCGCATAATCAGTGTTATTTCTAATTTGAAATGCCTGACTGATATATTTGGAATATTTCACCTCCAATACACCCGTCTTGATATATTCTTTCTGAAAATAGGAAATCACCCCCGCATGCTTGGAAAAATCCACGCCATCCCGTGCCAGCAATGCTCTTACACTAGTAAACATCGCATAATAAGAACGTCCTATGGAATCTTTTAACTTTCCATTATCTAAAAGTAATTTTGCAGATTCCAGTTTTTCTTTGGCTGAGCCAAGCCTGTGTGTCATTAACATCATCTTATGATCAGGCAACAATCACAACCCCTTCCTCAGCAATATTCTTATAATATGGCAAGATATCAACAAATTGTTCATATTCTTCATAAGGAATAACAGCCGGCGATAGAATTGTCCCAAACTCTATCTCCAGTTCAGAAGATACATCCCAGACTTGTTTTAACTGCTCCTGCAATACCTCTCTGTCACCGCGAACCAGCGCAACCATATCCACATCTGACTCGCTGTCATAATTCCCGCGGGCATAAGAACCATATAATACAATTTTCACGATCTGATCCCCATAGACCGATTGATATACTTTCACCAATTCACTTACAATACGTTTCAGTTCATTCTTTGTACACATGGACTCACTTCTCCTGCCAGATTCATCAACTGCAATCATCTACTGAAGCAGCTCGGTCAGTTCCGCAAACTGCTCCAGCGTCAGTGTCTCCCCCCTGACCGCCACAGGCAGTCCCATCTGTTCCAGCGCTTTCGTGACCTGTTCTTTTGTCAGCTGCAGTTCCGGGGAATTGTTCAGGCTGTTTACCAGCGTTTTTCTCCTCTGGTTGAAAGACGCCCGGATGATACGGAACAGAAAGTCTTCATCCTGAACCTGAACAGGCGGAGTCTGGTGGCGGGTCAGACGGATAACCGCAGAGCCTACCTTGGGGCGGGGAATAAAACAGTTAGGAGGGACGTTTGCCACGATTTCAGGCCGTGCATAATACTGGACAGCCAAGGACAGCGCCCCATAATCTTTTGTACCGGGGCCTACCTTCATCCGATCCGCCACCTCTTTCTGCACCATAACGGTGATGCTGTCCACAGGCGCGCTGCCTTCCAGCAGTCCCATAATAATCGGTGTGGTAATATAATAAGGAAGATTGGCAACTACCTTTACGGGCCTGCCCTGATTTTTCTCTTGTACCAGCCCTTCGATATCCACCTTCAGGATATCCCCATGGATAATCGTGACATTCTCATATTCCTTTAATGTCTCCTCCAGAATCGGAATCAGTTTATCGTCGATCTCCACCACGGCCACCTCCCTGGCCGCCTCCGCCAGATACTGGGTCATCGTGCCGATGCCGGGCCCGATTTCCAGCACAAAATCATCCGAACTGATTTCCGCCGCTCTAATAATTTTGTCCAGCACATGGGTGTCGATCAGGAAATTCTGCCCGTATTTTTTCTGGAAAGAAAACTCATATTTTTTTAATATTTCAATGGTATTCTGCGGGTTTCCTAAATCGGCCATACTATTCCTTTGTTCCTGTCATGATTTATCAAACAACTTCCTTCTCTTGCCAGCCCCTATTCGCTCATATTCTGTAAAATCTGCAGGCATTCTCCCATGTAACTTCCAAAACCCGGTCTGCATCCACCCCTTTAACTGCCGCCAATTCCTCCGCCACATGGCTCAGCTTTGTGGAATCATTCCGTTTTCCCCGAAAAGGAACCGGCGCCAGATACGGACAGTCTGTCTCTAACAGAATCCTGTCCAACGGGGCAAAATCCGCCACCTCTTTCAGCTTTTTCGCATTCTTAAAGGTCAGCACGCCGCCGATCCCCAGATAATGTCCCATATCCAGATATTCCCTGGCCAGCTCCACACCGTAGGAGAAGCAGTGAATCACCATAGCATGATCCCTGCCGCCTTCCTCCCTGATGATATCCAGCGTATCCTTCGCCGCCTCCCGGCTGTGGATAATGACCGGCTTGTCAAGCTTCCAGGCCAGCTCAAGCTGCCGCCTGAACCACTGCTTCTGCACTTCCCGGGGCGTGTTGTCCCAGTAATAGTCCAGGCCGATCTCTCCCACGGCCACCATCTTTTCCTGTCCGGCCGCCCATTCCAGCCACCGGAAATTTTCTTCATTCAGCTCTCCGGTTTCGTCAGGATGGACGCCGGCAGCGCCGTACACAAAGGGATATTTCTGTGTCAGCTCCAATGTCTGTTTCGTCGTCGACAGACTGGCGCCTACATTCACAATACGCCCTACACCCTTTTCTTCCATAGAAGAAAGCAGGCTCTCCCTGTCACTGTCAAAAGCTTCGTCGTCATAATGGGCATGGCTGTCAAATATTGCTTTCATATTTTCTCTCAACTTTTACGATACCGTCGAACCGCTGACCATATCCCGGTCCACCGTCACCATGGCCAGATGGTCTGCGTCGTCTCCTGCTGCCAGCAGCATTCCTTCCGACAGCATACCGCACAGCTTGGCCGGCTTTAAATTTGCCACAACCACGACCTTCTTGCCCACCATTTCCTCCGGCTTATAATATTTGGCGATTCCGGACACGATCTGACGCACCTGGGCGCCGACCCGTACCTGCATTACGAGAAGCTTCTTCGCTTTTTTCACCGGCTCGCAGCTTAACACCTCACCGACCAGCAGCTGGATCTTGTCCACGTCGTCTATGGTGATTTCCGGCTTCGCCTCGATTACGGGATACTGCCCGCCGTCCCCGGCCTCTGCCGCCTGCATGGCCTCTACCTTTTCCATCACCTCTTTGATATCCATCCGGGCAAAGAGAATCACCGGCTTCTCCGTCACCTTTGTACCGGAAGGATAGAGACCGAATTCCGTCATCTCATCCAGGCTTCGCAGTCTTCCGTTTAACTGGCCGAGAATCCGCTCTGTGGTTCCATGCATAAAGGAGTCCAGCAGGCTTGCGCCGATGCAGATGCTCTCCACCAGATTGTAGAGAACCGTCTCCAGCCTGGGCTTCGTGGCTTCTTCCTTCGCCAGCGCCCAGGGCATGGTCTCGTCGATATATTTGTTGCACCGCTTAAACAGATTGAAAATCTCCGTCATGGCATCCGCCACACGCAGCTTCTCCATTTTCCCATCCACGGCTTTCACCGTTTCCAGGGCGCAGGCTTTCAGCTCCTCATCCACCGCCTCGGCCACGCCGGAATTGTTCACCACGCCGCCGAAATATTTATTGGACATGGAAATCGTGCGGTTTACCAGGTTGCCCAGCGTATTGGCCAGGTCGGAATTCATCCGCTCCACCATCAGCTCCCAGGAAATCACGCCGTCATTCTCAAAAGGCATCTCATGGAGGACAAAATAGCGCACTGCGTCTACACCGAAAAAGTCCACCAATGTGTCCGCATACAGCACATTCCCTTTTGACTTGCTCATCTTGCCGTCCCCCTGCAGAAGCCAGGGATGTCCGAATACCTGCTTCGGCAGCGGCAGATCCAGTGCCATCAGGAAAATCGGCCAGTAAATCGTATGGAACCGGATAATATCCTTCCCGATCAGATGCAGGTCCGCAGGCCACAGCGCTTTAAACTGCTCCGTGGAATCCCCTCCGCACTCATAGCCGATACCGGTGATGTAATTGGTCAGAGCATCCAGCCACACATAAACCACATGCTTTGGGTCAAAATCCACCGGAATGCCCCACTGGAAAGAGGTTCTGGACACACACAGATCCTGCAGCCCCGGAAGAAGGAAATTGTTCATCATCTCGTTTTTCCGGGAAACGGGCTGGATAAATTCCGGATGGGCGTTGATATGGTCGATCAGCCGCTGGGCATATTTGCTCATCCGGAAAAAATAGGCTGCTTCCTTCGCAGGCTTTACTTCCCTGCCGCAGTCCGGACACTTGCCGTCCACCAGCTGGGACTCGGTAAAGAAGGACTCGCAGGGCGTACAATAAAGCCCTTCATAATAACCCTCATAGATGTCGCCCTGGTCGTACAGCTTTTTAAAAATTTTCTGCACCTGCTTTTCATGGTCAGGGTCGGTGGTACGGATAAACTTATCGTAAGACGTCTCCATCAAGTCCCAGATTTCCTTAATCTGAGCCGCCACTCCGTCCACAAATTCCTTCGGTGTAACGCCTGCAGTTTCCGCTTTCTCCTCAATCTTCTGTCCGTGCTCGTCGGTTCCTGTCTGGAAAAACACGTCGTACCCCTGCGCCCTTTTATAACGGGCGATGGCGTCTGCCAGGATGATCTCATAAGTATTTCCGATATGGGGCTTACCGGACGTATAGGTGATCGCCGTTGTAATATAATAAGGTCCTTTATTCATAAATTCCTCCAGTTTCCGCTAATGATATTTTATAGTATAATATATCCGTTCCGAGAAGTCAAAAGGTTCTCATATACTTATCACCTGTTCATTTCTTCCGCATATCATATACCAAGCAAAATATGGGAACAACAGCCTATGAAAATTTTTATCGACCAGGGGCATAACCCCCAGAACCCCAATGCCGGCGCGGAAGCCAACGGCGTGCGGGAGCAGGATGTCACCTATACGGTAGGCGTGGAGCTGGCCGCAATGCTGGAATCCAACCCTTTTTTTGAAGTGCGCCTGTCCCGCAACAGCCCTACGGAACAGCTGGGGACCTCCAACACCTCCAGTCTGGCCGCCCGGGTGGACGCCGCCAACAGCTGGGGCGCCGATTATTTTATCAGCCTCCACTGCAATTCCAGCGAAAACACCGAGGCCAGCGGCAGCGAGGTCTATGTATACAGCGAATCCAGCCCGGCCTGGCCTCTCGGCGAAAATATCCTGACCGGCCTCAACCGGGCCACCGGCCTGCCCAACCGGGGCATGCGCGTAAATCCCGGCCTTTATGTACTGCGCCACACCATGATGCCATCCCTGCTGGTGGAGATGGGCTATCTGACCAATCCTGTGGACGCTGAGCTTCTGTCCAACGATCCCCGCAGCTTTGCCAGAGGGATTTATAATGGGATGCTGATGTATTTTCAGCTGGTGTAACGACGGTGAATTTGCCCCGATCAGAAAAAATAATATAATTTAACACAGAAAAACAGTTGGCAGCTTTAATATTATCAAGCCGCTAACTGTCTTTCTTATGGCCGCATAATCCCCTCATACCATTTTAAAATCAGGCAGGTTCCCCCTGCTAACACTATATATTTGCTTCCCTGTACAAAAAGTAAATATACTCCGGCAGAAAGTGTAAACGGCATTTCCGGCAAAAACAAAATACTCCGTGCCGTCACATTCCAGTCTATCGCCGGATAATTGGAAAAAACAGCAAAATATTTTGTCACAATCGTAATCATCAATACCAAAAAACAAAACAAGGCACAAATCTGATACTTTTTCGCCAGCAATGTTTTCCTGCCTTTGCAAAATGTATTCATCAGCACACACATACGGCTTCTTTGTTCGACCGGTAAATATACGGCTAAAAAAACAACAATACAGATAATCATTTTGGCTATATCTGCCATATCCTCCATATAAGTATCCGGCCCGCACAGGGCAGACCAGGGAGTCAAATAAACATAAGAAACTTCTTCTCCATCGGCCAGCAAAGCTTCCAGCCGCTCAAACTGGTTTTCAGCCCGCCGCAATCCGTCATCCTGCTCCTGAGGAACCACATAAAACTCGATATAAGCATCCAGCTCACTTTTTCCAATTTCGCCATTTGCATATCGCCCGTAATAATCAGCCTGCTTTTTCCTTCTATCCTCCAGATGCTGCCGTTCTGCTTCAATATATCTTTTTTTCTCATCATTTGGCCTG
>Ga0137306_101080_pt1 | contig 12004 bp, 10 predicted proteins | sample Inofroosms_March_FD_97187 | JGI IMG/M metagenome (GOLD analysis project Ga0137306, IMG submission 97187) | Mouse cecal microbial communities from Vienna, Austria - N-Acetylneuraminic and N-Acetylglucosamine D2O microcosms_March | ecosystem: Host-associated > Mammals > Digestive system > Large... | reverse complement strand
TGAATGATTCTTCGGTACATTCGGTAACAAGAAGAACCGGGAACCAGACGACGTCTTCTGGACGGCGAACAGCTTCTGCGTCAAGCGCGGCAACGGGAAATGTCAGACAAGCGGGAGGAATCTCTCAGCGGAGAGATCCGGATATATCCAGGAAGAGACGCCGCCGCCGGATTATTGGCATGATTGTGGCAGAGTGTTTTGCTTTGATTTTTATTTTTGGGTATGCTTATGTAGCCAGATTGATGAATCAAGTGAAACGACCGGTGATCGATATGGAGCAGGTACAAAATGAGGATCTGGACGTGGCGACAAAAGAAAAGCTGAAAGGCTACTGGACGATCGCGGTTTTCGGGGTGGATGCCCGGGACAATGCCATTGAGCAGGGGACGAATTCCGATGTGAACATCATTTGCAATATCAATCTGGAGACAGGCGAAATTAAGCTCGTTTCTCTGTTTCGGGACACCTATCTGAATATTTCAAAAGACGGATCTTATAATAAGTTTAATCAGGCATATTTTGTAGGAGGACCGGAGCAGGCTATGGCAGCGCTGAACCGGAATTTGGATTTGAATATTACTGATTATATGACCTTTAACTGGAAGGCGGTTGCCGATGCGATCAATATTTTGGGTGGTGTGGATGTCGAATTGAGCAAGGCTGAATTCTACTATATCAATTCCTTCATCACAGAAACAGTGAAAGCAACCGGAGTAGGATCCACACAGTTAAAGCATGCGGGGATGAATCATCTAGATGGCGTTCAGGCAGTGGCTTATGGGCGTTTGCGTTTGATGGATACGGATTTTGCACGGACAGAGCGTCAGAGAAAGGTGATTAAGCTGGCTTTTGAAAAGGCAAAGACGGCAGATTTTGAGACGCTGAATCGGGTGCTGGGTACGGTGTTTCCGCAGGTATCTACCAGTTTATGGGTGGATGACCTCTATGTCAGCTTGAAAAACATCAATAAGTATCATTTGGGAGAGACGATGGGCTTTCCGGAAGCCAGAGGGGATGCCAATATGGGAAAGAAAGGCGCCTGTGTAATTCCCCAGACACTTGAGACGAATGTGGTCAAACTGCATCAATTTTTGTTTGGCACAGAAGAATATACGCCTTCGGAGACAGTAAAAAACATTAGCAAAAAAATAGCAGCTGATTCAGGAATGTATAAGGAAGGCAATTATGTTAAAAGTGTCAATACGGATGGTGGTGTGATTCAGCAACCGAAGACGACAGCAGCTGAGACGACGAAAGCGGCAGCGGAAGAAGACGATGACCGATATGAATATATTTCTGTACTCAACGCCAATGGTAAGAAAGTAAAAAAACGGATACCCAAGGAAACGGATGCAGATGGAGATTATATAGAACAGGAAACGGATGAGAATGGGATAGCTACGGGATGGATGTTGGACGAGAATGGACAGCTGGTGCGTCGCAGAAGTACGGGAAACAACAATGCACCGACAGAAAGCTCTGTATCAGACCGGCCAGGGAGTCATCCCACAGAAGCAGAAACAGATGTATATGGAAATCCGGTGGAAACGGAGAGTCGTCGTCCAAATCCGGGTGAAACGACAACAGAAGAGTCCATGAGACCGGGACTTCGTCCTACAGAGAGCACGAATGCACAGCAGCCGAATACCCGTCCTACGACAGGAGCGGACAGACCTGGAGGTTTTGACGAAGGTCCTGGGGGACCCGGGAACACGGATCCCACAAGAAGTACAGATACAGCAAGCCCATCGCCTCAGCCAATACCCTCACCAGGCGGTGATTCTACGAATCCGACATCGCCATCAACATCCGGGAATGGGGGCGGACCAGGAGGTGCTCCCGGAGTATCAGAACAGCCTTTACCAGGAATGTCTACATCTGGAGGAAATGGCAATTCGCCGATGGATATTGGAAATCAGGGACCAGGAAGCCAGACGTCAGACAGTCAAGGAACGGGTGGCAGTGTGGGACCCGTTGCGGGACCGGGACAGTAAAGGGAAAGTAATTCACATTTAAATTATAATTCTATCACAAATTTATCACAATTCCTGCTTATATTAAGGACATAACAAAAAAGAAAATTGTTCAGGCGTTTGGATTGTTGCAACCGCCAAAGGAAAGGGGATTGTGATTATGTACGAAGAAGAAAGAGATTATAGAGAAGAGGTTCAGAAACCGACTGACAGTCATTATTCAAGTGATTCACAGAGCCATGAGAGTCATCAGGACAATTATAGTGGACAGTGGCATAGCCAGGAACGGCAGCCCGAATGGGAAACATCGTATAACCGAATGAATATGTCACATATTCCACCAGAACCAGAGAGAACTCCGAGAAAGAAGCGACCAGTGATGATGAAAGTTGCTGGGATTACGGCGGCGGCACTATTTTTTGGCACAGTTGCCGGGGGAACCATGTTTGGTGTGAATACGGCAGGAGAATATCTGAGGGAAAAATATGGAACCAAGGAACAGACACAGGCTAGTCTAGCAGTGGTGGAGCCTCAGACGATAGAGCAAGATGCAAATAAAAAACAAGTAGAAGCAATACCTGCTTTGCAGATGGATGTGTCTTCCATTGTAGAATCAGCGATGCCATCGGTAGTGGCAGTCACCAATACAGTGGTGATGGAACAACGCAGTTGGTTTGGTCCCAGTCAGAGATATGAGATACCAAGTAGTGGTTCTGGTATTATAGTGGGACAGAATAATGATGAACTGTTGATTGTGACAAATAATCATGTGGTAGAGGATTCCAAGGAATTGGCGGTTACTTTTATTGATGAGTCTTCAGTGACAGCAGCGATCAAGGGGACCGATTCCGAAAATGATCTGGCTGTAATTGCCGTACCGATAGCGGATGTGGGATCGGAGACAATGGAGAAAATTAAGATTGCAACCTTGGGAGATTCGGATGCTTTGCGGGTAGGCGAAGGAGTGATTGCAATCGGCAACGCCCTGGGGTATGGCCAGTCGGTTACGGTTGGTTATGTGAGTGCGAAGGATCGGGAAGTAAGAGCTCAGGATGCAACCAGCAGAGATTTGCTACAGACAGATGCTGCTATTAATCCTGGAAACAGTGGTGGAGCTTTGCTAAATATGCGAGGAGAAGTGATCGGCATTAATGTTGCCAAGTACTCTTCTACAGAAGTAGAAGGTATGGGATATGCGATTCCGGTATCCAAGGTGCAGGATATCATCAGTGAGTTAATGAACCGGAAGACCCGGATAGAAATCGAAGAAAGCAAGCGGGGATATTTGGGGATTCAGGGAACAAACATTGACGATGTAGCAGCAGCGGCATATGGAATGCCAAGAGGCGTTTATGTGTATAAGATTATAGAAGGCGGTGCAGCGGCGAATTCCGATTTGCGCGAGAAAGATATTATTACTAAATTTGACGGCCAAACGGTTCGCTCGATGGCAGATTTGCAGAAGATGTTGACTTATTATGAAGGAAACAGTGCGGTGGATCTGACGGTTTGCTCTCTGGAAAACGGAGAATATAGAGAGCGGACAGTGGCGATTACTTTAGGATATAAGACGGAAGCAGAAACGAATTAAAGAAAGAGGGTACTTGCAATTTTTTTAAAATAGAAATATAGTAGAGATAGAAACAAATACTCAGAGTGTCCGGAAGGGTGCCCTGAGTATTTGCTGATGTGGGAAACCGAGTATTTGATTAAGAAAAAAGGATGAGGTGACAATGTGGACGAGAAGGAGAGAAATCAGGGAATAGAGACAGAAATGGATCTGGATGAAGACGAGAAAGAAAATGAACAGGATTATGAGAAGATTTGTTATATGTGTCGTCGACCGGAGAGCAAAGCGGGCAGCATGATTGTCATGCCAGGGAATATGAATTTGTGTCATGATTGCATGCAGAAGGCATTTGATTCCGTAGTGGGAGGAAATCTTGATTTGTCAAAAATTGATTTTTCTCAATTGTCAGGAATGCCTTTTATGAATCTGAATTTCGTACCGACAGGAAACAGTGAAGAAGAGGCGGCAAAGATGCAAATTCCCAGGCGCCAGCAGGTGAAGAAAAAGAAAAAAGAGAATGCTGGGCCTGCATTTGAACGAAAGGACATTCCAGCGCCTCATATAATTAAGCGTCGTTTAGATGAGTATGTGATTGGACAGGAACGGGCGAAGAAGGTAATCTCAGTGGCTGTCTATAATCATTATAAACGGATTTACGCGGAAAGTATCAAACGTATGAAAAAGGGAACGGAAAAGGAAGAGACGGAAGAAGTAACGATAGAAAAGTCAAATATTTTAATAATAGGTCCTACGGGAAGCGGAAAGACCTATCTGGTGAGAACACTGGCCAGGCTCTTGGATGTACCTCTGGCGATTGCGGACGCCACTTCGTTGACGGAGGCCGGCTATATTGGAGACGATATTGAAAGTGTGCTCTCTAAACTTTTGGCGGCGGCAGGAAATGATGTAGAACGTGCGGAGCATGGAATTATTTTCATTGACGAAATTGATAAAATCGCTAAAAAGCGGGAGACGAATACCAGAGATGTAAGTGGGGAATCCGTGCAGCAGGAACTATTGAAACTTCTGGAGGGAAGTCGGGTGGAAGTTCCGGTAGGTTCGAATCAGAAAAATGCGTTGACTCCATTAAAGACTGTGAATACGGATCATATTTTATTTATTTGCGGAGGGGCATTTCCGGATTTGGAAAAAATTATTCGGGAACGCCTTACCAAGACTTCTTCGATGGGATTTGGAGCAGAACTTAAGAATAAATATGAGGAAGAGCCGGATATTTTACATCATGTAACCAATAAGGATTTGCGGGAATTTGGGATGATACCAGAATTTTTGGGCAGATTGCCAGTGACTGTGACACTGCAGCGACTGACAGAGGATCTGTTGGTGAAGATTTTAAGAGAACCCAAAAATGCTATACTTAAGCAGTATGAGAAGCTGTTAGAGATGGATGAGGTAAAGTTAGTGTTTGAGGATGAGGCTTTAGAGTGGATAGCAAAAGAGGCGATAAAGCGGGATACGGGAGCACGAGCTTTACGAGCCATTTTGGAAGAGTATATGTTGGATATTATGTATGAAATTCCGAAGGACCCCAATATCGGATCTGTGGTGGTGACACGGCCCTATTTGGAAAAAACAGGAGGTCCTCGGATTCAAATGAGAGAATTGTGATAAAAGTATATTTATTCGCGATCCCGCAGGAAGGTTTGATAGAGATTTAAAGTCCCGTAACCCCAAATGGGATTGGGATAGGAAAAGGCGGGATTGCGGTCGGCACCACGAATCAGCATGGAGGTGATTGAGGTATTGCTGAGGGCAATCTTATGACTGTTGGTGATTCCCCAAGTGAAGATATCGGCAATGGCTCCGGCAGTGACAGCCGCTGCTACGGAAGTGCCGGAGCGGCGGGTGAAACGGAGTTCGCCATCGGTGGAGTTTCCGACAGCTGGTCCCTGGACATCCACACCGGGAGCGGCTAAATCCGGTTTGATGCGGCCGTCCGGAGTATAGCCGCGGCTGCTGTGGATATAGATGCTATTGTTGCTGTGATTGTAGGCGGCAACGGTAAGCGGCATGTCAGCATTGCCAGGATCCATGGTGGTGGTATTGGGATCTGGGCGTAGGAAGATGGTATCTTCGGACAAAAATCCGTGCATGGGCAGCCAGGCATGGAAACGTCCGGTGATAAAGATTGTCGGGTAGACGCGGATTTTCCAGATTCCAGGAGCTGGGGCGTCAAAGCGCAAAAAAATCAACTGATTGCCAGAACCACTTTCAAAATTTTGGTAAATAATAGTCAGAGTAGTGGAGTCCAGCTGGAGAGGGATAACCGTCTCGGAGCTTAGGGTCAGAGCAATGCGATCAATGACCTCGCCAGAAGGAGAGACGATACCAACGGTATAGAGTTCTGGTTGCCGGGACCATATTTCCATACAGAAACCAGTTTCTTTGGCTCCCACCCGCAGTTCAATATCTTCAAATTCCTGGTCAGGAGCCATATTTCCCATGAAATGATGGTGATAGCCGACCTCATTGCCAGCGCCGGCGACAACGGCAAGCCCTAAATATCCGTTGAGGTTAGCGAGTTGTTGACACAAAGGACTGTGGCCCTCATGATTGCCCTGATTCGTGCCTACGCCCAGGTAGATGACTAATGGCTGCTGATAGAGGTTGGCCAGGCTCAAAAGATAACTGATTGCCGCCATGATATCATTTTCCTGAAAGACCGGATCGTCCGTGTGAACGAGAAAAAAGTTGCGTAGATACTGTTTGGCTGGTTTTAATTTGACTACGGCGAGAGAGGATTTGGGAGCGGCGCCAGAGAAAGGAACAGGGCGGTCAATGCGATTGCCAGCAGCCACTCCGGCCATGAAGGTACCGTGTCCGTCTGTGTCGCGGGTAGGCACAATTGAGAAGGGATCTTCGGATTTTAGAGCTTCATTGATCTGCTCCTGACTATAGATAGATCCATAAAATGGTTGAAAGCCAGCGATTTCTGGTGGCATCTCTCCCGTTTCGATGCTTTGATCCCAGATACTCAAAATGCGACTGGTATTGTCAGGATTGCGAAATAAAGGATTGGTATAATCAATACCAGTATCGACGATTCCAATGATGACGCCATTGCCATCAGCTTGTAGAGCTGGTTGATCAAAGACTGGCAAAATACCACTGCTTTCTACAACCGTAGTGTCTAAAAGACCAAAGAGTTTGGGGATACTGCTGTAGGAGTAGCGAGAAATACTTAAAGGATCAGCATTACCGATCAAGGTGTGGATAACGGCGAAATTTTGACTGATAAAGTTGATGCATTGTGTTTGGGCCAGCTCGTAGAAGGATGGCAGAGAACGGGAAGAATAATGCAGGATAAAATCCATGTAGTTTTCAGAGGATGGGGGATAGAGACAGGGTGGCATGAGGACTCCGATACGATTTTATCTATTAAAAACAGAATATGTTGAGGTGGATGTATTTGACCGTTGTCTGGGGAAATAGTATAATAAAAAATATTAGAGATAGGAGGAAGGGTTATGGTGTTTGCCGGATTGATTGCATTGGTGGCGGGGGGAGATCTGTGGCTGAAGCAAAAGATAGAGAAGCAAAAGCCAGAAGGATTTCCGCGACCGTTGGCAGGGACGAAGGATCGGATTTGGCTCTATCGGAATCATAATGCTGGTTTTCCGTTTGGGTTTATGGAAAAGCAGGAGAAAGTGGTGCAAACGTTGCCGCTGATTTTGACATCAATGCTGATCGGGGGATTGCTGGCAATGGGGAAGGATAAGGGAAGAGGGCTGCAGAAGCTAGCCATGTCGATGGTGATAGGAGGTTCTTTAAGTAATCTGTATGATCGATATATTCGGGGATATGTGGTGGATTATTTTAGTCTGCGATTTGGACCTTTGAAGGAAGTAGTGTTTAATCTGGGGGATATTTTTATTCTGCTGGGAGCGGGCCTGCAGGCAGTGTGCATTTCTCTGGGAGAAGGAAAGCGGAGAGATGGTGAATAAGAGCGGCTACTGTTTTAGGGGAAAGACAACTGGGAATTGACAAGTTTGAGGAAATATTGTAGAATCGGGTAACGGTTCTTGTTTGGGAACTGCTGTAGATACGAGTATCATTATCATTGTGGAAGGAGATTAATGTAATTCTATGTTAGACTCAGGAGACAGTACGGGCATACAGATCTGTACGGTTGTTGTGTTGCTTTGCCTTTCTGCCTTTTTTTCTTCGGCGGAGACGGCGCTGACTACGGTCAACCGCATGCGGGTACGGACCCTAGCGGAGGCGGGGGACAAACGGGCGCTCACCCTTACGAAGGTGATCGAAGAACCAGGGAAAATGCTGAGTACCATTTTGGTAGGCAATAATATCGTGAATCTTTCGGCATCTTCGCTGATGACGACTCTGACGATGCAGATTTTTGGCAGTAAGGCCGTGGGAGTGGCAACCGGTATCCTGACACTGTTAATTTTAGTTTTTGGAGAGATTTCTCCGAAAACGTTAGCGACGATTCATTCGGAGCGATTGGCGCTGCGGTATGCAGGTCTTATCTATCTGCTGATGACTCTGTTGACGCCAGTGATTTTCTGCATCAATCAGCTTTCTCTGGGATTTCTGCTGCTTTTGCGGGTGGACCCTAATAAAAAGCAGGAGGCCATCACGGAGGATGAACTGCGTACCATCGTGGAAGTGAGCCATGAGGAAGGCGTGATTGAGTCGGAAGAGAAGAAGATGATCAACAATGTGTTTGATTTCGGTGATTCTGTGGCGAAGGATGTGATGGTGCCGCGAATCGATATGGTAATGGTGGATGTGGACACCACCTTTGAGGAATTGATGGAGATTTTCCGGCGGGAGAAGTTCACCCGCTTTCCGGTATATGAGGGGACTACCGATAATGTGATCGGCATTATCAATGTGAAAGATTTTCTGTTGGCAGAACGCAAGGCATTTACTATTCGAGATTTTCTGCGGCAGCCGCTATATACGTATGAATATAAGAAGACGGCAGAATTGATGGTAGAGATGCGCAAGACCTTTAATAATTTTATCATTGTGTTGGATGAGTATGGCGCCACGGCTGGCATGGTTACGCTAGAGGATATGCTGGAGGAGATTGTCGGTGAGATTCGGGACGAGTATGACGAGGATGAGGAGGATGCGGTCAAGATGATTGCCGCTGACGAATACCTAGTCAGTGGTTCCACGAAGTTAGATGATCTCAACAGTTGGCTGAATCTGAAACTAGAGTCTGAGGATTATGATTCGATCGGCGGTTTGGTCATTGGTCTTTTGGAGCATCTTCCAGAAATGGGAGAAGAGGTGAACCATGAGGGGTTGCGACTGGTTGTGGAGCGTGTGGAGAAGAACCGAATCGAGAAGATTCATCTGTATATTCTGAGCGATGAGGAAAAGGAAGCGAAAGAGACGGATGATACGAATAGAAAAGAGCATCTGGGGAAGGAAGAACCAGTCGAGACAGAGAGCCAGGCATCCTGAAGATGAATTTTTCTAAAGTGCAGGTGGAGCCGAGAATAAGCGGTTGAATCAGATAAATAAAAAACAGGGCGGGATGTTCAGCTGAACATCCCGCCTGCGGTTCCTCCGACAGCGCAGCAGGCCAGCACGGTTGCGGTCTGAGTAAAATCCGGCACTGGCATCGTCTCGCGGTTCATCAGCCAGGAAATGGCAAACAGCACGGCGAAGTACAGAATACCAGTGAGCATTCCCCAGAAGAAGCGGCGGGACAGAGCGGCTTTGCCGGCAAGAAAGCCGCCGAACAGGCAGGCGATCACGTAGACGCCATAGACAGCAGCATCGATCTGTGCCTCACCAAGTTTCAGACGGTAGAGAGCAAAAGACAAGATCAGCAAAAGCACGCCGGACATCAAGTAAGACGCTAAAAGAGAACGCAAAAGTACCTTAGAACCAGAAACATTCATAAAAACTCCTCTTTTTATAGGTTTGTTCCATTTTATTCTTCTGAATTTGAAAAAATTCCCTTGACAGCATTTTATAATGTAGATATAATGATATGGCGTGCAAAAAACACGTTGTATTTTTTTGTGTACAAAAAGCTGAAGACTTACAGCAACCAACAGACAATATCACAGGAGGTGAAACGGAATGCCAACATTTAACCAGTTAGTCAGAAAGGGAAGACAGACATCGGTGAAGAAATCTACGGCACCGGCTCTGCAGAGAGGCTACAACTCTTTACGCAAGCGTGCTACCGATATCTCCTCCCCACAGAAGAGAGGCGTCTGCACTGCGGTTAAGACCGCGACCCCGAAGAAGCCGAACTCCGCACTCCGTAAGATTGCGAGAGTACGTCTTTCCAACGGAATCGAGGTTACCAGCTATATCCCCGGAGAGGGACACAATCTGCAGGAGCACAGCGTGGTGCTGATCCGCGGCGGAAGAGTTAAGGATCTGCCCGGTACCAGATATCATATTATCAGAGGTACTCTGGATACCGCCGGCGTTGCCAACCGCAAGAAAGCCCGTTCCAAATATGGCGCGAAGCGGCCGAAAGCTGCTAAAAAGTAATAGGCTCAACGATTTATAAAATCAGGACAGCCAGGCTGCAGGGAAAGCAGTGAACGAAGTACCACTAACGGCAGTAAAGTGACTGTAGTGCCGGTGATATTGACCTGTAGGTTGCAGGAATAGATCAAACTCCCGAGCGCGAACACATTTTATGGAAACATGTGAGTACCGACGATTTAATCCATTGAATGATTAAGGAGGGAAGTAACGTGCCACGTAAAGGACATATTCAAAAAAGAGACGTATTGGCAGATCCTTTATACAACAACAAGGTTGTGACCAAGCTGATCAACAACATCATGCTGGACGGCAAGAGAGGAATTGCCCAGAAGATCGTATACGGAGCATTTGCCCGTGTGGAAGAAAAGACCGGAAAGCCCGCGGTAGAGGTTTTCGAAGAAGCAATGAATAACATCATGCCGGTTTTGGAAGTAAAAGCTAAGAGAATCGGTGGCGCCACCTATCAGGTTCCGATTGAAGTTAAGCCTGAGAGACGCCAGACGCTGGCGCTCCGCTGGATCACTATGTTCTCCCGCAAGAGAAATGAGAAGACCCAGGAGGAGAGACTGGCAAATGAGATTATGGATGCGGCAAACAATACCGGCGCATCTGTGAAGCGGAAAGAAGATATGCATAAGATGGCAGAGGCAAACAAGGCCTTCTCCCATTTTAGATTCTAATAGGAGGACAAAGCTTTGGCTGGAAGAGAATATCCGTTAGAGAGAACCAGAAATATCGGAATTATGGCTCATATCGACGCTGGTAAGACAACATTGACTGAGCGTATCCTGTATTATACTGGTGTAAACTACAAAATCGGTGATACTCATGAAGGTACTGCGACGATGGACTGGATGGCCCAGGAGCAGGAACGTGGAATCACCATCACTTCTGCGGCCACGACTTGTCACTGGACTCTGCAGGAAAATTGCAGACCGAAAGAGGGCGCTCTGGAGCATCGGATCAATATCATCGATACTCCCGGACACGTAGATTTTACGGTTGAAGTGGAGCGTTCCCTGCGCGTGTTGGACGGCGCTGTCGGCGTGTTCTGTGCCAAGGGTGGTGTGGAGCCGCAGTCAGAAAATGTATGGCGTCAGGCAGATACCTATAATGTACCCCGTATGGCATTTATCAATAAGATGGATATCCTGGGGGCGAATTTCTTTGGCGCTGTGGATCAGATCCGTGATCGGTTGGGTAAGAATGCGATTTGTTTGCAATTGCCGATCGGAAAAGAGGACGAGTTTAAGGGCATTATCGATCTGTTTGAGATGAAGGCATATATCTACAATGACAATAAGGGTGAGGATGTCTCGATTGTCGATGTGCCGGAAGACATGATGGTGGATGCTGAGCTGTACCGTACCGAGCTGATCGAGAAGGTATGTGAGCTGGATGATGATTTGATGATGCAGTATCTGGAGGGCGAGGAGCCGTCCGTAGAGGATATGAAGCGGGTCCTGAGAAAAGCTACGTGTGAGTGTACTGCAGTTCCGGTATGCTGTGGCAGCGCTTATCGGAACAAGGGTGTTCAGAAGCTTCTGGATGCCGTGCTGGAATATATGCCGGCGCCGACCGATATCCCGTCCATCAAGGGTGTGGACATGGATGGCAATGAGATTGAGCGTCATTCTTCGGATGATGAGCCGTTCTCGGCATTGGCATTTAAGATTATGACGGATCCATTTGTAGGAAAGCTGGCGTTCTTCCGTGTGTATTCCGGAACTCTGAATTCCGGTTCCTATGTATTGAATGCGACCAAGGACAAAAAGGAGCGCGTGGGCCGCATCCTGCAGATGCATGCCAACAAGCGGCAGGAGCTGGATAAAGTGTATTCCGGAGATATTGCGGCGGCGGTAGGCTTCAAGCTGACCACTACGGGCGATACGATCTGTGATGAGCAGCATCCGGTTATCCTGGAGTCCATGGAGTTCCCGGAGCCGGTTATTGA
>Ga0137306_103364_pt1 | contig 12012 bp, 13 predicted proteins | sample Inofroosms_March_FD_97187 | JGI IMG/M metagenome (GOLD analysis project Ga0137306, IMG submission 97187) | Mouse cecal microbial communities from Vienna, Austria - N-Acetylneuraminic and N-Acetylglucosamine D2O microcosms_March | ecosystem: Host-associated > Mammals > Digestive system > Large... | reverse complement strand
GGCGATGTGATCTGTTATGACGGCCATGTAGGGATCTATATGGGGGACGGTCAGATCGTCAACGCCATAAACAGCTCGAAAGGTATAGGGGTATTGTCGGCCACTTATACGAATATCATTACGGTGAGAAGAATATTGTAGGGCAGTCCGGGAAAGATACAGCCGGACGGCAGCAAAGTTCAGGATGGGGAAAGATTACCCTGTCCTGAATTTTTTTGCGGCGATGAAAAAACAAAAAATAATGTACTGGTTACGGAGCAGTGAGCAGCATGCATTCTGCATAATGTACAAATTGTACAAAATTGTAAAAAAAAGTTTGAAATAAAAAAAAGCACTTATCCAAGTTATCCACACAAAAACCATTAAAAAAGGTGGAAAAAATGATGTTTGCTAAAATTTATCCACATTATCCACATAAAAAGGTGAAAATACGGTGGATTATTTGGGGCAAAAAAAGAACGGACGTTTTGTGGAGTTATAATAAAAATCGGTTTTTGAACAAAAATATCCGGGAAAATATTGACTTTTAAGAAGTCAAATATTGAGAATAAATTGCATGAAAATGTTTACACAATGGATAAAAGTAGCTATAATAAATAATACTGAATGGAAAAGGAGGTGTCATATATGGCACATGTTTCTAAAGATATGACTTTTGGTGAACTGCTTATGACATATTATGAGAAGTGTCCAAAGATTGTTGATGATCTTATGGAAGCAGGGATGGGCTGTATCGGATGTCCGCATTCCCAGATGGAATCTATCGAGCAGGGCGCGATGGGACATGGTGTAGACCCGGATCTTCTGGTAGCAAAGCTTAATGCGACTATCGGCGCTGTATTAGGAGAATAAGGCAGACCAAAAATGCTTCGGACATGTTTTCCGAAGCATTTTTTAAACAGATCTTAAATTGCAGATAACTGCTGGATGGCATCATTAGACAGCAGAGACTCACAATGCTCCTCGAGGAATGCTAAAGAGGCGCCGGAGGATTTCTCCAGCGTACCGAATTCTGTGAGCATGTTACAGATCCGGTTGAAGTCATTGATCGAATGGTCGCTCTGCATGATCGCAAGAATGTATACATTCTCCGCAGTATCTTTATAAAGGGAGTTGGAACCATGATACATACCACCGAGCAGCTGCGCTGCCTGCAGTACATGTTCCATGGCTGAGAATGAAAACAGGCGGAGGGTCACTGTGCCTTCTTCTTTTGCAGGCTGTTTGTCAGAAGCAGAGGACTGCTTCACAGCTTCCATCTTTTCTTTCACTTTTCCCAGAAGATTTAACAGGGTTTCGGCCCCTTCAAGCTTATCAAGAGCTTCATATTTTTTTTGCCCGGAATCGTCGGACGGAGAAGGTGCAAATTTTGAAAACCGGGTATCAAGTTCGTCTGGGTCTTCGACTTTAGTAATTATCAGTACGATCGAATCGGAGGAAGCAGGAATAGCCTCAATCATCAGAGGAATATCTTCTGCCTCGAAGCCGAATTCGTATGCTGCCTGTTGCATCATGTCATGGAAAAGTGATCTTGCTTTTTCTGTTCCATACGCCAGTTCGCTTAACTGAAGCTGACGTTCAGCTAAATCAGTTCGTGTTAGGGTACAGCGTATCTGATTATCGTTGATTTTCTCAATCTTCATAATTTATCACTTCCTTCCTAATTTAGTATAGCATAGGGGATGCAGAATGTTCAACAATAGGTTTCATAAAATAAGTATAAAATAAAAAAATACTTGCGCTGTCGGTTTTTATCGGATATAATAAAAACACTAAAAGATAGTTTTCCCTGGTAGCCACGTTCTTAGAACAAAGGAGGGAGAATTTTACGAATTTACTTTTTCTCAATGTAATATCTTTATGCTATCAATTTGAAAATCAGTAAACAATCAAAGATGTCATATCGACATAAATATCACAAAGATAACAGTTACAGAAAATAATGATGCTATAATAAAAGACATATACAATGCAGACTATCTTTTAGACAATTCTATAGTAAGAAAATGTATCACAGCAGTTTTCTTCTGGTTTTAATATATGTAGGAACGGATGTGGTTATCATCGCGATGCATTGAGGAGGAGGAAAGATGAGCGGGTATGAAAAAAAGGATGTAAAGAATCTCTTTACGGAGCTGAACGGATATGAGAAGAAAGGAGTGGATATTACACTAAATGGTTTTGCAGCCAGTCCTATGCAGGTGGTACAGGCATATATTCTGCGGGAAGATTCGAATTATATGCGGGATTATGTGATGAATGAGAGGGGAGATATTAAAGAGCTGTGTTTTACGGATATAAATATGTCAGAGTGAACGTAAATACCCCTCAAATAATAAGAAAAATGTCGAAATAAATAATGACGTAATAAACAATTATTGTTATAATAGGTTCGAGTAGGAGGTGCAGCATGGAAGAAAACGAGAAGATTGGCCGCACAGATTCGAATCAGCCGACGAAAGATATTTCTGAAAATATTGGTATATCAGGAGAGAAACCAGCGGTTAAAAGAACGATGCCTGGACAAAGGGCAGTCAGAAGGAGAATACCGGGAGAGCAGCCTGCCGAACGAAGGATACCGGGAGAGCAGCCTGCCGAACGAAGGATATCGGGAGAACAGCCTGCCGAGCGAAGGCTGACAGGAAGCCAGGGTGTAAGACGCCGGGCTGCTGAAGACGCAGGTACAGTGAGGCAGCGGACTGCTGAAGACGCCGGTACGGCAAGGCGCAGGCGCTTAGAAGACGCCGGTGCGGCGAGACGCAGGCGGCCGGAGGGAAGCGATGCTCCGACCAGAAGCAGGCAGCGCCGTCCGTCAGGCAGAGGCAGACAGGCGAGAAGAAGGCAGAGCCGGAGAAGAAGGAAGATCACGCTCATACTGAAGATGTGTCTTTTTGTTATATTGCTGATAGCTGCAGTGGTGGGTGCATTTTTATGGAAGAAATACAGCCCGTCCAAAGAAAAAGCGGACTTGGAAGAATATTATGGAATAGAAGAGGAAGGACAGCTTGCTATTACAATAAACAACGAGATTACGGAACCTCATGGGATGATTTCCGAAGGGAAAGCCTATATTCAATATGAAACGGTACGTGATCATATCAGCAATCGGTTTTACTGGGATCCTAATGAAAATAAGCTTCTCTATACACTGCCTAAGGATATCGTGACTGTCGAGGTTGGCAGTAAGGATTACATGGTATCAAACGATAAGAACAGTGAAGATTATGTCATTTTAAAAACAGAAGGAAGCACAGCATATATTGCCCTTGATTTTATTCAGCAGTATACGAATATTGATTTTGCAGTATATGACAAGCCGAGCCGTGTGATGATCGTCAGTGATTGGGGAGAGACTCCGGTCGCGCAGGTGAAGAAGAATACACAGGTGCGTTACAGGGGCGGAGTAAAGAGTCCTGTCCTGTCAGAAGTCAGCAAAAAGGATGAGGTTGTCGTCCTCGAAGAGGAGGAAAACTGGAAAAAAGTCCGTACAAAAGACGGATTCATCGGCTATGTCAAGAGCAGTGCGCTTAAGGATACCGAGAAGAAGAAGATAACCAGAGATTTTGACGAACCAAAGTATACAAATATTTCCCATGATTATACCATCAATCTGGTATGGCATAACGTGACGAACCGGGAGGCGAATAATAATGTACTTGACAAGATCGCAAGTACGAAAGGCCTTACGACGATCGCGCCGACGTGGTATCATGTGAAGAATACGGACGGTGACCTGGAATCCCTTTCCTCTTCGGATTATGTGGAAAAGGCGCGCCAGTTGAAGGTGGACGTATGGGCTACCGTAAGAGATTTTGACGGAGGGATTAATTCCCAGAGTGAGACCTACGAGCTTTTAAGCTCAACATCGAAGCGTGAGAAGCTGATCAACCAGTTGATTTCTGATGCGCTGCAGACGAATATCGCGGGTATTAATGTAGACTTTGAAAAGGTTTCGGAGGAGTGCGGAGAGCACTATATCCAGTTTATCCGTGAGCTGTCGGTAAAGTGCAGGCAGAGTGCGCTGGTATTATCCGTGGACAACTATGTGCCGAAGGATTACAATATGCAGTATAACCGTAAGGAGCAGGGCGTATTTGCCGATTATATCATCATCATGGGATATGATGAGCATTACGGCGGCTCTCCGGAGGCCGGTTCGGTGTCTTCCTATAATTTTGTCCAGGAAGGAATTGAGGAGACGCTGAAAGAAGTGCCGGCTGAGAAGGTGATCAGCGGTATTCCGTTCTTTACCCGCCTGTGGAGTGAGAAGCCCAAGACCCAGGAGCAGCTTGCGAAGGATAAGGGTACAGAAGCAGAACAGTATGGGACTTCTGTAAAGAGTGAGGCGTACGGTATGTCCAGAGCGAAGGAAAAGGTCGAGGCGGCCGGGGCAGAGATTACCTGGGATGAGGAGACAAAACAGAATTTTGCAACATGGACAGACGGGGAGACCACGTATAAAATCTGGCTTGAAGACGTGAAGTCCTTAGAGCCGAAGCTAAAGCTCATGAAGGAATATGGCCTTGCAGGAAGTGCGGCGTGGGCGCTGGGTCAGGAATCGTCCGATGTCTGGCCGCTCATACAGCAATATGTAAACTAAATAAAAAATAAAATGCCTCCGGCAGTCATATATTGAATTAATATAGGCTGTCAGGAGGTGTTTTTATTGAAGAAAAAGATTGAGCTGGTAGTTCTGATCATCATGATCGCCGGTCTTGTTGTCTTAAACAAAAACCTTGAGGAGCAGGTGTCGTCTCAGAAGATAACGGTTAGAAAAAACACGGTGGTTCTCGACGCAGGTCACGGAGGCGGCGATCCGGGAAAGGTCGGCGTAGGGGATGTGGTTGAGAAGGAGATCAATCTTACGATTGCAAAAAAGGTAGAACAACGATTAAAAAAGGAAAAGGTTAAGGTCATTATGACAAGGGAGGAGGATGCGATGCTTGTCGGTGAAGGAGGCGCCGGGACGAAAACTGAGGATATGAAGGAGCGGGTGAGGATCATCAATGACGAAGCTCCGCAGCTCGCAGTAAGCATTCACCAGAACAGCTATCAGGATGCGGTGGTTCATGGCGCGCAGGTATTTTACTATTCCGGCTCTCCGGAGGGCGAGGAGGCTGCAAATGTAATGCAGAATGCGCTGCTGGCCGTCGATGCGGAAAATACGAGACAGGCAAAGGCAAACAATACGTATTATCTGCTGAAACGCACGAAGGCGCCGACGATCATTGTGGAGTGCGGCTTTTTGTCTAATCCCGAGGATGCGGCGAACCTCTGCAGCGACGAATACCAGGATAAGGTGTCTGAGGCAATCTGCAAGGGAATACTGGAGATCATCCACAAAGAAGGCTCGGAAGAAGCAGAAGAAAAAACAGATGAAAAATCTGGGACTTCTTAACTTGTAGGAGTTTTCAGAGTGTAGTATAATATAGCACATGAAGACAATAATAACGAAGATAGAAGATTTAAAACAGAACAGCGAAGCGGTCGAAGCAGCCGGAGAGGTATTAAAGAAGGGCGGGCTTGTGGCATTTCCCACAGAGACGGTGTACGGCCTGGGTGCGGATGCATTGAATGAAGAAGCGGCAAAAAAGATATATGCTGCAAAAGGGAGGCCGTCGGATAATCCGCTGATCGTGCATATTACGAATATGGAAGCTCTTGGGCGGATCGTTTCGGAGATTCCCGAGGCGGCACGCATTGCCGCTGAAAGATACTGGCCGGGTCCTCTTACGATGATTTTTCATAAGAGCAGCATCGTGCCTTACGGTACGACCGGCGGGCTTGACACGGTGGCGGTAAGGATGCCCTCCCATGAGACCGCCCGCGCAGTGATCGATGCCGGCGGAGGATATATCGCGGCACCAAGTGCTAATACGTCCGGGCGTCCGAGCCCTACGAGGGCGGAGCATGTAGCGGAGGATCTGAAGGGAAGGATCGATATGATCGTAGACGGCGGCCCGGTAGAGATCGGCGTGGAGTCTACGATACTTGATCTGTCGGTGTCTCCGCCCATGATCTTAAGACCGGGGGCGGTGACGAAGGAGATGCTCGAAGAGATTCTGGGAGAGATAGCTGTGGACGCGGCGCTGATCTGCGAGGACAGTGAGGAGGCGCCGAAGGCTCCTGGGATGAAATACCGCCATTACGCTCCGAAGGCGAAGCTTAGCGTTGTGGAAGGGGATGAGGATTCGGTTGTGAAGGAGATCAACCGGATGGCGGCCGAGAAGATGAGGGAAGGAGAGCGGGTCGGCATCATCGGAACGGAGGAGACGGTAGGGGATTATCTGCACGGAGTGGTAAAATGCATCGGAACCCGGCAGGATGAGACGACAGTTGCGAACCGTCTCTATGCAGTTCTGCGGGAATTTGACGATGAGAATGTGGACTGTATCCTAAGCGAAGCATTTCCCGGGGACGGGATCGGAGATGCAGTTATGAACCGGCTTTTGAAGGCAGCAGGTCATCATGTCATACAGGTATAATAGAGAGGAAAAGGTGAGATTATGGGTAAAGTACAGGTTATGGAGCATCCTTTGATCCAGCACAAGATTACCTGCATCCGCAGGGAAGAGCTTGGCTCAAAGGAATTCAGGACGATTGTCGGAGAGATTGCGGCGCTGATGTGTTATGAGGCGACCAGGAATCTGAAGCTTAGGGATGTGAGGATCAAGACGCCGATCTGCGAGATGACGGGTAAGGAATTGAGCGGAAAGAAGCTGGCGGTTGTGCCGATCCTGCGGGCGGGGCTCGGGATGGTAGACGGGATGCTCAGTATCATCCCGGCGGCCAAGGTGGGGCATATCGGGCTTTACCGGGATCCGGAGACGTTTAAGCCGGTGGAATATTACTGCAAGCTGCCGGCGGACTGCGATGAGAGAGAGGTGTTTGTCGTTGACCCGATGCTTGCTACGGGAGGCTCCAGTGTGGCGGCGATCCAACTGCTGAAGGACAAAGGTGTGAAGAACATACGGTTTATGTGTGTCATCGCAGCTCCGGAAGGGGTGGAATATATGCAGAAAGAGCATCCGGATGTGGATCTGTATATCGGCGCGCTGGATGAGTGTTTAGATGAGCACAAATATATCGTTCCGGGGCTTGGCGACGCGGGGGACCGCATTTTCGGCACAAAATAGCACAAAAGGTCAAGGCATTAAGGAGGATGTCACATGGGGGAAAAAAGAACCGATTATATCAGCTGGGACGAATATTTTATGGGAGTTGCGCTTCTGTCGGGGATGCGCTCGAAAGATCCGAATACGCAGGTGGGGTGCTGTATCGTAAGTCAGGATAATAAGATCTTGTCTATGGGGTATAATGGCCTTCCGACGGGCTGTTCGGATGACAATTTTCCGTGGACAAGAGAGGGAGAAGATCCGCTTGATACAAAATATTTTTATACGGTGCACAGTGAGCTGAATGCGATCTTGAATTACCGGGGAGGAAGCCTTGAGGGAGCGAAGCTTTATGTGTCGCTTTTCCCGTGCAATGAATGTGCCAAGGCGATCATCCAGAGCGGGATCAAGGAGGTTATCTACGGCTCCAATAAGTATGAAGATACGCCGTCTGTAAAAGCTTCCATGAGGATGTTTGACGCTGCCGGCGTGAATTATCACGAATATCATGAGACGAATCGGGAAATAAAGATAAATCTGTAAACATGCTGTCATATTAACCGTGCATGACGAATATATATGAACAAAGATGTAAGCGGGGGAGCTTAGGATTGGAGCAGAAAACCTCTTTTGTTGTTCAGTTTTTGATCCGCGCAGTAGTGGGGATGGCTTTTATATTTTTTATTAATCAGTTTCTTGTGTCAAGAGGAATATCCATGCAGGTGGGGCTGAACCCCGTGACTTTTGCTGCAAGCGGATTATTCGGCACGCCGGGGGTAGCGCTACTGTACGGAATCGCCTTTTATACGGGCGGCTGATAGGGTCTGGTATGCCACGCTGCAATAGTAGCCGTCTGGGACAAAGATAGGCTTTATGCGCCAGGAGGAGTAATCTTCCTGGCTTTTTTTTATGCGGAACAGAGAGGAAGGGTGAGAGGTTTCTTCCACATAGAAGGAAGCCGGAGACATAGAAAAGCCAGATCCGATTCCCTTTAAAAATGCTTCTCGTACGGTCCATCTGCGGAGCAGAAAGTCTTGCCGCGCCGCGCTGTCCAGCTTTAAAAATTCTGAGTATTCGTCCGGGTGAAAAAAGCGGCGGACTAAGGTTTCTGCGCGGATATTTCTGCGTGTATTCTCGATATCGATCCCCAGAGGAGAAGAGGTGGAAAAAGCAAGGGCGACAAGCCTGCCGGAGTGGGACAGGTTAAACTGTATCTCAGGAGAATTCTCTTTTTTTGTTTCCTCTGGAGAAAGCGCGGGCTTGCCATGTGCTCCTGTGCTGAATGATAAGCGTTCAGCCGGACAGCTAAGATAGAGGCTTAAGATTCTGCGAAGAAGGATCCGGCTTGCCATAAAGCGAAGCTTATCCCCCTCCTGCCGCAGACAGGAGGCTCTTTTTCGCTCCAGCAGGGAGAGCGAAGACTCGCCGTCCGCTATAGAAGAAAAATCATCGATAGAAAAGATGCAGATATCAATAGAATCCGCAGCGGGGAGGAGTAATTCTTTTTCGGATATATTTTTTACGGAAAGATAATTTAATTTCATTGGAAATCCTTTCTTAAGAGAAATGTCGCTGTTTCATATCAATCATATCGTATATACGGATATTTTCAAGAAGAAAGTAGGATTATTTTGCAATCCTCTTTTAGCGGCTGAAAAATTTTATCCAAAATTATTAGAGAAATTTTGCGTTAAAATTTGGTAAGTATTCACAAAGATGCCTTTTTTTGAAAAAAACAGTAGACAGATGGAGCCGGAGAGGCTATAATCGGTCTCACAAGTCGAGTCGAGGACTTGTATCTGATTGTTTATCTAATTGATAGTTTCAAGTAATTCGGAGAATTCAAGCCAATATCGGCGAAGATTCACAGAGAAGCGAAGTCGTGAAAAAGGAGGAATAGGAGTGATAGTATGTGAAAAGTAAGAATCTTGTAATATGTGACAGCGAGGAAGAGTATGCCAAAGCGCTTGCTATGTTCTTTATGAGAAAAAAAGAGCTGATGCTTCAGGTGCATGTGTGCAGCAGAGTCAGTAACGCAGCGGCTTTGGGCGAGAAGATTCAGACAGATCTTCTGCTGGTATCAGCAGAGTATGCAAAAGAAGTGCAGGAGGAGGTAAAGGCAGAAAAGGTATTCGTATTAGGTACAGGAGAAAGAGCGGAAGGAGAATTAAGATATCCGGTGCTGTATAAATATCAGCCGGGCGAAAGGCTGCTTGGTGATCTTATCCGGGAGTGCGCGGAATTATTTGACGCGGGGAATATGATGTATGGTATGCCTGGAGGTAAAGTAAGAAAGGTTATCGGAGTGTTCTCGCCCGTACACCGGGTTGGGAAGACCGCATATGCGTTGAAGCTCGGAGAAGAGCTGGCAGAGTCGGAGAACGTATTGTATCTGAATCTGGAGACATATGCGGGAGCAGGAGGACATTTTGAGGAAAATAGAGAGACTCTGGCTGATGTTCTCTATTATGCCAGGCAGGAAAAGGCTAATCTTGGGCTGATGCTCACGACGCTGGTCTGTCACCGAGGGAATCTTGATTATATACAGCCTATGGCAGTTTCTGAGGATATGAAGGAAGTGCGCGCAGCAGAGTGGGTAGACCTGCTGAATAAGATATTGGAGCAGAGCATCTATGAGACGCTGATTCTTGATATCGGTGACGGGATACCGGAGCTTTATCGGATATTGAAGTGCTGCACAGAGATTCATATGCCGGTTTTAGAGGACAGATTTTCCCAGGCGAAGGTTACGCAGTTTGAGCGGGAGATGCGTCTTCTGGGACAGGAGGATGTACTGAAAAAGATTGTCCGTAAAGGGGGAGATGCATGATAGAGGCAGAACAGCTCCATGCAAGAATCCTTGAGGAACTGGATCTGACGAGAGAAGTAGAAGATGAAGAGCTGACGAGGATCATCCATCAGGTGTTAGGCGAGGTCGGAGAGAGGGAGTATATTTCTTTAAGCAAGCGGACGATGCTCGGGAAGGAGCTGTTTAACGCTTTCCGCAAATTGGATCTGCTTCAGGAATTTCTGGAGGATGATGAGATTACGGAGATTATGATCAACGGTACCCATAACATCTTTTATGAGAAGGACGGCAGGCTGTATCAGTCGGAAAAGCGATTTTTGTCCAAAGAGAAATTAGAAGATGTCATTCAGCAGATTGTAGCAGGCTCAAACCGGCTGGTTAATGAAGCGTCTCCGATTGTGGACGCCAGACTGGCAGACGGCTCAAGGGTCAATGTCATTCTGGCGCCGGTGGCGCTCAACGGGCCTGTGGTTACAATTCGGAAATTCCCAAAGGAGGCTGTTACGATAAAGCAGCTTATTATGTGGAATTCGATCAGCAGAGAAGTTGCAGAAGTTCTGGCAATGTATGTGGCAGCAGGCTACAATATATTTATCAGTGGCGGGACCGGATCCGGGAAAACCACATTCTTAAATGCACTATCGCAATTTATTCCAAAGGATGAGAGAATCATAACCATCGAAGATAATGCAGAGCTTAAGATACTGGGCGTATCTAACCTGGTCAGTTTGGAAGCCAGAAATGCTAATGCAGAAGGAACCGGGGAAGTTACTATACGGGATTTGATTAAGTCGGCGTTGCGTATGCGGCCGACGAGGATCATTGTCGGGGAAGTGCGTTCCGCGGAGGCGATCGATATGCTGCAGGCGCTCAATACAGGGCATGACGGAAGCCTGAGCACAGGACATGCCAACAGTCCGAAGGATATGCTGAGCCGTCTGGAGACGATGGTGCTTATGGGAATGGAGCTTCCCCTTCCGGCGATCCGCAGGCAGATAGCGTCAGGGATCGACTTGATCGTCCACTTGGGAAGAATCAGGGATAAGAGCAGGAAAGTGCTGGAGGTTACAGAAATCATAGATTATCAGGATGGAGAGATTCTGCTTCAGCCAATCTACAGCTTTGAGGAGACAGGAGAAAGGCATGGAAAGATTCAAGGAGTTTGGAAAAAGGTTCACGGGCTTACGCACACCGGAAAACTGCTGGCGGCGGGCTTTAAGGAAAAGGCAGAAGGTATTGATGCTGGGTAAGACTGCGGGAGTCCTGCTTTTGACAGCATGGCTCTATTACCGGTCAGGATGGCCGCTTCTGGTGTTGTGGCCTTTGGGCATCTGGTATTACCGAAGCCTGGAAAAAGAATGTATAGAGAAAAGGAAAGGCGAATTTCTCGTGCAGTTTAAGGAGGCGATACAAAGTATGGCGGCATCCCTGCACACGGGCTATTCCGTAGAGAACGCAGTGAAGGAAACGCAAAAGGAGATGCTTTTGATGTATGAAAAGGACGAGATGATATGCAAAGAATTAAGCTTCATGGTGCAGCAGGTGTATATCCGGATACCGGCGGAGCAGATTTTCGAGGATTTTGCAAAAAGAGTCCGGCTGGAGGATGTGCGTAACTTTGCCAATGTATTTGCGGCGGCGAAGCGAAGCGGCGGCGACATGATCGCGATCATACAAAATACAGTGAACCAGATCGGAGCTAAGATAGAAGTCAGACGGGAAATCGACACTCTGCTTGCGGCGAAGCGGTATGAATTTAAGGTGATGGCAGTGATTCCATATGCAATCATCGCCTATATGATACTTAGCTTTCCGGAATTTATGGAGTGCCTTTATGGAAATATGATCGGGACGGGAGTGATGAGTGTATGTCTTTGTGCTTATCTGGGCGCTTACGCAATTGGCGTAAATCTGGTAAAAATCGAGGTCTGATCTTGCTTATATTAGTGCTGATGTTTCTTGGAGGTGCAGTGCTTCTTATCGCGGACTATGTTGCTTCCAGGCGGCCTATTGAAGGAGGGCTTATCAGGAATACTTATGGATCAGGAAAAAGAACGGAGGAGCTGGAGGTATCAGCGGGGGAGAGTA
>Ga0137306_103363_pt1 | contig 12013 bp, 10 predicted proteins | sample Inofroosms_March_FD_97187 | JGI IMG/M metagenome (GOLD analysis project Ga0137306, IMG submission 97187) | Mouse cecal microbial communities from Vienna, Austria - N-Acetylneuraminic and N-Acetylglucosamine D2O microcosms_March | ecosystem: Host-associated > Mammals > Digestive system > Large... | reverse complement strand
CCTATTTTGAGAATTGTCGCATCGAGGGGGGCGGTGACACCGTGGTCCGGCATTTTTCAAAGGATGTACTCTCACATCTCGCGGGCCGTTTGCGTGGATACGCAATGGCTCTGCTAACCACGGCAATGTATTTGTCGACTGTACATTTATCGGCGAAGATGGACACCTGCCTTGCCTTGCACGCACCAACGGTACATATCCGCATTGTGAAATGGTGCTGATAGATTGCCGGTTGCAGGGCATATCACCTGAAGGGTGGGGAGGCTTAGAGCGCGGTCCATACGACTATGTACGCTATTGGGAGTACAATTCCACCAATCTTTCTGATGGAAAACCGGCTGATGTGAGCCGTCGTGCTTCCGGGTCACGCCAGTTGAGCCTTCCGGCTGATTCTGCCGTGATACGTGCCTATCGTAATCCGCGTTGGGTGCTCGGATGGAAATAATGATATGAAGAAGCCGTCGTAACTCTCTGAGGAGGTGCAAAACGAATGCAGGATTGCTGCTACAAGCAATCCTGCATTCGTTTTGTATCTGTTAATGTCAGTTTTTTCAGTTCATTTCCAATCGGCGAGATATGGGTTGGCTTGCCGGGGAGCTACAGGTTCCTGATTGGGAGTCCAGTCTGCCATGTATTCATGTGTAGCCGACTTGTTGCTGGAGGAGTTGTCGGGTGTGGGCAGCGATATAGGAAGCCCATAACTTGAATAATCAAAAAATAAAGTTTCCATGTAGGTTCTGTTTAAAAAGTAAGAAAGAAAGCTGTATTTACGGTTGGTTAATGTTTAACAATCTGCTATGATATAATGTTCATAGAAAATGCAGGTTTAACATTTGTTGTCAAAAAAATGTTTTGTTAGATTTAGTGTTTCAAAAATATGTAATTATAATCGCAAAGATAATGATAAAATAAATGTTTTGCAAGTTTTTAACTTGCAAAAAGTAATAATAATGTATAAATAGGATTTGCCCGGAATGCCGGGCAAATCCTATTTATACATTATTATCGTGTAGCGTCTGTTACTTCTAAAGTGTGACTTCGCCGCATAGGTTTACAGCGAAGCGTGCTGCGACAGCCGAGGGTGTAAGTCCGAGACCGAATAGATACATGAGTTTAGTGATGGCAGCTTCGGATGTCATGTCATGTCCTGAAATGACGCCGCATCTGGCAAGGCGATCGCCGGACACGTAACGTCTGGAATGCACACCACCGTTGACACATTGGGTTACATTGACTATCACAATCCCGCTTTCCACTGTGTTCTTGATCTCTTCAAGGAACCAAGTGGCTGTCGGGGCATTGCCGGCACCATATGTGCGCAGCACTATACCCTTGATTCCCGGAGTGTTGAGGATATGGTGAAGTGCCTCTCTGCTCATCCCTGGATGAAGGTCTACCGTGATCACACCCCTGTCCATGTTGGTGGCAACGTGCAGAGGCCGACGTTCATTTGGCCTGCGCAATGCCTTTTCCTGGAAATGTATACCGAGTCCGATCTTGGCGAGTTCAGGATAATTATTGCTCTTGAAAGCATTGAAGTTGTCGGCACTCATTTTGGTGGACCGATTGCCTCTCCACAGATAGTTCTCAAACAGAATTGCCACTTCCTGTACCATCGGGTCTCCGTTGTAGTCGGTTGCGGCTGCAATCTGGAGAGCTGTGATGAGATTCTCTTCACCATCGGTACGTACCTCGCCTATAGGTAACTGGGAGCCTGTGATTATGACTGGCTTGTCAAGATGTGCGAGCATGAATGACAACGCCGAGGCAGTGTAGGCCATTGTATCCGTGCCGTGGAGCACTACGAATCCGTCGTAACGGTCATAATTGTCCTCAATTGCGTGGGCTATCTCTTTCCAGCCTTCAGGTCCCATGTCACATGAGTCGATGGGGGTGAACTGGATATTGTCGATATGATACTCAAGCATCTTGATTTTGGGAACGTTGTCGATGAGGTGCGAGAAGTCGAAAGGCTCAAGAGCCTTTGTCTCAGCGTTCTCGATCATACCGATGGTGCCTCCTGTATAGATGATGAGGATGCGAGGAGTATGTGCCATAACTGTTGATTATTATCCGGGCGTGTTACTATTATCCGATCTTTGACCCGGGGGCAACCTGAGCGGATGGGGTGAGGAGCACTATTGAGCCGTCGCTGTTTTCTGCGGAGAGGATCATGCCTTGTGATTCAATGCCTTTGAGTTTGCGAACAGGAAGATTGGCTATGAAGCACACCTGTTTGCCCACAAGATCCTCGGGGTTGTAGTATTTGGCAATGCCTGAGACGATGGTGCGTTTCTCCATGCCGTCATCGATGAGGAAGCGGAGAAGCTTGTCGGCCTTTGGTACCTTTGTGCATTCAAGCACAGTACCCACACGCAGGTCGCTGCGGCAGAAAGTGTCAAAATCCACATCCTCGGCCTGTGGTTCAGGTTTCCATGCTGCGATCTCATTGGCTTTCTTGGTGTCGAGCAGTTTCTGCACCTGAGCCTGGATGGTGGAGTCCTCGATCTTTTCAAACAGTAGTTCGGGTTTGCCGAGCTCGGTGCCTATGGATACGAGGTCGGTTTCTCCAAGTTTATCCCATCTCATGTCATTGAGATGAAGCATTTCAGCAAGTCGGGCAGTTGTGAATGGGATGAACGGCTCGAAGGCTATGGCAATGTTGGCGCATATCTGCAAAGCTACGTTAAGGATGGTCTCGGTGCGAGCCATGTCGGTCTTCACTACGCGCCATGGTTCTGTCTCCTGGAGATATCTGTTTCCTACTCGGGCTATCTCCATCGCCTGCTTGAGTGCTTCACGGAAATGGAATGTATCGAGGGCTTCGGTCTCGGCCTTTATGGCTCCCTTCATATCCTCAATGGCCTGGCGATCAGTGTCGGTAAGCTCTCCGGCGGCAGGTACTACCCCTCCTAAGAATTTGTGTGTGAGGACAAGTGCTCGGTTGACGAAGTTGCCAAGGATCGCCACAAGCTCATTATTGTTGCGGGCCTGGAAGTCTGCCCATGTGAAGTCGTTGTCCTTGGTTTCGGGTGCATTGGCAGTGAGTACGTAACGTAACACATCCTGTTTGCCTGGCATATCCTTGAGGTATTCGTGGAGCCATACAGCCCAGTTTCGGGATGTTGATATCTTGTCGCCTTCAAGATTGAGGAACTCGTTGGCTGGAACATTGTCGGGGAGCTGGAAATTATCGCCGTAAGCCATAAGCATGGCGGGGAACACGATGCAGTGGAACACGATATTATCCTTGCCGATGAAGTTTATGATACGTGTCTCGGGGTCTTTCCAGTAGCGTTCCCAGCTGTCGGGCATGAGCTCTTTTGTGTTTGATATGTATCCGATTGGTGCATCGAACCACACATACAGCACCTTGCCCTCGGCACCTTCCACCGGAACAGGCACACCCCAGTTTAGGTCGCGGCTCACAGCGCGTGGCTGGAGACCTCCGTCGAGCCATGACTTGCACTGTCCGTACACATTGGTTTTCCATTCCTTATGTCCGTCGAGTATCCATTCACGTAGCTTGTTCTCCCAACGGTCGAGAGGCAGATACCAATGGGTTGTCTCACGCATCTTCACCGGTTCGCCTGTGAGTGCCGAACAAGGATTGATCAGGTCAGTGACATTCAGCGATGACCCGCAAGCCTCGCACTGGTCGCCATAGGCACGCTCGTTACCGCATTTCGGGCAGGTGCCTATCACATAGCGGTCAGCAAGAAATTCGCCGCCTTTCTCGTCGTAGGGCTGTAGGGCGGTCTGAACAGTGAATTCCCCCTTGTCGTAGAGACGGCGGAAGAATTCCGACGCAGTGTCATGATGTATGCGCGATGTGGTGCGGGAATAGATGTCAAACGATACTCCCAGCTCTTCCAGTGAATCCTTGATGATGGCATGGTAGCGGTCCACTATCTCCTGAGAGGTGACTCCTTCCTTGCGGGCACGCAGAGTGATGGGCACTCCGTGCTCGTCACTGCCGCCTATCATCACAACGTCCTCGCCTTTGAGGCGCAGGAAACGTGCATATATATCGGCAGGTACATATACTCCGGCAAGATGGCCGATATGTACAGGTCCGTTGGCATAGGGGAGAGCTGTGGTTATGAGTGTGCGCTTGAAATTCTTTTCCATTGCGATAATTTTGAGCGATGTTTTTGATTTATAGTGCAAAATTACATCTTCCCCGCGACATTTCCAAGAGAGATTTTCAGTTTGGGTGATAGTGAATGAGCATGGTTACAAAATCAAAAGAGCATGGCCGCAGTTTATGTCGCGACCATGCTCTTTTGATTCTATCATGATTCTTCGTGTGCATTGTCATGATTCTCCGATGTCGGAATGTCAGTAAGGCTGCTCTTCCGTGAAATCGACTACACCTAGCTGGAACTCAATGGTGTCAAGAACGTAGGAGTTGTTTATGATTATATTGTAGATGTATGAGTAGCCCTGATTCCATGTATTCACATCTCCGGACAAGAGTGGGAACAGCATCTTTCCGCATGGGCTGTCTTCCACAAGTAGGTACTCAGGGGTGTATTCGCTGGGCCATATCTTATTGCCGGTGGCTTTATCGATGATCTCGCAGTCCACCTGTATATATCCACCGGAGAATTGTCCGCTGTTGGTGAAATTGAATGCATCAAGTGGCTGCGGCACAAAGAATGAAGCTTCAAGATTGCCGCTGGTAACGTCGATAGGTGTGGAAGTCAATGATATGGAGGAGCCATGATCGTAAAAAATCATTGCGTCCGATTTCAGATTCAGATTATTCCATATGCCTTCCGCTGTGGCATTGTTCGTTGACTCATCCGGAAGAGAGAAGTCACCCTTGAGGAAAATATTTTTCAGCAATACATGATAGACCTTTATGTTATATTTGCTGTTTGTGCTTGAAAGCATCACTGCCACTTTGCTCATAGCGTGCCTGAACAGTAGGTTGACAGGTGTGGGGCGTTCATGCTGATTGAGGCTCACTGCATATATGAGGTCGGTGCTGCCGTACGACATCCCTCGTATAGTGTGGCTGCCGTCAGTGTTTTCAGGCACATCGCTGCGGATATCAGGACTTATGGCATAGAAATTGACAGCGGTCCCGGGCCAATACACAGTAGGAGAGTAGGTCCATGAGCCGCCTTCACGGCTCACCGTAACCCCATCCATCAGTATGGATGATTCAGTGTAGGCGTAGACAATGAATTTCTGAAGTGATGCGGTTGTCGTTGAGGCTGCACGTGACGCCTTGGGTGCTACAGCCGAAAATCCTATACCTGTCTGTGGAGTGTCAGGGCTGTTCTCTTCTTGGGTACAGGAGCCAAGGAGGAGAACTGTCATAAATGATGTCGCTATCAAAAGTCTCATAGTCAGAGATATTTAGTTTAGGTTACAACAAATTGGCAAATCTAATAGTTCACAATTACCGTAGTCCATCCAGCTACGCTCGGAGCAAATCCGCTGTTGCCTTCAATGGGTGGTGCGTAGGGGAGATGTATAGAGTCGATAGTAAGTTTTACGTTAAGTGGGTCGGATGCATTGCGGATCTCTTCCGTCTTATCAAAATCGTATTTTATTATATTGCCGTCCGAAAGTTTAAAGAACAGGAGTATGTCATTGGGCTCACTGGCAGGTGATCCGGGAAGTCCGAAGGTCAGGAACTCGGAACAGACTGCTGAGTCGGCAGCCACGGACAGATCAAAAGGTATGCTCACTGCCTTTTCTGAATGGGTGTTGGTGTTGAGATTGATTCCCGATGCCATTCCTGACAGCAGACCTTTCATGCATGCTACGCCGCTTAGGTTTTCAATGTGGTTGATCAGTAGCGTGTAGCGGGCTACAATCTGCTGGGGATTAGTGATCATGTTCATGTCGGCGTTATGGATGAGATCTATTTTCTTGGCATATTCGGATGTTGTGTATTCCAGACAATTTGGGTCGAGTTTGACGAGTATGCTTGCGTCAGCCCACATCATGTCAGGCGATGCTCTCAGCTCGCCGATATGTGGATCAAACCCTATTGTCACATTCTTGGTAGTCGCGAATATATGTTCATTTTCATCGCTGACAAAATCTATCGATGCCGTATCGTCATTGAACATTATGAAGCTGTAGCTCCCTTCCGGAAGGGAGATTCTTCCTGCCTCTTTGCCGGGGAAATCAAAACGCCATGGCTCGCATCCGCTATCGTAAAAAAACAGATATGCCATGCCTTCCGGGTTGGCTGATGTGTCAGTACCCCAGTTGTTGGTGATTGAGAATCCTATATTTGCATCCTCACATGGCTCCAGGTCATCGAATATGCAGGATGTCTCCGGCAGAGCGAGTGCCGAAGCTAAGAATAAGAGGTATGCACGTTTGAACAAAGCCATATAGGACGTTACTTGCTATTTATAACATTCTCTATGGACGGAAAGTTTCATAACCAGGATATTAAACTCTTTGGTCCATACCGTTGCATTATGCATGATATTTATAAATCTTGTGGGAATCGATTTTATACCGGAAAATACTTGTATCTTTGCCGCTAGTTTTAAACTATTTATTTTATGGATAAGGGTAACAAGTTTGTTCGCGGAGTGAAGATTGCCGTTGCGGTGTTGGTTGTATTGGTGATGTCAGTTTGGTCAATGATACTTTACAGCGATGCATTTATTGACTGGTGGATAGTCCCGGCGGTTACATTGGGTGTAGGTATTGCAACTGCGATACATATGTGGAAATGGTGGATTCCGCTCACGTGGTCGGAATCCGGGCTGTTCAATGGGATGTGCCATTCGGTGTTTACCGCAGTGCTTTTGACATTTGCATTTTTCGCTCTTAACAATATGCTTGCCGATTCAGCGTCGGAACGGGCTGATACCGCAGTTGTGACAGGACATTTCAGGGAAGAGCATCACCGTCACCGTCGAGTGGGGCGTAGATATGTTGCCAACGGTGAGGTATACTATACTTATAAGCTACAGTTGAAGTTGTCTGACGGCAGGACTAAGTTTGTGGAAATGCCATTGAAAAATTATCGCCGCATTCATGATGGTGACTCAGCATCGGTGGTGCTTCGTGACGGTCTTTGCGGAGTGCCGGTGTTTGATCACAAGGCTTTGAAGTTCCGCAAGGGCAAGAGGAGTGATAGGCGTTGAGGTATCAGTGCAATGCTATGATAAGCCATGACGAGATGCTCATGTAGATCAGCATTCCGATAATGTCGTTGGTGATGGAGATGAACGGACCGGTGGCAAGTGCGGGGTCGATCTTGAGTTTTTCGAGTGTCAGCGGCACGAATGTCCCGAATACCGATGCGAACATTACCACGCAGAACAGTGATATGGATACGGCAAACGTGGTCACTTCGTGACCGTGACCAATGGTTAAATAGTTGTATATGAACACCAACAGGGCTATTATGCCGCCGTTGAGCAGTCCCACGCCAAGTTCTTTCAGCAGTTGCTGAGTGGATTTCTTGATGTCAAGTGAGCCATTGGCAAGTCCCTGTACGACTATCGCTGATGATTGTGTGCCGACGTTTCCTCCTGTGCCTCCGATAAGAGGTATGAACAGGGCAAGCGCAGGGTCAACTACGAAACCACCCTCAAATTTACCGAGAATAAACGAGTTGCACAGTCCTCCGATCATTCCGATCAGCAGCCACGGAAGCCGGGCTTTGGTCTGGGCAAATAGTTTGTCGTCGCTCTCCACATCATGGGTAAGACCTGATGCCAACTGGTAGTCTCGTTCGTTAGAGTCACGCACCTGGTCCATCACGTCATCGACTGTGATGCGTCCCAGCAGTCTACCGATGGAGTCGACCACAGGCATTGCCACAAGGTCGTATTTTTCAAAGTCAAGTGCCACTTCGTCGATGGGGGTGTCGGCTTTGACTGCCACAGGATCATCCTCCATGACATGTTTTATTTTCGATACTGATGGGTGGGTGATCAGTTTCTTTAGCGGAAGAGTGCCCTTGAGGCGGTCATCGTTGTCGACAACATAGACGTAGTATACCTCGTCCATGTCCTCGGCCTGCATTCTCATCTGCCTGATGCATTCGGGCATGCTCCAGTTCTCGTTGACCACGATCATTTCGGTGCCCATGAGTCCGCCAGCGGTGTCCTCGTCGTACTTCAGCAGGTCTATGATATCGCCTGCCTGCTCCACATCGTCAATGTGGCTGAGGATTTTTTCGCGTTCCTCCTCGTCAAGCTCCTGTATCACGTCAACGGCATCGTCGGTGTCGAGGTGCTCGATCTGCTTGGCTATGTCCTCGGCATCCATCTTGCTCAGGAGCTGCTGGCGTTCGTCCTCGTCAAGTTCCATGAGCACGTCAGCCTGAGTCTCTTCGTCGAGCAGCAGGTACAGGTATTCGGCCTCGTCAATGTCGAGCTCATGGTAAAGCTCGGCGATCTCAGCCGGGTGTAGGTCCTTCAGCTCATCGCGGGCTGCATCGTCGGCATGGTCCTCGATGATTTTTTGCAGATGATGGATGTATTCGGGGGTAAAATCTTTCATTGCTTGATGGGTGATGTGGTGAGCGATTGTTTATCTCTCTACAGCCGCCCCGAAGTAGCGACCTTCTATCCGGCTGACGAGACGAGTTGCGTCAGCTCGATGAACTGAGCCACCGACAATTGTTCGGGGCGCAGAGCAAGCAATGGGGAGTCGGGCAACGGGACGCCGGCAGGGAACAGCCCGCGCAGTGAATTGCGGAGTGTCTTGCGTCGTTGTCCGAATGATGTTTTTACGATTGTCTTGAAGAGACGTTCGTCACACCCGAGCGATGTCACGTCGTTGCGGGTCATGATGATTACGCCGCTCTTGACTTTTGGCGGTGGATTGAACACATTTTCATCCACAGTGAAGAGGTATTTCACGTCATACCATGCCTGGAGCAGCACGCTGAGTATTCCGCGAGCCTTGGTGCCTTCGGGTGCGGCAAGCCTTTCGGCGACTTCCCGCTGTAGCATTCCGGAGCACACTGTCACCTGATCCTTGTAGTCAAGGACGTGGAAGAATATCTGAGAGGATATGTTGTAGGGATAGTTGCCTATCACTCCGAATTTTTTTCCGTCGGGATAGAGGGTGGAAAGGTCTATCTTAAGAAAATCGGCGTCGAGGATTCTGCCGTTAAGTTCCGGAAAATTGTAACGCAGATATTCTATGCTCTCTCCGTCTATCTCGGCTACTTTGACATCATGCCCTTTGGCGAGCAGGAACTTGGTGAGCACTCCCATGCCTGGACCTACTTCAAGAACCGGAATTCCTTTCCATGGATCAATGGTGGATGCAATCCGCTCAGCCACAGACTCGTCTATAAGGAAGTGCTGCCCTAAAGCTTTTTTGGGCTTTACGGCACTTTCCATTCTGCGTGGACGCGGGCTGTTATGGCTGTTGCGGTCTCTTTTCATCATGACATGGGTTTTCGGACACAAAGTTACTTTTTTTCCATGAAATATCCGCCCAAACATTCGATTTTAATTATTTTAATTTCTTTCAACCATTGTTTGAAAAACCATACGTGTGGTAACGGCGTTTGTAATATTGAAAGCACGAAAGGAGTGTCGCTCATCCTGTTGGTGATGTTCTCTCCACGTAGGCTCTCACAATGTAGCCCGCAGGTCAGTGTACCTCAGGCTATGTGGAGTACCCTTCACCGGGTGGCTTCGCAGATTCCCGGCGCGGGGCAATTTCTCTACTTAAGTGGGGTGAGCGTCAAGTTCCGGTAATAGTTAAGGTCTTTAGCCGTAAAGACCTTGGAATGGCAGAAATGTTGCCGTTCCGTATCTACAACTTCGGCCCGGCAAGTGGAACCAGTGTCCCGCCGGGCCTTTTTTTGTGTATCTCTATTTTGTCGGGTTATAGCTGTCCTTGCTCTATGAGTGTGGCTACGCGCTCGATTATGGCGTCTTTGCGGTCTTTATCAGGCTTGTAGCTTGTGCGTAGGTTCACGCCGAACACTCTGCCGAACGTCTGCCAGAATCCAGCCCGGAATGATCCGAGGAATGCTTTCAGTATATTGTAGCTTGACTGGTTGGTCTCGCGGTTGATTAGCTTTATTAGCATCTGTGCCTGTGACTTGGTGAATTTCTTGAGCACCGGTTTGTATTGCTCAAACACGGCACTCTCCATCTTTTTCAGGTGGTCCTCCCGCTCTTTTTGTGTAGGGAATGTCTCGATGTACTCGTAGGTCTCGATTAGTGTCTCGCATATGAGTTTGGCGTATGGAAGAGTCTTGCGTACATCGCGTACGGTTTTCCAGTAGAATTCCTCCTCTTTCTTATTCTTGAATTTCTTCATGGGAGGGAACACTGTGACATCCGACAGCACAAGCATCAGGCAGTCCTCACCATCTTCTCCAGGGAAGAGATAGTATCCCTGAAGGGCACGTTTGCGCCCGCCTCCAGCCTCTATTTCCTCAGCCGAAGGCACATCATTGCCCATGGGTGACTGACCGAAAGAGGGGATTAGAGTCAACAGGCATAGAATGCAGGGGATAATATGTCGAAATATAGCTGGCATATCTATATAACAACGAGAAATGAGCTTGTTTATTGTATATTTATTTCGTAGTGTGAAAAAATAATAGGGCAGGGAAACTTCCATCCCCGCCCTGATTTAAGTTATAAGATTATCTTATCTGATGCGTGGGGCTATACGTGGGGATAATCTACCGTATAATGAAGCCCGCGTGACTCCTTGCGTTCTTTGGCCTGGCGCATTATGAGGTAGCCTACGTTGATTATGTTGCGTAGTTCGCATATCTCGCGTGATGCTTTGGAGCATTTGAACAGTTTCTCGGTCTCTTCATATAGGATGTCAAGACGGTTCCAGGCTCGGTCGAGCCGCAGATTGGATCGCACGATGCCTACATATGTCCCCATGATCTGACCTACCTCTTTGATGCTTTGGGTTATGAGCACCATCTCTTCAGGATGGCGTGTCCCCTCGTCGTTCCAGGCAGGCACATCGCTACGGAAATCGTAATGGCTGATATGCTCCATGGAGTGTCGGGCTGCCGCATCGGCATACACTACAGCCTCGATGAGCGAATTGGATGCGAGACGGTTGCCTCCGTGGAGCCCTGTGCAGGAACATTCGCCTACGGCATAAAGTCGTCTGATGGACGACTCTCCGTTAGTGTCGACTTTTATGCCTCCGCACAGATAGTGGGCGGCTGGTGCCACAGGGATATAGTCCTTGGTGATGTCTATGCCGAGCGACATGCATTTCGCATATATGTTGGGGAAATGCTTCTTGGTTTCCTCCGGGTCCTTGTGAGTCACGTCGAGGTACACATGGTCGTCGCCGTGGAGCTTCATCTCAGAGTCAATGGCTCGTGCCACAATGTCGCGTGGCGCGAGTGAGAGCCGGGGATCGTATTTTTGCATGAATTCCTCGCCGCGCTTGTTGCGCAACACCGCTCCGTAACCTCGCATTGCCTCTGTGATGAGAAATGACGGCCGGTCGCCGGGATGGTAAAGAGCTGTGGGGTGGAACTGTATGAATTCCATATCCTTGACAGTTCCTTTGGCGCGGTATACCATGGCTATGCCGTCGCCGGTGGCGACAAGTGGATTGGTTGTTGTCTGATATACGGCTCCGGCTCCTCCGGTTGCCATAAGGGTCACTTTTGAAAGGAATGTGTCGACTTCTCCTGTCTCGGTGTTGAGCACATAGGCTCCGTAGCATGTAATGTCGGGTGTGCGGCGGGTCACAATCTTGCCGAGATGATGCTGGGTGATTATCTCGATAGCGAAGTGGTGCTCGTAGACATCTATATTTTTGTTGGCGCGGACAGCTTTGATAAGCGAGTCCTGGATTTCAAAACCGGTGTTGTCGGCATGATGGAGTATACGGAACTCCGAGTGTCCTCCTTCTCTGTGCAGATCGAATGAGCCGTCCTCTTTCTTGTCAAAATTTACTCCCCAATGGATCAGTTCTTCGATCTGCGACGGGGCATTTCTTATCACTTTCTCCACTGCTTCAGGATCGCTGAGCCAGTCGCCGGCAACCATTGTGTCGTGGATAT
>Ga0137306_103362_pt1 | contig 12014 bp, 15 predicted proteins | sample Inofroosms_March_FD_97187 | JGI IMG/M metagenome (GOLD analysis project Ga0137306, IMG submission 97187) | Mouse cecal microbial communities from Vienna, Austria - N-Acetylneuraminic and N-Acetylglucosamine D2O microcosms_March | ecosystem: Host-associated > Mammals > Digestive system > Large... | reverse complement strand
GGCAGGGCCTATTTGAAAAAGCTGGAGGGCGTCTCCCAGTCCCTGTCCTTCCCCTACCAGACCGGAAACCCTGTGGTGGACGTCCTTTTGGGCGAGAAGCTGGGCCTGGCCGGGGAGATTGCGGCGCAGGTCTCCCTGGTTCTGCCCAAGCCCTGCGGCATCGACGATTTCGACCTGTGCGTGATTTTCGCCAACGCCCTGGATAACGCCATCGCCGCCTGCTCCCGCGCCGCCGGGGAGCGTTCCATCCGCGTCTCCGGGGAGCGGCAGGGGGATTTTTATATGCTGAGCTTTGAAAACACCTGCGGCGGCGGCCCCCTGCCCCCGGCGGGAACCGGGCTCTCCAACATCCGCGCCGTGGCGGAAAAATACCACGGGGCGGTGCTGACGGAAAAAAACCAGGGGCGCTTCTCCCTCCACGTGCTGCTGAACATCTCGTGACGCCTGGGGCGCATTTCAGCGCAAGGGCCTTGCAATCCCCCCGCCAAAGGGTAAACTGGACTGGAGGCAGGCACACTTTATCCGATGGGAGGAACGCTCTATGACACCTGTTTCCCAAGCAAACCCCGCCCGTCCCATGGCGGCAGCCGGGAGCATACCCGGGACGCCCCGGCCCCGGCAGGCCGGGGAGGAAGCTCCAAACCGTCCGCCGGAGCCCGTGACGGACCAATACGTCCACCGGGAAAAGCCGGAGCCCTCCGGCCTGTACCGGCTGGGCAGCAGCGGGGAGGGACGGCCCAGGCTCTATTTTGACGGCCCCGAAACGCCGGGCAGCCCGGAGCGGGACGCGCAGGCGGGGGCCCCGGAAAAAGGGGGCCCGGCCCAAAAGGCGGAGCGCTGCACCGGCGACACCGGCGCGGTGGACCGGGAGATCGAGCAGCTGAAGCAGAGGCGCGCGGAGCTGGAGCGGCAGCTGGACGCCGAGACCGACGGGGCCCGCGCCCAGGAGCTGAAGCGGAAGCTGGCCCAGGTGGAGGCGGAGCTTCGGCAGAAGGACAACGACGGCTACCGGCGCCGTCACACCACGTTTTCCTGACGCTCAGCCAGGGGCCGGGCGGGCGGAGAGGCAAAACCTTTCCGCCCGCCTTGCCTTTTCCCCCGTTTTCTGCTACAATTAACCCGCTTCACGCAGCCGGCTGCAAAATTTTTCCCCCGGGAGGCGAGCGCCATGAAGGAATTTACCATCGGCCCCAACGACGCGGGCCAGCGGCTGGACCGCTGGCTGGCCAAGGCAGTCCCCCTCCTCCCCGCCCCCTTAGCGCAGAAATACATCCGCCTCAAGCGGGTGAAGCGCAACGGGAAGGGCTCCCGGCGGGATACGCACCTGGAGCAGGGGGACGTGCTCCAGCTTTACATTAACGATGAGTTTTTTGATGCGCCCACCCCGGACAACGCCTTTTTGCGGGTGGATCAGCCCCGGCTCACCATCCTGTACGAGGACGAGCACCTGCTGCTGCTGGACAAGCGCCCGGGCATGGTGGTCCACTCCGACGACAAGGAGCAGGTGAACACACTCATCACCCACGTCCAGGCGTACCTGTACCAGAAGAAGGAGTGGTCCCCCCGGTGGGAGAACGCCTTTGCCCCCGCCCTGTGCAACCGCATCGACCGCAACACCGGGGGCATCGTCATCGCCGCCAAGACCGCCGCCGCCCTGCGGGTGATGAACCAGAAGATCCGGGACCGGGAACTGCAAAAGCTGTACCTGTGCGTCATCCACGGGGAGATTTGCCCCCGGGAGGGCGAGCTGCGGGGATACATTTTAAAGGACGAAAGCAAGGCCCAGGTGCGGGTGTTCGACCGCCCCGTCCCCGGCGGAAAAACGGCGGTGACGGTGTACCGCACGCTGGACGCCCGGGATGGCCTGTCGCTGGTGGAGTGCGACCTCATCACCGGGCGCACCCACCAGATCCGCGCCCAGTTCGCCGCCGCGGGCCATCCCCTGCTGGGGGACGGCAAATATGGCCGGGAGCGGGACGGGCGCAAATTTCAGGCGCTTTACTCCTATAAGCTGCGCTTTGACTTCACCACGGACGCGGGCTGCCTGGCGCATCTGAACGGGCGGGAGTGGACGGTGGACCACGTGGATTTTGTGGAGGAATATTTCTCAAGGAGGTGAGCGCGCTGCTGTGACGGGACACGCAAAACGTAATTGAAGTACCTTTATAGACTCGGTTTTATCTGCAATTAAACAATGTTTAAACGGGAATAACTGAAAGCAAATCGAATAAGTATGCACAGTTACAAGTTGAGCGGCCCGCCCTAAATGATACAGGAGCGGGCCGCTGGTGCCTTTTATCTGTCGGTATCGAGGTTTCCATCTTCATCGAGAATCCGATCCTTTGCCCTTTGGAGGACTTCATGCAGGTCATCTCTTAAATCCTGGTGTTGCTTGATTGACGCCAGGAGTTCAGTTTCCATCTGCTCCAAAGCGAGCTCCGCCTTCCGCTTAGTTATGTAATCGGTCCTTTTGCGGTCAGCTTCGGCCTTGGCGAGCTGGACGAACAGCCGCCCCGCCTTCTCAAGGGGCATATCATTGAATTCTTCTTCAGCAGTGGAAAGTCGCTGGAGCAGCCCGCTTTTAAGAATTGCGCCGGTAGCCTCGGTGGTGTCCAGGTCGGGATTTCTGCCGATAACATCAATGATGTACTTGGTCTTTTCCAGGTCATCGGCGACACGCTGCGCCGATTCAAACACTTTGAAGGCGTAGCGGGACAGCGACGATTGGCTGACTTTATATCCCTGCTCCGCGAGCCATGCAATGATATCGGCATAGCTCATGTTGTAGTTCACCAAGCGCTCATTAACGCCGTCCAGAACAGCCTTTGGAAGCTGGTATATCTTCGCGTCTGAGCGCGGCTTCCTGGGCTTGCCCATCACAGATCAATCCCCGATTCCGGGTCGCCGCCGTTCTCAATGAAACGGACGCCCTTTGTGGTCAACCGTGCCACACCGTCCTGTTCGTAGGCGGTGTCGGGCATGATCTTCTTGTTGGTGAACTCAATGAAGCCCATATCATAGAGGTATTTCAAAGGCTCCCAAATATCCGAATCAGAAACCAGCCCGTCCCGGACAAGACAGTTGGAGATGCGGCGGACGGCCAGGGCGTTATGATAGCCCTTCACCAGCATACGGAGGATATACCCCCGGACGGCGGCATTGTGACCGCCGATTTTCTCAAAATCCATAGTCAAATCCTCCTATCAGATATTTCCGTATTTTGCGATATCCTCAGCAGACAGCCCCATCAACTCGTGCGCCCTGGAACGATGGCGCGGCATCTGGGAAAGTCTCTCGGCGCAAACCTCCCCCATGGGCACAACCTGGGGGGCGGTCTTGAGCCAAAACGTGAAGCTGTCCAGGTCGTTCATTGCGGACTGGAACGCCCAGTCACGCTGGAAAGGCAGCACCTTCCCTTCTTTCAGCGCTTCCAATACAACGCCGTCCGCTTTCATCCGGGTAACCTCGAATTGGCAAGCGTCCGCTTTGAGCTTCAGGGCTTCCCGCCCTTCCAGCAGGACAGCGACAGCCTGATAGATATCTTCCATAGTGGCGGACGGGTCAAGCTGTAACAGCTCCGCCAGTGCTTCTATACCCTTGCCGCTGTTGTCTGCCTCGCCCTGATCCGCGCCACCCTCGCCCTTGCTGGGTTTATCGCTACAGGTAACGGGTGTCATAGCGTCAATGGCGGGGGTGTTGGTGAGGGCAGCGGAATGGAGCGCAACCACCCGCCGCTCCTTCCCTTGGGTCAGGACAACCGGGGACAGGTAGCGGTACTCCTTGTTTTTCAGATATTCTGCCGCCCGATCCGTCCAGTCCACAGCGCCATAAATACCGTCGCTTTTCAACACGATATCTTTGATCCAGCCCGCCGCCGGGGCCTGCATATCCTTCAAGGTCTGGTGCTCATAGTCGATGGGAATTTGAAGCTGCCGCTCCGTAAACTTACAGCGGATAGCCTGGAAGGATTCGTTATCCACCAGGAAATCGCCTTTTGTGCTGTGAACCAGCCCAAGGGGGAGAAGCTTTACCAGCTTGTGTACCGTCTGGGCGCTGTAGCCGCTTTCCTCAAAAGGAAGGGAATTGCTCAGGATGATGTAATTGATATCCATAGCGCCCTCCCTTATGCCTTGGTGGACATATCCGCCTCGCCGGTGGAACCAAAGGCCAACTGCCACAGGCCATATCCTGCGTTGCAGCGGGCATCCACGCCGTAGATAAACTCCTTCTTCATAAAAACATTGTCATCGGTGGGACTGTCTTTCGCGACAAGCTGGGCCTTGCGGCGGTTCTGGAAGATGAAGGGCTTGACCGGGCGCTTGGTGCACAGCAGGAACCACTGCTCCGGGTTAGCGGCCAGCTCCGGCACCACCAGCAGCTCGGCGGTTCCCTTGTAGATGTTGACCTCCTGGTGAATTTCATCCGCCATGAGGATGGTGCGGGCAATGGCTTCTTTCTGGGGGGCTACCACCAGCAAGTCGGGAACGATGTTCATAACCTCGCCCTGGTCGTTTACCAGGCACATCATCTGAGTACGGGCCGCGCCGTAGCTTTCGGGCGTAAGCTTGTACGTCCCCTTGTTGCTCTGAGGCTTGACCTTTGTCCCCTCAATAGCTGGGGTGTGGTTGTCGCTGATGAAGGGCTTGCCGTCGAAGCACAGCTCAGTGAAGGAACGGGGGAACAGGCCGAACACCAGCTTGTCCGGGTGCCTCCGGGCACTATAGGCCAAATCCTGGAACATAGGCTTGTAGACACCGATGCAGTCATCCTCCAAATCGTTCCGGGGGACGGACACGGTGGCCTCGAAGTCCTTGTTGCGGATGGTGTAGCCGTAGGCGGTCAGGCTCTTGATCTCCCTGTCCCCGATCCACTCCCTCATGGAGGGGACGGCCCCCAGCCATGCGTAGCTCTCGTCCCGCGTCTCGCTGGGAACCTCCATAGCCACGCGGGGGTACTGCGCTTCCATCTCCTGAAATGCCTTGTTGAACACTGTGTTGAAGCTCTGGAACGCTTCCCGGATTGTGCCGCTGTTGATAATCATCTACTTTGTCCTCCTGTTTATTCAAATGTGGGATAAACTGGTTTTTGCCGTACAATTTGCTGAACAAGCCGCTGGGTGACACCATACCTCTCTGCGAGCTCTGGGATGTTGTAACCGTTATACGCCTCTTTGATTTTTTTGTCTCTGAGCGGGCGCAGAATACTTTCGGCTTGAGGCATATAGAAGGTTGAACCGCCAACCAGTACAGCCAATTTTAGAAGATTGTCCGCCCCGATTTCTTCAGCGATTCTTTTACAAATCCCATCGGGCAGCATGGAAGATGTAAGCTCATTTGTCCATGGCTCCAACACACTATGCACCGCCTTTCAGCAATCAACTTGCTTTTTAATAGTAACTGCATTTCTATGAAAAGTCTTGTTGAAACATTTCTTGGAATTGCTTCTAAGCAAAATTCATACGTGACAGTGAGGTCCGCTGGCAGGCGATATTCACCACCCGCTCAATTCGCCGTTTAAAGGGCGTATAAGCGCTTCTAATGCGGATGGTGCACAACCATGCCCAGACACTTCCACCCCCGTTATCACGCGTGATAACGGGGGTGGAAGCAAGATTATTCTTTGAGTTCTCGGAACACTTTCAAAACCTGCTCCGGGAACTTGGAATCGGAGATATGCCGTTCCATGTCGGCCCCGGTCTTGAGGCCGATATAGAAGCCCAGCAGGGACGAAGCCGTGACAACACCCGTGATGGCATCGTCGACCTCGACCTCTAGCCGCCTGTCATCGGGGGCCATGCTGCCGATCAGTGCGAAGGCATCGGCCTTCATGCGCTGTATGTAGTCGTCCCTCTCGCTCAGTTCGCCGAATTCCTCGTGGAATTCTTCCCGTAAGGCATCCAAAACTCTTTTGCTCAACATTGTGTATCCCTCCTATTTCATGCTTTCCAGGGCAAACCGCATCGCCAGCTTAAACCCGCACACGAACCGCCGCTGTTCGGCCAAATGCAGTTCATCTACCACCATCGCCTGATAAGCCTCAAACCATTTCTTTTGTTTGGGGTTGAGGCTGTCCATTAAGGCATCAACGCTATCACTATATTTTTCAGCAATGTCTATATCCTCCTGACAGTGAACCGAGGTAAATTGCCAGAGGACTTCCCCCAGCTCCGCAATGGTTTCATTGTTTGCTCTGGTGATATCCAGGTTGTCAAAATTAAACTCTGTCACAAAAACCGCTCCTTTCTAATTTTGGGCTTGTCCTATCTTGAAAAACTATGAAACAGATGATATACTGTAGGAGACTTCTAACGGGAAGTTGTTCCAGTGCTTGGGCGGCTGTTATTTGCAGTAGCAGCCGTCCTTTTCTCATTTTTCTTGTCTGCTGTTATGTATATGTTCATGCGCAGACCTCCCCCAAAAGCTGCCGATGGGTATCACGAAGGTGCTTCACCGTGAGGGCGCTCCCCTGGGCGGCGGCAAATTCCGCTGCCACGTTATACAGCTTTTTGGCGGTGCGTAGGCTTTCACCGTGGGCCAGTTTCAGCAGATAGCCGATACAACTTTCACTAAGGCCGGGGAACATAGCTTCCATTTCCTCGATTTTGTAATCATTGTATATCTTTTTGCGGATGACGATCCGGGTGCGGAGTTGGTCAAACTCATAGCTCCGGCGTCCAGCTTTCATCTGGCGGTAAATCTTATCGTTGCCGGATAAGACGATACCCACCCCGGCCAGATCATTGAGATTGCGTACGGCCTGGAGCGCGTCCAGCGACAGGTGATCGGCCTCGTCAATGATAATCAAGCGGTTTGTCCCGGCCAGCTGCTCCACCAGCGTATTCATGAGCGCCGCTTTCCGGCCCGGAACCTGACGCCCCACCTGCTGGCAGATCAGGCCCAGTACGGCGGTGGCCGATGTGGTACAGGCATTGGCCGTAATGAAGATAACCCCGGTGTTCGTTTCGGCGTAGTGGCGAAGGGCGGTTGTTTTCCCCGCTCCTGCATCACCGCTCACTAAGGTGATATCGTTGTGCTGGTGGGCGTAGAGGCAGGTAAAAAGAACCTCCCGCGTGTTGTAGAGCTCGGGATAGAAGGGCGTCTTTGAAACAGTGTTTAAACGCTCTTTACTGATGGTTAGATATTGGTTGATGGATTTGGCGACTTCCTCGTTGTCCCCCGCATAGCAGCCGTTCAAAAACTGCGAGATAACGGACGTGGAAAGCCCCGTTTCGCGGGATATCTGGCGCTGTGATTTGCCGCTCCGCTCCATAAAATCAGCAAGGGCGGCTCTGGTTTCTGCAAGCATTTCATTCCCTCCTTTACGCTTGCTTTTGGTAGAATCCTAACAGCGTGGCGCTTACGCTTTCCTCCTCTCGAATGCGCCGGGTGGTTTCGGTGCGGTCGGTGGCCTTCAGAATCGCGGAGTTCTCCGCCGCCTGGGGGACTATATGCTCCACAATATCCGGTTTCCCGGTTTCGGTGAAGGTCTTCTCCATGAGCTGGTTGCGGGCCACGATTTCGTGAATGTCCATTTCCCGCGCGGGCTTGTATTTGGCAACGATGGCCCGGGCGGCTTTCTTCTCCTTTGCGGCCCGGATATAGTCTTCCTCGCTGGTATGCCGGAACGGGGTGCGGATTTTAGCCTCTGCCAAACAGATAGCGCGGCCTTTTGTGTCAAAGACGGCCATTTTGTCGATGTTATCCGGGTCATACACCACCATGACGCGCTTACCCATATGGGAAAGAAGGGCGTCATTATAATAATGGTTGTTCTTGATGGAAACGCCGCTTCTATTAACCACGCGCTCTGCCGAGTTGCCACACAGGAGGCGAAGGGCATCACGGTCACTAACAATCCGCTTCACGGCCAGATTTTCGGAATACACTTGATCGGGGCATTTGCCGTCCATGTCTATACCATTGTTGGGTGTCTGATTGTACTCGGCTATGTAGGCTGATAGCTGCTCTACGAACCTGTCAAAGGTGGGTGCCAAGGACAAAATCTTCTCGTTCGGGATTTGCATATCCTCCGGCCTGTCCTTGGCGTTGCAGCCTGTATAAGTATCGAAACGGCGGCTAAAACGGTTGGTGAACGTACCAAAGAACCGCTCAACGGTTTTTGCAGCGCCATGATAGGGCGTTGCATATATCGTCCCGATTCCAAGCTGATTCACCAGCGACATAGGATAATCCTTGCTGAAACTGCTGGAGCGGTAGTCTTTGCCGTTGTCAAAGTACACTTCATTAGGCACCCCGTTTTGCTCGACACCCAGACGGAAGCATTTCTTTACCGCTGTTGCGTTGGGGTCTGCGTTCCTGACAAGGAAGGACACGACCCGGTCAGACCGGGCGTCAAAGAAAACCGTCAGCCATGGGCGGATTACCTTTGTTCCATCCTCGCTTTTGACGAAAACATCTATTTGATGGTGGTCTGAGAACCAGATATCATTCGAAGCGATATCCCATCTGCCGCGCTCCATGTAGGGAAGTGCATCATTAAAAGCCTTTAGCCCTTTCCGCCAGCGCAATATCGCATAATAAGGGATAGTCTTGACTTTGCGCTCAAAAGCTTTACATGAAGGAATCTTAGGAAATTCCCGCTTAGTGGTGTCGTAGCAAAGGCGGACTGAGCGTTCTTGCTGGGTCATGTAGAGCGAGTAGAACATCTTCCATGCGTCATCGGGTATAGTGTCCTGTCCCCGGTTGTGCCCGCCGCGCTGGTCGATCAAGGCGGCAACGTCCTTTCCCTGGTACTTCTTCTGCCAGCGGAACAGCTTGCTTTTGCTGATGGCATCCTCTGGTGGGTTGCTGGCGTTGAACCAGGAAACAAACTCAGCCGGGGACAAATCGGACTGGTGGTATTGCTCTACGACCCAGGCTTTCGCATCAGCTTTTTTCCGCTGCTTGCCTGTGAATTGCAGGATATCCACGGGAGGGGGCACTTCGCCGCGATACCGGGCCTGTGCGCTCTCTGGAAGTGATTCTAAGGCGATGCGCAGTTGCTTACCGCCCCGGCCCTTGCCGTTGACATAGCGGTGCTGGTATCTATTCTGTTGTACGGCAACCTGAACCGCCCGTTCTGTTACTGAAAGAGCCTGTGCCGCTTCTTTAACCGATAGCCACGTCAAAAAGAATCACCTCCCATCAAATCAGCGTACATTTAGAATCATCAAGAAATGTTGCAAACTTTTAGAATATCAACATCTAAGACGTCACATATCTTTTTTAAGGTACTTGGTCTGGGTGTACTACTGCCCTGCTCCAAACGGTTTACGGCCAGCGTAGAAACACCTGCAACCTGTGCAAGCCCCCGCTGAGAAAGGCCCTTTTTAATCCTTGCTTGCTGGAGCTTCTTTCTATCAATTGTCACAATCATTATGGAAAGCCTCCCCAAAACGTGTAATCTTAAAACTATTATAGTTACACAAAGTGGGTATGTCAAGTATTTTTTGGATTGTTATTGCACAAACCGTGTAAGTAGTGATATAATTTGATATACTTAACTAAGTGGGGGTGGTATCAATGGCTTTCCCAGATCGTTTAAAAGGTCTTCGGGAGCAAAAGCATCTTACTCAGCAGCAAATGGCTGATATTTTAGAGATATCAAAAAGCGCATATATAAAATATGAGCGAGGCGAACGAGAGCCGCGCCTCGCCCAAATTGAGAAAATTGCAGATGTATTGAATGTATCTTTGGGATACTTGCTTAACGGTGATTGCGTCGAACCAAGACGAGAGGTTAATCTTGGCAATGCTGCACTTAATGATATTTTGTTCAATCCCCGTTTCTTTGAAAGATTCGGAAAAGATAGTCAAGCAATCGAAAATATAACCTACTCCTACCTTTCACACATTTTAGCACTTTACTATGGCAATATTGATTTGCTCTATATGGAACTAATGTTAGTCGAAAAACTTGAGAAGATTTACGATACGGGGGCTATGGTTTTAACCGCAGATAATTCCAATCTTGAGAATTACAAGCTGCACTCAAATAGCAATTTGACGTTTCGCAAACTCATGGAGGAATTTCTGGAATTGTTGAACGATCCAGATTTCTACAACAAACATGATTACTTGATTGAACGTGTACGATCTTATAAACTGCCGCTTCCCTGGAATGAATAAATATTCTTGTATATGAATATTTATTCATTCCATTTTGCGTGTCTTTTTTTCGTTAGTCATTTCGTTATATTGAACAGTAGAAAACCCCGCAGACCCTTGAAACAACAGGGCTTGTGGGGTTTTGTGCTTTTCTTTAGAATTTCGTTAGTCAGGCGTTCAATTACGTTTTGCGCGTCTCTTTTTCGTTTGTCAAAAATGGGCTTTCCCGTTGGGGCGCAACGGTTTAGCGGCATTTTGTAGACTAACGAAAAAATAGCGTTTTGCGCGTCCGGCTACAGCTGCGCTGCGAGCTTTTGAGCATCAGGGAGCGCCCCGCGCTGCTGGACCGGGCGGCGGCGTGGTTCCACGGCAAATGGGGCGTGCCGCTGGACGCCTACCGGGAGAGCATGGAGCAGTCCCTGTCCGGCGGGGGCCCCGTGCCCCAGTGGTATCTGGCGGTGGAGGACGGCGCCATCCTGGGCGGGCTGGGGGTCATTGATAACGACTTCCACAATCGAAAGGACCTGGCCCCCAACGTGTGCGCCGTCTATGTAGAGGAGGCGTACCGCCGCCGTGGGATCGCCGGGGCGCTGTTAAACCACGCCTGCGCCGGTATGGCGCAGCTGGGGGTGGACACCCTGTACCTGCTCACCGGCCACACGTCCTTTTACGAGCGGTACGGCTGGGAGTTCCTGTGCATGGCCCAGGGGGACGGGGAGGATCAGCCGTCCCGGATATATGTCCGCAAATGGGGTGCATAAAGGATGTGGAAGCTCCGAAATTACCGATTGGGGTTTGACCCGTGGGGGCTGGGGCTGTTTCTGCTCATCATGCTCCCCAATTTCGTATGGTTTGCCCTTCCCGCCCCCCGCGATGTCCTGCGGCAGGAATCCGTCACGCCGGCCGTCGACGCCGCCGCCCAGGTCTTTCAATGCGCCATGGCCGCGGCGCTGTGCGCGCTGTCCAACACCGCCGGGGGCGGGCCCGTCAAGCCCATATCCGCGGCGGGCGTCCTGTCGTGCGCCGCGCTGTACCTTGCCGCATGGGCGGCCTATTACGCCGGGATTGTGAACGCCGCCGTGATTTTGACCCTGTGCCTGGCCCCCTGCGCCGCCCTTCTCCTCTTTTCCCTGGCGCGGAAAAACGCGCCCGCCCTGCTGGCGGCGGCCTGCTTCACCCTCTGCCATCTGATCTATGCCGTTATAAACTTCATCCTGTGAGCCGTGAAGGCAAACAGCCGGACTGCCTAGGCAGTCCGGCTGTTCTGATGCGCCCCGTTCTCAGCCCTCTATCAGCACGGCGGCGATATCGTTCACATTGGTCCCGGTGGGCCCGGTTTTGATGAGGCCGCCGGTCTTTTCCAGCGCGTGATAGGAGTCGTTGTCCTTGAGCACCGCGAAGATATCCACCCCCTGCTCCCCCAGGGCCTGGGCGGTGGAGCCGTCCACATAGCCCCCGGCGGCGTCGGTGGGGCCGTCGGTGCCGTCGGAGCCCAGGGAGAACACCGCCGCGCCGGACAGTCCCGCGAGGCCTGGGGCCGCCGCCAGGGCAAGCTCCTGGTTGCGGCCCCCGAGGCCGCCGCCGGTGAGCTGCACCACCGTCTCTCCCCCCGCCAGGAAGGCCAGCTTCCGGCCGCCGCCGTGGTGGTACTGGGCAATGTTGGCCAGGAAGGCCCCGGCCTCCCGCGCCGTGCACGACAGGCTGGCGGTGAGCACCACGGTGGTATACCCCAGGGCCCGGCACTCCTCCTGGGCGGCCAGGCACAGCTGGCGGACGCTGCCCGTGATATGGGTTTCCACATTGTCCAGGCTCTTGGGGGTCTCCACCGCCAGCAGGGCGCGCATCTCCTCGGTGAGGGTCAGGCCGTACTTCTCCGCCACGGCCCGGGCCTGCTCCTCCGTGCTGGAG
>Ga0137306_103360_pt1 | contig 12015 bp, 9 predicted proteins | sample Inofroosms_March_FD_97187 | JGI IMG/M metagenome (GOLD analysis project Ga0137306, IMG submission 97187) | Mouse cecal microbial communities from Vienna, Austria - N-Acetylneuraminic and N-Acetylglucosamine D2O microcosms_March | ecosystem: Host-associated > Mammals > Digestive system > Large... | reverse complement strand
GGAACGGCACCGCTTCCCGGGAGTCGGAGCAGTTCATCGTGGAGCTTTTGAAGGAAATCCCGGAGAAGGTGCAGTATGTGATTGTAAGCGAGGCGGGGGCATCGGTGTATTCCGCGAGCAAGCTGGCCACCGAGGAATTTCCCAATTTTGACGTGGGGCAGAGGAGCGCGGCTTCCATTGCGAGAAGGCTTCAGGATCCGCTGGCGGAGCTGGTGAAGATTGATCCCAAGTCCATTGGAGTGGGGCAGTACCAGCATGACATGAACCAGAAAAAGCTGGGAGAATCCCTAACCGGCGTGGTGGAGGATTGTGTGAATAAAGTCGGTGTGGACCTGAACACGGCATCCGCGCCGCTGCTGTCTTATATTTCCGGCATCAGCAGCACCCTTGCAAAAAATATCGTTGCCTACCGGGAGGAAAACGGAAAATTTACAGACCGGAGAAAGCTTCTGAAGGTTGCCAAGTTAGGACCCAAGGCATTTGAGCAGTGCGCCGGATTCATGCGGATTCAGGGCGGGGACAATCCCTTAGATGCCACCGGAGTGCACCCGGAGTCCTATGAGGCGGCGGAAAAGCTTTTGACAAAACAGGGCTTTCAGCCTGAGGACATCATCGGCGGAAAGCTGGCAGGATTATCTCTGACCATCAAGGACTACAAAAAACTGGCGGAAGAATTGGGCATTGGGGAAATTACCCTGCAAGATATCGTAAAAGAGCTGGAAAAACCAGCCCGTGATCCCCGTGAGGAGATGCCCAAGCCGATCCTGCGGACGGACGTGCTGGAGATGAAGGACCTGAAAGAAGGCATGATCTTAAAGGGAACGGTCAGAAATGTGATCGACTTCGGTGTGTTTGTGGATATCGGCGTACACCAGGACGGGTTGGTACATATTTCCCAGATCACGGAAAGGTTCATCAAGCATCCCCTGGAAGTGGTGAGCGTGGGCGACATCGTGGATGTGAAGGTTATGAGCGTGGATCTGAAGAAAAAAAGGATTCAGCTCACGATGCGGGGAATATCATAAACAGATTTCAGGAAAGAGGCGGCATTTATGAAAAACCTTAAGATTCCGGTAGGGCGTTCCGGATTTGCGGATATCCGGAAAAATCAGTATTATTTCGTTGATAAAAGCGGCCTGATCGAGGAACTTCTGAGGACGGATGCGACACAGGTTACGCTGATCACTAGGCCCCGGCGGTTTGGAAAGACGCTGGGAATGAGTATGCTTGCCGCCTTTTTTGATATCCGTATATCCGGAAAAGAGCTGTTCAAAGGGCTTGCCGTCTCGGAAAATCAAGAGCTGTGCGCCGCCTGGATGAACCGCTATCCGGTACTGTTTTTATCCTTTCGAAGCGTGGACGGTCTGGACTTTGAGGGGGCATATGCCCAGTTTGCCTCTGTCATCGCGGAGCTGTATAAAGAGCATTTTTACCTGATGGAGAGTGAACAGATCAACACGCTGGACAAGGAGATGATCTACAGGATTGCGTCAAAAAAAGCAGGAGCGGAGGAGGTAAAAAACAGCCTGCTCAAGCTTACACGGCTGATGGCTGCACACTATGGAAAGCCCGTTATCCTGCTCATAGACGAGTATGATGTACCCCTGGCCAAAGCAAGTGAAAAGGACTACTATCCCCAGATGCTGGATATGGTAAAAGGGATTATGCAGGTCATCAAGGACAATGAAGCACTCAAATTTGCAGTGATCACAGGTTGTCTGCGGATTACAAAGGAGAGTATTTTTACAGGTGCGAATAATTTTGTGTCCGATACCATTTCTGATACCAGATTGAACGAATATTTTGGATTTACGCAGAAGGAAGTGAACCAGCTCTTGCGGGAAGCGGATCTCTCGTCCCATGAGGAGGAGATGCGGGAGTGGTACGACGGCTATCATTTTGGAGAATTTGATATATATTGCCCATGGGACGTTGTAAACCATGTGAATCAACTGCTTCTGAATCCCGGGGCAAAGCCGGCCGGCTACTGGAAAAATTCCAGCGACAATGCCATCATCCGTTCCTTTATCGATTATTCCGGCGACGAGATCACGAAAAAGTTTGAGTCGCTCCTGTCAGGAGAAACTGTGATTCAGAAGGTGGAGTTGGACCTGAGTTACAACTATCTGCATTCTTCTCAGGAAAACCTCTGGAGTATTCTCTATCTGACCGGCTATCTTACAAGGGTAAGAGCGGGAAAAACGAAAGGAAAACTGCCCAAGGGAAGCTTGGAGCTGGCAATCCCGAATGCGGAAATTATGGAGATTTTTGAGACGACGATCAGCAAGTGGTTTGAGGAAACTGCAAGGCAATGGGACAGACAGGCTTTGTTTGCGGCGGTATGGAACGGAGACGCAGAGCGTGTGACAGACGAAATGACCAGGCTGCTTAGAAAAACCATCAGCTATCACGACTATAAAGAGGACTTTTACCATGCGTTTTTTGCAGGAATTTTTGCCGGGGCAGGTTACAACGTAGAATCCAATCGGGAGAACGGCGAAGGGCGCAGCGACATCATCGTACAGGACTATGCAGGAGACCGGGCAGCGGTTTTCGAAGTGAAATATTCGAACACCCTGAAAGAACTGTCCGGAGACTGCAGCAAGGCGCTTGCGCAGATAGATGAACGGATGTATGCGGAAGAATTTGAAGAGGATTACTCCCAGGTTGTTTGTTATGGGATGTCATTTTATAAAAAGCGCTGTCTGGTAAAAAAGAAGCAGACGGAATAAAAAGAAACGTTTTGATGAAAAGCGGGAATTACACGGCCGAAAGCCAGAAAAGGAACAGGAGAGGAGAAGGAAAAAAAGATGGATGCAATTAGCAAGATAATCAATGATATTGATAAGTTTGTGTGGGACTGGTGGATGATCATTCTGCTGCTCGGAACCCACGTGTTTTTGACCATCCGGACGGGATTTATCCAGAGAAAGACCATATCCAAAGGGATTAAGCTTTCCGTGGCAAAGGATCCGGACGCAGAGGGGGAGGTGAGCCAGTTCGGGGCGTTGTCCACGGCCCTGGCTTCCACCATCGGAACCGGTAATATCATCGGGGTGGGAACCGCCGTTGCCATGGGCGGGCCCGGGGCCGTGCTGTGGTGCTGGCTCACCGGTGTGTTCGGGATTGCCACGAAGTACGGGGAATCCCTGATCGCGGTTAAGTACCGTGTCAAGACCGAGGACGGCAGAATGCAGGGGGGAGCTATGTATGCCCTGGAGCGCGGGCTGAATATGAAGTGGCTGGGCGTGATCTTTGCGGTCTTTGCCGGATTTGCGTCCTTCGGAATCGGGTGTGCGACCCAGGTCAACGCCATTGCGACGGTCTGCAGGGAAAACCTGAATATCCCGGAATGGATCATCGGTATTGTAGTCGCGGGCCTGACAGCGGTTGTCATTTTCGGCGGGATCAAGAGTATCGCAAGAGTCTGTGAGAGACTGGTTCCCTTCATGGCCGTATTCTATGTGATCGGATGTATCATCATCCTGGGGATCAACTATGACTTCATCATTCCGGCCATCGCAACGATCTTCCGGCTGGCATTTACGCCGGGTGCGGCGGTCGGCGGACTGGTAGGCGGCGGGATCAAGCTTGCCATCCAGTACGGGGTAGCCCGGGGGCTGTTCTCCAACGAGTCCGGTATGGGTTCCGCTCCTATCGCTGCGGCGGCTGCACAGACAAGGAATCCGGTGCGCCAGGCGCTGGTTTCTTCCACAGGGACATTTTGGGATACGGTAGTCGTATGTCTCATGACCGGGCTGGTGCTGGTGACAACGATTATGAAAAACCCGGCCATCAATGCAAATGAGATCGACAACGGAGGCGTGCTTACCTCCATGGCATTTGCCCAGATCCCGTATCTGGGGCCGGTGATCCTGGTCGTAGGCATCATCTCCTTTGCGTACTCTACCATCCTGGGATGGGCTTATTACGGGGAGCGGAGCGTGGAATATTTTGCAGGCAGGAAGGGGCTGATCCCTTACCGTATTCTGTATATCATAGTTGCGGCGGTGGCTCCTGTACTGGCATTGGATCTTGTATGGACCATCGCGGATATCCTGAATGCATTGATGGCGATTCCAAACCTGGTTGCGGTGCTTCTGCTGTCACCAATCATTGCCGGTGAGACAAAGAAGTATATCAACAACCTGGACGTAAAGGATGACACACCGATTCCGGTGGTGAAGACAGGACTTGGGGAGAAGTGATTGAAAAATGATTGCGATTGTAGATTATGATGCGGGCAATATCAAAAGTGTAGAAAAGGCGCTGCTCCTGCTGGGGCAGGACGTGAAGATTACGGACAATGGGCAGGAGATCCTCTCGGCGGACAAGGTGGTTCTGCCCGGGGTGGGCGCTTTCGGAGACGCCATGGGCAATCTAAAACGCCGGGGGCTGGTGCCGGTGCTCCGGGAAACAGCGCAGAAAGGAATCCCGTTCCTGGGGATCTGCCTGGGACTGCAGCTTTTATTTGAGAGAAGCGACGAGGCTCCGGGCGTAGAGGGCCTGGGAATCCTGCCGGGCGAGATCCTGCGGATTCCGCCGAAGGAAGGGCTGAAGATTCCCCATATGGGCTGGAACTCCCTGCACTTAGAGCACGGCGGGCGGCTCTTTGAGAATGTGCCGGAACAGTCTTACGTGTATTTCGTACATTCCTATTACCTGAAAGCCGGGGAAGAGGAGATTGTGAAGGCATCCACGGAATACGGCGTACATATCCATGCGTCGGTGGAAAAGGGAAATGTATTTGCCTGCCAGTTCCATCCGGAAAAGAGCAGCGAAGTGGGACTGCGGATATTGAAAAATTTTGTGGAGCTGTAAAAAGAACCTGTCTGTGAGGAGACAGGACAGAGAAAGATGAAAACATCCGCTTTGCCTCTCAGTTTAAAGAGACAGAGCGGATGCATGCAGGAGAAAATTATGCATACAAAAAGAATCATCCCCTGTCTGGACGTAAATGCGGGACGGGTGGTAAAAGGCGTGAATTTCGTAGATCTGAAGGATGCGGGAGATCCGGTGGAGATCGCAAAGGCCTATGATAAGGCCGGCGCGGACGAACTGGTATTTCTGGATATTACGGCGTCTTCCGACAACCGGAATACGGTGGCGGATATGGTGCGCAAGGTGGCGGAGTGCGTGTTTATCCCGTTCACCGTAGGCGGCGGTATCCGCACGGTGGAGGATTTCCGTGCGCTGCTCCGGGAAGGGGCGGACAAGATCTCCATCAATTCCTCGGCCATCAATACGCCCGGGCTGGTGCGCGACGCGGCGGAGAAGTTCGGGAGCCAGTGCGTGGTGGTGGCCATTGATGCCAAGCGCAGGGCGGACAACAGTGGTTGGAATATTTATAAAAACGGAGGCCGTATCGACACAGGGATAGATGCCGTGGAATGGGCGCAGAAAGTGGAAAGCCTGGGAGCGGGAGAGATCCTGCTGACCAGTATGGACTGCGACGGGACAAAGGCGGGATACGATCTGGAGCTGACCCGCGCCATTGCGGAGCATGTGTCTATCCCGGTCATTGCGTCCGGCGGAGCCGGAACCCTGGAGCATTTTCGGGATGCCCTGACGGAAGGAAAAGCGGATGCGGCGCTTGCGGCGTCCCTCTTTCATTATAAAGAACTGGAGATCCGGGAAGTGAAGGAATACCTTCAGACAGAAGGAATCCCGGTACGCCTGTAGGGAGGAAATGCTGTTTCTTTAAGGGAACCTCTCCAAAGGATAAAAGTATAAATGACAAAGGAGTAAATAAGAATGGCAGGAATCAACGGCGACTGGTATGAGGTATTAAAAGAAGAATTTGGAAAGCCTTATTATAAGCAGCTTTTTCAGACTATAAAGCAGGAATACAATACAAGGCTGATCTTTCCTCCGGCCGATGACATATTCAATGCATTTCATCTGACCCCGTTAAAGGAGGTCAAGGTGGTGATCCTGGGACAGGACCCCTACCACAATCACGGCCAGGCACACGGGCTTTGTTTTTCCGTCCAGAAAGGGGTGAACGTTCCGCCCTCCCTGGTCAACATTTACCAGGAGCTCCATGACGACCTGGGGTGTGCCATACCGAACCACGGCTGTCTGACAAAGTGGGCAGAGCAGGGCGTGCTGATGCTCAATACGGTTCTGACCGTGCGGGCGCACCAGGCCAATTCCCACAGAGGGCTGGGATGGGAGGAATTTACGGACGCGGCGATCATGGCCTTAAACGCGCAGGACAGGCCCATCGTATATATCCTGTGGGGTACGCCGGCCCAGAGAAAGGAACGGATGCTGAACAATCCACGGCACCTGATCTTAAAAGCGCCCCATCCAAGTCCATTTTCCGCTGCCCGGGGATTTTTCGGAAGCAGGCCGTTCAGTCAGACCAACGCGTTTCTGGAGGACCACGGGCTGGAAACAATCGACTGGCAGATCGAGTAGGCTTTCCTGTTTGGCTTCTCAGTTTTTACAAAAACAGGTTGACAGCCCCCGGCGTGTGTGGTAAAGTTTTTTTAAACCAATGAGGAAGAGCAAGTACTTTTTGCTGCTGCCGCACAGAGAGCTGCAGGTGGTGGGATTGCAGCGGGACAGGGCAGGGAGGAATGGGCTTCTGAGGGCAAACTGAATTGGATTCGCCATACAGCGGTCAGACTGTACGGCATGGCGTCTGCGGCAGCGCAGGCAGGGGTTCACAGTAGGGGAGCCGGAGAGAGTACTCCGTTAACAAAGTCCGCATATGTCAGTATGCATGAGAGGGTGTTTATGAACACCAAGCCGGGTGGCACCGCAGGAGCGGATGATGATAGGATTCGTACAGCTCTTGTCCCTGCAATAGTATCTTATTGTGTGGGATGAGGGCTTTTTATTATGCCCGGTCATCCCGAACAAAATCCTGGCTGTTTCAGACAGCCGGTTCTGTAAAAATGAAAGGAGAATGGAACGATGAGTGAGAACAAGATTCCCTACAAGATTTACCTGGAAGAAAGCGAGATGCCCAAGGATTGGTATAATGTCCGCGCGGATATGAAGAACAAGCCCGCACCCCTTCTGAATCCGGGCACCCATGAGCCGATGACCGCAGAGGAGCTCGGCGTGGTGTTCTGTGAGGAACTGGTAAAACAGGAGCTGGACAACGACAACCGTCTGATTGAGATCCCGAAGAAGATCCGTGATTTCTATAAGATGTACCGTCCGTCTCCGCTGGTACGCGCATACTGCCTGGAGGAGAAGCTCCAGACTCCGGCAAAGATCTATTACAAATTCGAAGGCAATAACACCAGCGGAAGCCACAAGCTCAATTCCGCCATTGCACAGGCATTTTACGCAAAGGAGCAGGGACTTAAGGGCGTGACCACAGAGACCGGGGCCGGACAGTGGGGAACCGCGCTGTCCATGGCATGCTCCTATCTGGAACTGGACTGCAAGGTCTATATGGTAAAATGCTCCTACGAGCAGAAGCCGTTTCGCAGGGAAGTGATGCGGACCTACGGCGCCAGCGTAACGCCTTCACCGTCAGAGACCACGGAGATCGGACGCAAGATTCTGGCAGACCATCCGGGAACGACAGGAAGCCTTGGATGCGCCATCTCCGAAGCGGTAGAGGCTGCGACCCGGACGGAAGGCTACCGCTATGTACTGGGAAGCGTTCTGAACCAAGTGCTGCTCCACCAGTCGATCATCGGAGTGGAGACCAAGACCGCCATGAATAAGTACGGCATCAAACCGGACATCATCATAGGATGCGCGGGGGGCGGCTCCAACCTGGGCGGACTGATTTCCCCGTTTATGGGAGAAAAGCTGCGGGGCGAGGCAGATTACCATTTTATCGCGGTAGAGCCGGCATCCTGCCCAAGCTTTACCAGAGGCGTATATGCCTATGATTTCTGCGATACCGGCATGGTTTGCCCGCTGGCGAAGATGTACACGCTGGGCAGCGGCTTCATCCCCTCGGCCAACCACGCGGGCGGCCTGAGGTATCACGGAATGAGCTCCGTACTGTCCCAGCTTTACGCGGACGGTTATATGGAGGCACGCTCCGTAGAGCAGACCGCCGTATTTGAAGCGGCGGAGCAATTTGCAAGGGTAGAGGGCATCCTGCCTGCGCCGGAGAGCAGCCATGCGATCCGCATCGCCATTGATGAAGCGATGAAATGCAAGGAGACCGGCGAGGAAAAGACGATTCTCTTCGGTCTGACGGGAACCGGATATTTTGATATGTATGCCTATGAGAAGTTCCACAATGGTGAGATGAGCGATTATATTCCTACGGATGAAGATCTGAAGGCCGGGTTAGAGGGGCTTCCGAAGTTCTGAAAAACTGCCGGATCTGTATTCAGAAATCCCTGCCGGATACAATATCATATTGTATAGGCAGGGATTTTTAGCTTGCGGCTTTTGCCGCTGCCGGCAGCTACGGAAAAGAAATAAGAAAGACAATCGACGCGGTTTAGGGACATTTTGCCGGGAGGAGGACACAGATGTCATATTTTCCAATGTTTATTGAGCTCAAGGATAGGCCCTGCCTTGTTGCAGGCGGCGGTAAGATCGCCCGGCGCAAGGCGGAAACCCTGCGGGATTACGGCGCCCGGGTGACGGTAGCGGCTCCGGACGTGCTGCCGGAGATTCGGGCTATGGAAGGGGTTATATGCCTGGAAAAACAGTTTGACCAAAGCGATCTGGCGGGGCAGGTGCTGGTGGTGGCCGCCACCGACGACCCGGAGCAGAATCACCGGATCAGTCAGGCATGCCGGGAAGCGGGGATTCCGGTGAATGCGGTGGACCAGAAGGAAGACTGCAGCTTTATTTTTCCGGCTTATCTGAAAGAAGGGGAAGTGGTAGCCGCGTTTTCCAGCGGAGGACAGAGCCCGGTCGTTGCCCAGTATCTGAAGGAACAGATGAGGCCGGTTATAACGCCCCTGCTGGGTGAGCTTGCAGAAGCATTGGCCGGCCTGCGGAACGCTCTGAAGCAGCCGGGGATGGAGGACATGAGAAAAAAACTCTGCCGGGAGATCTTAGAGCTTGGTCTGGATATGGGCGGAGTGCCTGGCGCAGAGCAGGTAGGAGAGATGATCGAAAAGATGCAGGAAGGGGGAGACAATGATGGAAAGAATGAGAAGGCTGAGAGTGAGTCCGGCTATGCGGAGCCTGGTGCGGGAAAATCACCTGCGGGCGGATGAACTGATTTATCCGATCTTTGTTATGGAAGGGCAGAATCTGTGCAGCCCTGTGGAGTCCATGCCGGGGATCTGCCAGTATTCCATCGACCGGCTGCCGGAAGAACTGGACCGTGTCGTGGAAGGCGGGATCTTGTCGGTTCTGCTGTTCGGGATTCCCGCTCATAAGGATGAGGTGGGGAGCGGAGCCTACGACGACCAGGGGATCGTACAGCGGGCCATCCGTTTTATAAAATCCCAGGAACGCTACAGGCATCTGATCGTGATAGCCGATGTCTGTCTCTGCGAATATACGTCCCATGGACACTGCGGACTGGTAAAGGATGGCGTCATCCTCAACGATGAAACTCTGCCGCTTCTGGCCAGGACCGCGGTCAGTTATGCAGGGGCCGGCGCAGATATGGTCGCGCCCAGCGATATGATGGACGGCCGGGTGAGGGCCATCCGTGAAGCACTGGATGAACATGGATTTGTCCAGATCCCGATCATGGCATACAGCGCCAAATTTGCCTCCGGATTTTACGGTCCGTTCCGGGACGCCGCCCATTCGGCGCCGGGCTTCGGAGACCGCAAGACCTATCAGATGGATTCGGCAAACGGCCGGGAGGCCCTGCGGGAGGTGGAGGAAGACCTGCGGGAAGGGGCGGATCTGATCATTGCCAAGCCTGCCATGGCTTATATGGATATTATCCGGAATATTACCGAAGCCTTTCATGTTCCGGTGGCAGCTTATAATGTGAGCGGGGAATATGCGATGGTGAAGGCAGCGGCAGCCAACGGCTGGATCGACGAAAAAAAGATCGTTATGGAGATCCTGGTGGGCTTGAAACGTGCAGGGGCAAAGATGATCATCACCTATCATGCTCTGGACGCGGCCAAGTGGATTCGGGAAGGAGAATAGAATGGATACAAGATCAAAAGAACTGTTTGAAGCGGCCAGGCGGCATATCCCGGGCGGGGTGAACAGTCCGGTGCGTGCATTCGGCTCCGTGGGGAGGACGCCGCGGTTTATCGCGTCTGCCCACGGCAGCAGGATCGTGGATGTGGATGGAAATGAGCTGATTGATTATGTCTGCTCCTGGGGGCCGGGAATCCTGGGACATGCCCACCCGCAGGTCATCGAGAAGGTTCGGGAAGCATGCCTGGACGGGCTGACCTACGGCGCGCCTACCGAAAGGGAGGTGCAGATGGCGGAGCTGCTGTCGAAGCTGATGCCTTCCATGGAGGTCAGCCGTCTGGTCAGTTCAGGCACAGAGGCTGTGATGAGCGCCATTCGGACTGCCCGGGGGTATACAAAGCGGGATAAAGTCATCAAGTTCAAGGGCTGCTATCACGGCCATTCGGACGGGCTTCTGGTGAAGGCCGGTTCTGCCGCACTGACGACCTCCGTGCCGGACAGCGCCGGGGTTCCGTCGGATTATACCCGAAATACCCTGGTGGCCCTGTACAATGACCCGGATTCGGTGGAAGCCTTCTTCCAGGCGAATCCGGGGGAGATTGCAGCCGTGGTGGTGGAACCTGTGGCGGCAAACATGGGTGTGGTTCCACCGGCCCCTGGTTTTCTGGAATTTTTGCGGGAGATTACGGAAAAAAACGGGGCGCTTTTGATCTTTGACGAGGTGATCACAGGATTTCGGCTGGCTCTGGGCGGGGCCCAGGAGTATTTTCATGTGCCCCCGGATCTGACCACCCTGGGCAAGATCGTGGGCGGAGGAATGCCCATCGGGGTCTACGGAGGAAAGCGGGAAATCATGGAAATCGTGTCGCCCCTGGGGCCGGTGTATCAGGCGGGTACGCTGTCCGGAAATCCCATTGCAACGGCGGCGGGACTGGAAACCCTCCGAATCCTGCAGGCAGATCCAGGGATCTACCGGAGAATGGAAGAGAAGGCAAAACGCATTGAGGACACCGTCCGGGAGGCGGCCGGAGATCGTGTGTGTGTGAACCGGATCGGGTCGCTCTTAAGCCTCTTTTTTACATCAGTCCGGGTAACGGATTACGAAAGCGCGGTTTCCTCGGATACCGCAAGCTATGCGCGATATTTTGGATATCTGCTGGATCACGGAATCTATGCGGCGCCGTCCCAGTTTGAAGCCATGTTTCTGTCGGACGCCCATACGGAGGAGGATGTGGAAACCACCTGCCGGGTGATCCGGGATTTCCTGCGCGGCATGGAGTAAAGCGTGTCCGCAGATGAAAAAAGGAGGCATCCGGATGCAGTTTGGATTTTTAGGGATCAGTTATCAAAATGCCCGGCTTGAGATCCGCGACAAAATATCGTTTACAGACGCGATGAAGCTGGATTTTTTTCAGAAAGCGGAGGCAGTCGGAATACAGCAGTGCATGGTGCTGTCCACCTGCAATCGAAGCGAGATTTATTATATTTATATAGAAGAAAAACAGAAAGCAGAGATCCGGCATATTTATGAGGAAATGTTTCCGGATGTGGAAGTGAGGGCGTATCTGTCTGAGCTTTCCGGTGAGCCGGCCATGGCCTATCTGTTCAGGACCGCGGCGGGGCTGGAATCCCTCGTGCTGGGGGAAGATCAGATTCTGGGGCAGGTGAAAGAGGCGTTGGAAGATTCCAGGGCCATGGGATATTCCGGCAAGGAGCTGAACCGGATTGTACGCGGCGCCGTGACCTGTGCCAAACAGATCAAAACCGATCTAAAGATCAGTGAAAGACCGCTGTCTGTCAGCTATATCGGGATTCGGATGCTGGAGGAAGCATGCGGACTTACAGGGAAACGGCTTCTTGTGATCGGCAGCGGAAAGACGGCGGTGCTGGCGCTGAGATATCTCTGCGGATATGAGTCGGTGCAGGTGACGGCGTGCAGCAGAAATGAAGCACATGCCAGGC
>Ga0137306_103358_pt1 | contig 12022 bp, 12 predicted proteins | sample Inofroosms_March_FD_97187 | JGI IMG/M metagenome (GOLD analysis project Ga0137306, IMG submission 97187) | Mouse cecal microbial communities from Vienna, Austria - N-Acetylneuraminic and N-Acetylglucosamine D2O microcosms_March | ecosystem: Host-associated > Mammals > Digestive system > Large... | reverse complement strand
GCCACTTCTTATCGAAATGACATGGATCCACGAGGAAATGATTTTGTGTGTTGAAATACCAGAGGGGATAAGGTAAAATAAGATCAGAAATTTCAGATAAAGAAATTTGTCTAAAAACAGGTACTGGAGGTGAAATATGTCAGATTATATAATTCGGGCAACGGCGGCACAAGGCCAGGTACGGGCGTTTGCGGCGACAACCCGGGATACGGTGGAGTTTGCGAGGAACGCGCATAATACCAGCCCAGTGGCGACAGCAGCGCTGGGACGTCTGTTGACGGGAAGCGCAATGATGGGGGCAATGATGAAAGGAGAAACGGATCTTCTTACGATTAAAATAGAAGGGGATGGTCCGATCGGCGGATTAACGGTGACAGCAAATGCTAAAGGAGACGTAAAAGGGTATGCATTTCATCCTGAGGTGATGTTGCCACCAAATGAGAAAGGAAAGCTGGATGTGGGTGGCGCTTTGGGGATCGGTGTATTGACGGTGATCCGCGATATTGGGATGAAGGAACCTTATGTCGGGCAGACCATTCTGGTGAGTGGAGAGATTGCCGAGGATTTGACGTATTATTTTACTGCGTCGGAACAGACCCCTTCTAGTGTGGCACTGGGGGTATTGATGAACCGGGAGAATACGGTCCGTCAGGCAGGCGGCTTTATCCTGCAGATAATGCCGGGCGCCACGGAAGAGGTGATTGCAGGGCTGGAGCAGAAGCTGGCACAAATCACCTCGATCACGTCTTTGCTGGATGAAGGAAAGACGCCAGAGGAGATCCTCGAATATATTTTGGGGGATTACGATATGGAAATTTTAGATCAAATGCCAGTGAGATTTCACTGCAATTGTTCTCAAGAAAAGATTGCCAAGGCATTGATCAGTGTGGGAAGGCAGGAACTGCAACAGATGATTGAAGAGGGGGAGACAATTGAGGTCAATTGTCATTTCTGTAATCATCATTACCCGGTGACCATAGAAGAACTACAGCATTTGCTGGTACAGGCGCGATAAGGAACAGGAAAGGAGAAAAAAGATGATTGATTATTCAGAGAATGCTGGAAAAATGTATCATATACAGGTGGGGAAGGGAGAAGTCGGGCGATATGTGATTCTGCCAGGGGATCCTAAGCGGTGTCGTTTGATCGCCGAGTATTTTGAAAATCCTCAGTTAATTGCCGATAACCGGGAATATGTGACTTATACAGGAAGTCTCGATGGAGAAAAGGTCAGTGTCACTTCGACGGGGATTGGCGGACCGTCGGCGGCGATTGCCATGGAAGAACTGGCACAATGCGGAGCAGACACTTTTTTGCGGGTGGGAACGAGTGGTGGTATGGACTTGCAGGTAAAAAGCGGCGATTTGGTGGTGGCAAATGGGGCGATTCGTATGGAGGGAACCAGCCGGGAATACGCACCGATCGAATTTCCGGCAGTTCCAGATTTTACCGTGACAACAGCGTTGACAGAGGCAGCACAAAAGTTAGGATTGCCCTATCATGTAGGTGTGGTGCAGTGCAAAGATTCCTTTTATGGACAACACTCACCGGAGACGAAGCCAGTGGGCCGAGAGCTGATGGAAAAATGGGACGCCTGGGTACGCCTGGGCTGTAAGGCGTCGGAGATGGAGTCGGCGGCAGTCTTTGTAGTGGCCAATTATCTGCATGTACGGGTGGGAACCGTGTTGCTAGTGATGGCGAATCAGGAGCGAGCCAAAGCGGGATTGGAAAATCCAGTGGTGCACGATACGGATGCGGCGATCCGGACAGCGGTGGAGGCAATTCGGATTTTGATTCGAAAGGATCGGTGAATCATGAAGAGAGAAGAGATATTGAGTTATGTAGATCACACACAACTGGCGCAGACGGCTGGTTGGGATTCCATTCGCAATCTATGTGAAGAAGCTATGAGCAGTCAAACTGCTTCTGTGTGTATTCCCCCATCCTATGTAAAACCGGTGAAGGAGTATGTGGGGGAGCGTATGGCAATCTGCACTGTGATTGGTTTTCCAAATGGCTATTCTACCACGCCAGTGAAGGTATTTGAGACAGAACAGGCAATCAAAGATGGGGCGGACGAGATTGATATGGTGATTAATCTTGGCTGGGTGAAGGATGGCCGGTTTGATTTGACAGAGCAGGAGATCCGCAAAGTGAAGGCGGCCTGTGGGGAAAAATTGCTGAAGGTGATTATTGAGACTTGTCTGCTTACCCGAGAAGAAAAGATTCGCATGTGTCAGGTGGTGACGGATGCTGGAGCGGATTATATCAAGACTTCTACAGGATTTTCTGTTGCCGGAGCAACCTTTGAAGATGTAGAACTGTTTGCGGAGCATGTAGGAGAAGGAGTAAAGATAAAAGCGGCCGGAGGCATTACATCGCTGGCAGACGCAGAGCGTTTTCTGGAGCTGGGAGCAAAACGATTGGGCAGCAGCCGGGTGATCCGGTTGGTGAAAGAGGAAACAGAGAAAGAATCGTAACATTTATTTTGGTGGGCAATCGGATGAGAAGGAGGATGGGAGTCATGGCAACCAAAGATCTGGTTCGTCTGGCCATTGAGGCGATGACTTATGCGTATGCTCCATATTCCGGATTTCGGGTAGGAGCGGCGCTATTAACAGCAGATGGAAATGTTTACCAGGGATGTAATATCGAAAATGCTGCGTATACGCCAACGAACTGTGCGGAGCGGACAGCGTTTTTTAAGGCTGTCAGTGAGGGAAAGCGGGAGTTTTTTGCTATCTGTATCGTGGGAGGTAAGGATGGAGTGCTTGAAGGATATACAGCGCCTTGCGGAGTGTGTCGACAAGTGATGATGGAGTTTTGTGATCCGGAAACCTTCCGAGTGATTTTGGCAAAGGACGAGGAACACTGGCAGGAATATTATCTCAAGGAGCTGCTACCCATGGGGTTTGGACCGGATAATCTGATAAAAACGGAGCAAACGAATTGAGAAAAAAGGGGGAAACAGAAAGATGGAACGAAAAACATGGAAACGAGTATTTGTGATTGTGATTGACTCATTGGGAATCGGAGGTGCCGCGGATGCTGGGGATTATGGGGATGCCGGAACAGACACGTTGGGACATATCGCGGATCATGTAGAGCACTTTCAGATTCCGAATCTGCAGAAGCTGGGACTAGTGAATCTACACCCTGTCAAACAGGTGGCACCTGTACAGCGGCCTTTGGGATATTTTGCCCGATTGAATGAGAGAAGCCGTGGTAAAGATACCATGACCGGCCATTGGGAGATGATGGGCTTAAAAACAGAAAAGCCCTTTATCACCTTTACGGACACCGGTTTTCCACCGGAGCTGATTGCAGAGCTGGAGCAGCGGACCGGGCATCGGATTATTGGCAATAAGAGTGCGAGCGGAACGGAGATTTTAGAGGAGCTGGCAGAGGAAGAGATCGCTACCGGACACATGATTGTCTATACCTCGGCAGATTCCGTTTTGCAAATTTGTGGAAATGAAGAGACATTTGATCTGCAAGAGTTGTACCGTTGCTGTGAGATAGCCCGGGAACTGACTATGCGTGATGAATGGAAGGTGGGGCGGGTGATTGCTCGTCCGTATGTAGGGAGGAAGCGGGGAGAATTCAAGCGGACCAGTAATCGGCATGATTATGCAGTTCCGCCTTTTAGCCGGACGGTATTGGATGCCATGAAAGAAGCCGGGCTGGATGTGATCTCCATCGGCAAGATTCAGGATATTTTTGCCGGTTGCGGGATCACCCGGGCTTTAAAGTCCAAGAGTTCGGTTCATGGTATGGAACAAACAATAGAGATGGCAAAGGAAGATTTTCAGGGGATTTGTTTTGTGAATCTGGTTGATTTTGATGCCTTGTGGGGGCATCGGCGGGATCCCAAAGGATATGGTGCAGAGCTGGAGCGATTTGATGAAAAACTGGGAATACTTTTGGAGCATTTGAACGAGGAAGATTTATTGATGATTACAGCAGATCATGGCAATGATCCAACTTATACGGGAACCGATCATACCAGAGAACAGGTTCCGCTCCTTTTATATTCCAAGAATTTAAAAGGAAGCGGAGAGCTGCCAGAGGCGGATACCTTTGGCGTGGTGGGGGCCACAGTGGCAGAAATTTTTGGCGTGAAAATGCCAGAGGGAACCATCGGAAATTCTTTGTTGTCGCTATTACAGTGAAAAGTGAATGAATGGTGGAGCGCAAAAGAAAAGCTGCCGCAGGAAAATCCTGTGGCAGCTTTTGCAGTTTTGTCATTTTACCATTCTGAGTCACCAAAGATGCAAAACCCTGATACATGATATCGTGGATTACAGTGTGGTTACGTGAATGGCCTGCGGACCCTTAGCTCCCTCTGTTACTTCAAACTCTACCTGGGCTCCCTCTTCCAGAGTCTTATAGCCTTCCATCTCCAAACCTGAGTAGTGAACGAATACATCGTTGCCTTGCTCGTCGCAGATAAAGCCGTAGCCCTTCTGGTTATTGAACCACTTCACTGTACCTTTGCTCATGTTACTACCTCCAAAAAAATAAAAAATAGAATCGAACTGTTGCGGGTCTGCGCAACTTCACTAAGAATAGCATAGAAAGAGAAAGTTGTCAAACAAATTCCAAGGGAATTTGTATAGAATCATGGGGAAAAATATCGTTTTTTGCGTGTAAGGTTTTGATTGGGAATATGGTTTAGAAAAAAATAGCTATGGAACAGAAAGTCTGAATGTGATAAACTGTTAAAAAGATAGAATACGTGAGAAAACGAGAGTGGGGAATAAAAGAGGCTCCATTCTCATGATTCCACTGTTACAACGAAATTTAAGCGGGAATGAGGTTAATGGAATGGAGATGCAAAATGTATGGCGTCATTTGGTGACAATTACGGAACATAAGTGCCTGGTCATGTTACATTGCTTTAAGGTAGGATTATATCGACAGGGGTTATTGCATGACCTTTCTAAATATATGCCGTCAGAGTTTTGGACGGGAGTACGTTACTATCAAGGAGATCGCAGTCCGAATGCGGTGGAAAGGGAAGAGCTGGGATATTCGGCCGCCTGGTTGCATCATAAGGGAAGAAATAAACATCATTTTGAGTATTGGATGGATTTTTCCAAGGCTAGTTGCGGGATCGCTGGATGTAAAATGCCGCTCAATTATGTGGTGGAAATGGTGATGGATCGGATTGCCGCCTGTAAGGTCTATCGGGGGAAAGAATATACAGATGCTTCCGCATGGGAGTACTATCAGAGAGAAAGACCTTATCTGGAGGGAGCCATGCATCCAAAGACGAAACAGCTGCTAGAAAAGATTTTGATTATGTTGCGGGATAAGGGTGAGAAACGGACTTTTTCTTGTCTTAAGAAGCTTTTGCGGCGGGGATTCTACTAACGATAGAGTCCATAAACAGCCTTGGAGAAAGGAGCTGATAGATGGTTGCCCTTTCTTCAAGGCATATTTAGAGGAATTCTTTTGGGGAACGACAGGAGTCAGCGGGAAGTTGCGTGGAAATCAACCTTTAAAAATATCAGCAGGATAATGATACACCTCGGCATAGGATTCGAGTTCTGAATCTGATTGGGGAAGAAAAGGGATCAGACCAGTACAATCCGTCGCAGAACAGGCTTTGATGTTCAAACCATCTGGTTCGTCACAGCCATAAGGATCATTAGCAGGAGTATTAGGATTTTTTGGTGGTTTCATGTTTTCTCCTTCCTTTTCATACGTTTTGAATGATTATCCGAATCTACGGATAGTATGGATGGAGAACAGCAATTTATGCGTGGAAAGATGTGGGATGAACAATTTGACAGAAAATGTTAAGAATGGAAAGAGGGAGAGGACCGATATCGATCTGTGCCAATGTTATTTAGATAAGTAGTGATAAAAGGTACGCCAAGAAAGAGGGGAGAGAAGCAGTTGAAAATAGTCTGTTCCTTTTTGCAGTTTCGAGATTAAGAATTCCTAAAATCCCTGACTTTTGCTAAAAACGAAACGAAAATATACAAACTCGCTCCGCTCAGACAGTGTATATTTTCGTTTCAACGCCAAATTCAGAGATTTAAGGACTTCTAAATCTCTGCAAAGTCAAAATCCACAGACCATTTTCGATTGTTTCTCTCCCCTCTTCCCTGGCTGGTTTTCTCGTTTCTTTATCTAATTTTTCTTTTCAAGAGCGGCTCGGATAAAACCATAAAACAACGGATGTGGACGATTGGGCCGAGATTTTAATTCTGGATGTGCCTGGGTGGCAAGAAACCAGGGGTGAGAGGGCAGCTCAATCATCTCGATAATCCGTCCATCTGGAGATTGGCCGGAGAGCATCAAACCATGTTTCGTCAGTACTTTCCGGAAATCGTTGTTAACTTCGTAGCGGTGACGATGTCGCTCATGGATGATTTCTTGGCCATAAAGTTGATAGGCTTTGGAGGCTTTATCCAGCACACAGGGATAGGAACCCAGCCGTAAGGTGCCACCGATCTCTTCGATCCCATTCTGGTCCGGCATCAGATGAATGACAGGATGCGTGGTGGAAGGATTTAGCTCAATGCTGTGGGCATCTTCATACCCGATGACATGACGGGCAAATTCTACAATGGCCAGTTGCATGCCCAAACACAGCCCAAGGAAAGGCACATCATGTTCCCGGGCATAGCGGATGGCAAAAATCTTGCCATCAATACCGCGATCGCCAAAGCCTCCCGGCACGAGAATGCCTTGGACATTGTGAAACAGTTGTTCAACATTTTCAGGAGTAACCGTCTCTGAGTCAATCCAGAGGATATCAACATTGGCATGATTGGCAACGCCGCCGTGCTTTAATGCTTCCACAACTGAGATATAGGCATCATGGAGTTTGGTGTACTTGCCAACTAACGCCACAGTGACGGGATGTTTTGGATGCTTCCAGGCATCTATCATTCGGCGCCAGTCTTCCAAATCCGGCTCGGGACATTCCAGATTCAGGCATTCGCAGGCAACCTGAGCCAAGTGTTCTTCTTCCATTGCCAGTGGGACCTCGTAGAGAACTTCAACATCTAAATTTTGCAGTACATGTTCTTTGGGGACATTACAGAAAAGAGCAATCTTACTGCGAATGGCAGAATCCAGAGGTTGCTCACTGCGACATACAAGAATATCCGGCCAGATCCCCATACCTTGCAGATCCTTAACGCTGGCCTGGGTCGGTTTGGTCTTTAATTCTCCGGAAGCTTTTAAATAGGGGATTAGGGTTACATGGATTAAGATAGCATTTTGATGACCGACTTCATGCTGGAACTGGCGGATGGCTTCTAAAAAAGGCTGACTTTCGATGTCACCTACGGTACCGCCAACTTCAATAATGGCAATTTCTGTTTTTTCCGTAGTGAAATTACGATGAAAACGGCTTTTTATTTCATTAGTAATGTGGGGAATGACTTGGACAGTGCCGCCGCCAAAGTCACCGCGTCGCTCTTTTTGCAGGACGCTCCAATAGACTTTACCGGTGGTGACGTTAGAATTTTTGGTAAGACTTTCGTCAATGAATCGCTCATAGTGACCTAAATCGAGGTCGGTTTCTGCACCATCATCGGTGACAAATACTTCTCCATGCTGTACGGGATTCATGGTACCAGGATCCATATTGATATAAGGGTCAAATTTCTGCATGGTGACTTGATAGCCGCGGGCCTTTAGCAGTCGGCCAAGAGATGCGGCAGTGATACCTTTGCCAAGGCCGGATACGACACCACCGGTGACGAAGACGTATTTTACGGGCATAGAAGAACCTCCTTTTTTCTGTGGAAACAGAATAGTTATAAAATAACTTGTATATTATACAACCAGACAGAAAGGAAATCCAGGAGTTTTTTAGGAAATTTAAAAATTTAAAAATTCATAGATTTTTTATGGGCGCTTTTCTTGATTTCTGAGCAAGTAACAAGTATAATGGAAAATGGTGTGCTTTGATAAAAGGCCCGCGAGAGTACAGATGCGATTGAACTTTTGCAAAAAGGGAGAGAAACAAAGTGACCGGGACGAAGAGGTAAGAGGAACAGGAGTGTATACAAAATTATGGACAATAATAATCACCGGCCGCCAGAGAATAGTGGTAACAACAATAAAAATCAGGGTCCCCAGAGCCAGATTGTTGTTATGTTAGTGGCGGCAATCATTACATTGGTAGCCGTGTACATGATGCGCAATATCATGGTAACGGAAGGACGGGAAGAAGTCAGCTATAATCAGTTTGTAGAAGAAGTGGAGTCTGGACTGGTAGAGTCTGTGCTGGTGAAAAGTTCCGTGCTGGACATCACCTACAAAGAAACGGTGAATGAAAAAAATCCGGCAAAGCAATATTATGTCATTCGTTTAAGCTCGGACTGGGATTTTTCCAGCAGGCTTTTGGAGCATGGGGTGGAGATTAAACAGGAACTCCAGGATAGCAGTGTACTTTTGGAGAGTATTTTAAGCTTTGTGATTCCGTTTGCTATCATCGTGATTTTTATGAATTTCATGATGAAACGTATGGGTGGCGGCATCATGGGCGTGGGCAAAAGTACGGCTAAAATGTATATGCAAAAAGATACCGGGATCACGTTTGCTGATGTGGCCGGTGAGGATGAGGCGAAAGAATCCTTGGTAGAGCTGGTGGATTTTTTACAGAATCCTGGGAAATATACGCATATCGGGGCCCGTCTGCCGAAAGGAGCTTTGTTAGTGGGGCCGCCAGGAACGGGAAAGACACTGCTGGCAAGGGCAGTAGCTGGCGAGGCGAAAGTGCCTTTCTATTTTCTTTCAGGTTCCGATTTTATGGAAATGTATGTAGGCGTGGGAGCATCCCGGGTGCGGGATCTCTTTAAGCAGGCCCAACAGACCTCGCCCTGTATTATCTTTATTGATGAGGTGGATTCGATTGGTCGCAGCCGCAGCAATTATGGCGGCGGCGGGGAATCCGAACAGCAACAAACTCTGAATCAGTTGCTTTCCGAGATGGATGGTGTGGATTCGTCCAAAGGTCTTTTGATTCTGGCAGCAACCAACCGACCGGAGATTTTGGATCCGGCGCTTTTGCGTCCAGGGCGTTTTGACCGGCGTATTATCGTTGACAAACCGGATTTGAAAGGTCGGGTGGAGATTTTAAAGGTTCATGCCAAGAACGTTTCTTTAGATGATACGGTGGATTTGGATGCTATTGCGCTGGCGACCTCCGGGGCAGTGGGTTCGGATCTGGCCAATATGATCAATGAAGCGGCAATTCTTGCCGTCAAACATCAGCGGAATGCCGTGTGCCAAAAGGATCTGTTTGAAGCCGTGGAAGTAGTGCTGGTGGGTAAGGAGAAAAAGGATCGGGTGCTGAGTAAGGAAGAGCGGCGGATTGTGTCTTATCATGAGGTAGGACATGCGCTTTTGAGTGCGCTGCAGAAGGATGCGGAGCCGGTACAAAAGATTACCATTGTACCTCGTACGATGGGCGCTTTAGGATATGTGATGCACGTTCCAGAAGAAGAGAAATATTTGAACAGTCAAAAAGAAATTCAGGCTATGCTGGTGGGATATCTGGGCGGACGTGCAGCAGAAGAGATCGTATTTCATTCGGTGACGACCGGTGCGGCGAATGATATCGAACAGGCGACTCGTCTGGCGCGGGCAATGGTAACACAATATGGGATGTCGGAGAAATTCGGATTGATTGGGTTGGCTACGAAGCAAGATCAATATCTGAGCGGACGGACGGTTATGAACTGCGGGGAAGCTACGGCGGCTGAGGTGGACAATGAGGTGATGCGGATTTTGAAGGAGTCGTATGAAGAGGCAAAACGGCTGTTGAACGAAAACCGGGAAGTGATGGATGAGATTGCCGAGTTCTTGATTGAGAAAGAGACGATTACTGGCAAGGAGTTCATGGAGATTTTCCGGCGCTGTAAAGGAATACCGGATCCGGAAGAGAAGAAAGATAAGAGTGGGGAGACCGGTGAAGATAAGGAAACATCTGAGAAAGACGAGCCATCTGGGCAGACGAGAGCAACTGACGAGGCGGCTGAGAGCTCTGCGCAAGCTACGGCGGCAGAAGACAACAAAAATCAGACAGAAGAGGAAAAAGGAAAGGAAAACACCGGGATACAGGACAATACGGAAGGAGAAAGCGGCTGGGAAAGCCAGAACAGCCAAAAAGATCCAAAGGATACCGCAGGCTGGACAGAAGTAAAATGAAAACGTTGGATTTGACAAAAGGAAATATTACAAAAACTTTGTTGCAGTTTGCATTGCCCATGATTATGGGCAATCTGCTGCAACAAATGTATAATGTGACCGACACTTTGATTGTGGGCCGGTATATTGGGAGAGAAGCGCTGGCAGCGGTAGGTTCCGCCTATACGTTGATGACGTTTCTCAATTCTATTTTATTGGGATTTTGTATGGGAAGCGGAGTGATGTTCTCTGTCTGCTATGGCAGACAGGACTTGGACCGGATGAAACAGGGGATGTTTCTGTCTTTTGTGATGATTGGAGCGCTTACTCTGGTGATGAACGGAGCTGTGTTTTTGGGACTAGACGGGATTCTGGTATTTTTGCAGGTGCCAGAGGAAGTTTATGGAATGATGCGGCAGTATTTGTGGATTATCTTCTGGGGAATCACGGCGATATTTGTCTATAATTATTTTGCGTCTCTTTTGCGGGCTGTGGGAAATTCTATCATACCTCTGATATTTCTGGGAGTGTCAGCAGTCTCTAATATTGTGCTCGATTTAGTATTTGTACTGGTGTTTCACCGAGGAATTGCAGGGGCGGCAGAGGCTACCGTGTTAGCACAGATTTTTTCAGGTGTGGGCATTTGTTTATATACTTTTGTGTGTTTTCCGGAATTTCGTCCGGGTTTGCAATGGATGAAATGGGATTTAGGAGTGATGAAAGAGATTTTTCATCTGTCGTTTCTGACTAGTGTGCAACAATCGGTAATGAATTTTGGCATATTGATGGTTCAGGGCCTGGTCAATAGTTTTGGACCGGTGGTAATGGCGGCTTTCGCGGCGGCGGTGAAGATTGATTCTTTCGCTTATATGCCAGTGCAGGATTTTGGCAATGCTTTTTCTACTTTTGTAGCTCAGAATTTTGGAGCAGACGAGCGCGAGCGGATCCGTAAGGGGATTCGCAGTGCGGGTCTTTGTACGCTTTTCTTTTGTCTGGTGATTACGGCCGGTGTTTGTCTGTTTGCCAGAGAACTTTTGCTGATTTTTATTCGTCCAGAGGAGACAGAAGTTCTGGCAGTCGGAGTAGAATATTTGCGGATAGAGGGCGCTTTTTATTGTCTGATCGGATTTTTGTTTCTGTTTTATGGGTACTTTCGTGCCATGAGAAGGCCAGGAATGTCGGTTGTGCTGACGATCCTTTCGCTGGGAACCCGAGTGATATTGGCTTATACACTGTCGGCAATCCCCTGGATTGGCGTGAAGGGGATCTGGGCATCCGTGCCGATCGGATGGCTTTTGGCAGATGTGGTGGGACTTTGGGCAGCGAGAAGAAAAGAAAAAATAAAAACCTGCTGATGAGAATTCAGCAGGTTTTTATCATATCCGTTTATTCTGCCGCTGCTTTCTTTAATGCTCGCTCAATCGCCTGCAGAAGCACCTGGGAGGTATAGCGGCTTTCTTCCGGATAGGTCAGGTTGCTGGTGGACTGGGTGTCACAGATTTGCTGGGTCAGATTCTGCAGCGATGGTTGTACCAGGGGATACATGGTGGCAACGGAATCACTTAAAGACACCATGGTAATGGAATTGATGCGGTCGGCATCCACAGCGACTTCTACATTGACCTCTTGGGAACCGAGTTTTAATGAGGCGGAGTAGACGCCGGGTATGTAGAGCACCTGATCGGTAGAGACTGGTGCGTCGTCTCCTTTTCCTGGCCGGAACATGATAAAAAGTAACATGACCAGCAAAATGCCCAGGCCGATGAAGATAGCAGTGTATATGATCTCTTTCATTCGCAGGACGACGATTTTGGTTCTTGAACTCATAGATTGCCCTCCGGGATAGGTTTGATATAATCTATTC
>Ga0137306_103356_pt1 | contig 12034 bp, 13 predicted proteins | sample Inofroosms_March_FD_97187 | JGI IMG/M metagenome (GOLD analysis project Ga0137306, IMG submission 97187) | Mouse cecal microbial communities from Vienna, Austria - N-Acetylneuraminic and N-Acetylglucosamine D2O microcosms_March | ecosystem: Host-associated > Mammals > Digestive system > Large... | reverse complement strand
TGGAGAAGCAATATTCTGGTGGTCTTGTTTTCCCAGAAAAGCTCACCCTCGACGCCTTCCGGGACACAGTTGAATGACTGGATCTTATTCTTTGCAGATACACCTTCTCCTATATTCTCCCTCATGAGCTTTACCAAGACTTCTCTTGATATAGACAGGTATTCACTGTCTGGAAGAGATTTATTATTCCGTGCATGAATCTCACTATACCGTGTGCCATTGATCTCACGTGTATCCATGACACTGTATTCGCGGCTCTTGTCAAGGAGGCAATATACACCCATGTTTCGGGGATTGGCTATACAGATGCTGCCTTTAGTCCAGTCGAAGCACAGGAAATCACGCTCGTATCTGTCAATTCTAATCGAATCGGAATATATGACCTTGCCATCGTAGTATCCCTTGAGATAGCTTTTCATACTTCCGGGTGTGAAGAAATGCGATGACCATTGGGCAGTGAAATGTTCCTCAGAACTGCTGTCACTGGTTTTTCGCTCATAGATACGGACTGTATTCGGCATACCCTCGGCACTCCATACGATTGAGTCATACGACTGTACAAATTCCGGAAACCCAAAGGGATTGTATCTGTCGAGATAGTCCCGAATTTGAAACGCAAGATTGTCAAATGGTGCGGGAACCCGGAAATCATCATACATAAATGGTGTTAATCCCGCCTTTACGAGTTTGAAGCGGTATTTGTCAGGCAACTCTTCGGGTTCATCCGGCTTAGTGGAAGAAAGAGCCCTTTGGGTAACTGTGACAGTACCTTTATTCCAGCTCTTTCCTTTATAGACTGTAAATTCAAGGGTGCCGGTCTGTGAAGTTTCTCCAAGATTATTTGTGAGCAGAATTTTAATTCGTTTGTCGCCGGAAGTTACCATTCCTATATCGGGAACAGCCGTGACTCTAAAACAGTCATAGTCACCAATGATGTCGATGCTTATGTATTGTTGATTGCCAGGCACGATGATTTCGCAGTCGTGAATTCCCATTGCCAGCTCTCCTTCTCCTTCCAACTGCACGGCAAGAGAGAAGAGATCAGCTTCATGGTCGGGTTCGTCGTCACTACAGCCTGCGAATATAAGACACGCGACCAATGACATTATTGTGAGTAGCTTATTCATACGTGTTCACATAAAATGTTTGAGAATGAAATTAATTATTCGCCATCGGCGAGTGACAATAAGCCTTTTTTGCTTCTTGTCAATTGCCTTGATTATTTTTCGACAGACCTTATCAAGAGGCATTACCCAGAACAGTCCTTCTCCTTTTGCCATACGGGTATCAACCAGTCCGGGACGAATCTCTGTGACAATTATATCCGTTCCTTTGGATTTGTTCTGCAAAGATTTCGTGTAATTTATCTGAAATGCCTTTGATGCGCTATATGATGGGGCAATAGGAGTAGGCTGTAATCCACCAACAGAGGTAATGGTAACAAGATGACCTGATTTCTGCCGTTCAAAGAGCCTGTAAATTGATGCTACGGTATTAGCCCAACCCATTACGTTTACAGAAAGAGTGGATAACTCTGTCTCGACATCCAACTTCGGATTAAGTTCTCCAATTCCTGCGCATATAATAGCCAAATCAATGTGTCGATGTTTGCGAATGATAGATTCCAAAGCGTTATCAAATGAGTCCGTTTGAGAAATATCACACACAACCGGCAGTGTATGTTCAGGACAATTTCGCGCCATATTGTCAAGCAGTTCTTTTCTTCTGCCGACGACGATTACATTATGTCCACTTGAAACATAATGCTCCCAAAGTCTGCGTCCGATGCCGGATGTAGCTCCTATAATTAGAATATTCATATTCCTATTTAATTATCGCGGAGTTCGCGCCTGACTGTTCGCCGACTTCATTGCCGCGCTGCACTTTTTTGCCGTAACCAAAAGTATAAGTCGCAGTTATATTGATACGAAAGTGGGATGATGTACCGATATTTTCTCTATATTCTGTATATAGCGGCGATTCTGTAACTATATCTGCACTGTTCCAACCCTTATTAAAAAAGTTTGCCGCCATTACCCTGACATTCCAGTCGGAATTAGCCCAGCCCACTGTAAGGCTGTGAAAGTTTCTATCTTTGTAAATTTGCGGTGATGAGGTGAACATCTGCTTACCGGATGACTGATAATATGCCTGAAAGTAGAAACTGTTGAGATAATATGTCGCTTGGGCTGTTATAGTGAAGGGATTATACGACTTATTATATATGCCGGTAGATTTGTAGAAAGACTGTTTGGGGCTTGCATAGAGTTGAAGTTTTCCTCCGAGCAGTTTCCAGTTTGCGGCAAGTCCTATTTCCTCTTTGATATAATTGCCACTGTTGTGGTAGTTTCTGATGAGAGCCTGACCGTTATTATATGGCTCATATATTATAATCTGTCGGTCAAAGTATTCCAAAAAATTACTAAAAGCGCTCATGCCGAAAGCGTTTGTCGGCATCCATGTATAGGCAACATTTAGTGTTACATGTCTGCTGTTTTTAAGCAGCGGATTACCGGTTATATACATATATTCATTTTCTTGCAGAATATCTGATGCCTTCTGGTTTATACCCGGGCTATTGGTGGCATATTGGAAATAAGCAGAAAAAGCATTTTTGGAGTTTGGCGAGAAACGAAGGTTGATATGTGTGAACGGATATGTGTCATTATATTTCTCCCCGTTAATGTCACTCCCTTCCCAACAAACTCCGGCATCAGCATAGAGGCTTATCTTTTGGGTCTGAAAATTATAGCATAGCATACCGGCGGCAAACGCATTGTGGAAGCGGTCATAATAGCTGTTTGTCCCGGAATAACGTAGCCGATTGATGTTGTCACCGCCGTTGACTCCAAGCATAGCAGTATGCTTTTGTCCTATGCGCTTTTGCAAATAAGCGTCAACTCTATAGTTGTAAGCGTTCTCACGGGCATTACGGACTATTTCAGGAGAATTTGATGTAGAATACGAAAGATTGTCGTTGCTATGCGTGTAATTGAAACGCGGTGAAATATCTATCGAAAACTGTTTAGGCAATGAGAAAAAGAAAGAGCCTTGATAGGCCAAAGAGTTGTTGCGATTTGGATTGCTCCTGTTGAAAGTATAGTTTTGCTCACTTCCAGGTTGATAGGTAAGATTACCTCGCTGGTCATAAACAGGTATATCTAAATGTGTAAAACCAATTGTATTGCGTATCTGTATTTTCTCCGAGGCGTATGTGGCACGAAAAGTTACAGGATACTGATTCTGCTTGTAATGCGAGTCATCAAGGGTTTCAGTTCGGATTAGCTGATAATCCTTACCGTCAGCATCTTTGAGCGAATAGATTCCTTTTACATTGTTTCCGATATGGTGGTTATTCCAATTGTTGGCTCCAACATAAAGGTCGTAAGTCATTTTCTTGTAAGAGAATTTTGAGAAAATGTTGTTGCGGCTTGAAAAGCCGACAAGGAAGTTTTCGTTTGTTGTCAGCTTTGTGTAACCACCATAAGCATATTCCTGAACAATAATATTAATTACACGCTGAGCTCCTCGGAAACGAGGGTCAGTAGGAAATTCAAGATACTCGACTTTTTTCACGTCGGGAGTCCGCAGCCCTTCCATTTCCTCCCTTGATGCTTCGAGGTAATTTATAAAAATAGCCACTTCGCCGCCAGCATTGTCAGTAACTGCTTCGCTGACAGGATTTATTTGGATTTGCGGTATAGCCATCTGTCGTAAAAGATCGACTGCATTTTGTGAGGCGTTCTTTTGCTTGCCGGTTGGAATATAGGTTGTCGAGGTTGGTGAAGTGCGTTGCATTTGCGCCTCCACAACAACCTCGTCAAGATTCTGTGTCTTGATGCTGTCTGGTACCTCAGTCTGCGCCATCGCCGCAATCGTAAGTGTTGCGCAGAATATTGATGTGATGATTCGGTTTTGCATATTCAATACAGTTTGAGTTGCAAATTTCGCCATAATCTACCATTTGGAATTGAACAAATGTTCAATTCAGTCGCTTTTATCTCCTTTTCCCTGCGATTTTTTGATTCGCAGAAGGTGCTGATGAGAGATTTGGAGATATGAAGCCAGTTCCTTGGCCTTGATTGTCGAGGCGATATCGGGGTAAGCATCAATGAATTTGCAATATCGTTCTGCCGGAGAGAGTATATACAAATCAAGAAAGCGGGTGTAACACATCCGGAAAAGAGCGTCTGATGCTGTGTAAAGAAAATTTGGCTCGGATTGACACAATTTATCCAACGCATATACGAATGGAAGTTGAAGCACCTCAGTCCGCACGGAAGCCACTTGTGATGCTAATGCAGGAATCCTCCTTACGCCATTATTGAAGTCGGTAACAAATTCACCTGTCATGGCAAGACCAACCACCGCTTCACTGCCATCAGATTTCAGACAGGTGTATCGACAATAGCCCGATTTAACAAGGGATATATGCCTCTCAATATCACCTTGATGAAGCAGGTACTCACCCTTCTCGTAAATTACAGGCTTACCCTCACCCTCGCATAGTTCTATGAGACCGGCGAGATTGACCTGCGACCTATATGAATTGAATAATTCTGCCAATTTCTTCCAAAATCGCCGCAGTCAGCTCCAAACGGCTACTATATGATATGAAAAGCGCGAGCCAACTATGCACGTCCAAACTGATGGTCCTGAGAAAACCAATGATGCAGATGTAACAATAGCAGCCCACGCTATATGCGTGAGAACCACTATGCTATCTCTTGCATCAAAACTAAAAGTTTCTCAGGTTTTCAGTTTGCAAGACGCATAACGCTTCTTTATTTCCCAAATGTCGCGGACCGGACTTCTCCAATCCGACTGCAAAGTTAATCATAATCTTTGGGATTCAGCGGATTATTGCCGATAATTTTGTAAATTTGCATTCTAAAACAGCGCAAAAATGACAAAAGAAGAACTGCTCGCAAGGCTCAATGATATAGAATGGGACGACTTCGAGGTAAAGGAAGCGTCCGGTGGTATTCCCAAATCCATGTGGGAAACCGTAGGGGCATTCTCCAACACCGCAGGAGGATGGATTGTCCTTGGTGTCAGGGAGACAAAGGTCAAGAGCGTGTCAACATACGAGATAACGGGCATTGAAAAGGCCGAGAAGATGGAACAGGACATCATAAGCACCCTGCGTTCCGTCTCTAAGTTCAACGTGCCTATTCTCGCCACCGCACAGCTCCTTGATTTTGACGGAAAGGCCGTTCTCGCCTTCTATATACCAGCGTCGGCCAACAAGCCTGTCTATTTCGGCAATAACCTGAACAATACGTTTGTCCGAGTCGGCAGCGGCGACCAGCGGGCAACCGACATTGAGATAGACATACTGATGCGTGAAAAGACATTCGGCATGAAATCGGAAATGGAGGTTGACGGTACAGGGTTCGGAGACCTCAACACGCAGTCGCTCCAGACATACCGCCGCCGAATAAAGGACTACAACCCCGATTTCCGTTACAATGATCTCGATGACGAGCAGTTCTGCATAAAGACCGGGATAATCAGTCGTGGGAAGCTGACTTACGGTGGCTTGCTTATGCTTGGAAAAGGAGAAATCGTGCAAGAATATGTACCTCACTTTTGGATTGATTACATTGAGATTCCGGGCACAACATATTCTGATGCTGACTGCCGTTATACATACCGTATGCCTGAGCAGGAAAATATCTGGGAATATTTCAAGGTGCTCTTGCAACGGCTGCGCCTGTATGTTGACAATCCATTTATGGCGGGGCCGGACGGTTTTTCGCCGGAAGATAATTCCCAGTTGTATTGTCTCAGGGAGGGGCTTGTTAATCTTCTCGCTCATGCAGACTATTTCAGCCCGATGCACTCTACCATAAGGGTATTCAATGACAGAATCGAATTCCAAAATCCCGGACGCTTCGCCGTGCGTATCTCCGACAAGCCCGGTAAGGTGAAATCGGTGCCGCGCAATCCCAATATCATAGCCTTCTTCCGCTACGCAAGACAAGGCGAAAATGCCGGATATGGTATTGACAAGATAATGCGTTGGACAAAACTCACAGGTCTTGAAGTTGATTTTGAAAGCGATATAACATCATCGACTGTCACCTACCCATTGCCATCACAAAAAGGTGGTCAGAAAGGTGGTCAGATAAACATAGACAATGAAAATATTTCCGCTGACAATCAATGTAATACACATAGTAAAGGTGGTCAGAAAGAGGTGGTCAGAAACAGTGGTCAGAACCAAGGAGAGGAAACGAGAGCCAGGATTGTTGAGGCGATGCGGAAAAAGCCTGAAATTTCGCGTCGGGAGCTTGCCGATATAATAGGTATATCCCCGTCAGCCATTCAAAAGCATATCGAACACCTCAAAGAAGCAGAAATCATTATCCGTCTCGGCAGCGATCGAAAAGGACTCTGGAAAGTGTTGAAATAATTTGGTTATGATAAGCATGATGAAGGAAATAACAACACGGCTCGCAGAGGTCAACGGAATTGTCAGCGGTTATGACGGTGGTGCTATACCTTTTGAACAGGCGTATGCGCTTGCACGGTTCTATTATGACTTTCAGGACACCAACGCGCTTATAGCCGATGCTGAGGCGATGGTAGGTGAAAATCCGGAACAGCTGAAAGAGATTGCTCTTTCCCTCAAAGCCGAGACCGCGACACTCCTTAATAATATAGGGAAGCTTGACGGCGTTGATTTCCGAGAGATTGCAAACGCTCATTCACGGCGTTACCATGACATATTCCAAGAGACTTCCGACAAGCTTAATCCATACTGGAAGAGGTACTGCGAACTGAACAACCGTCTTGACTACTTACCTCTCGACTCAAAGGAGTATGCCGAGGTGGATAAGGAGTGCGATGCTGCAAAGGCTGAGCATGATAGACGGCAAGTCGATGTAAAGAGGATTTATGCCGAATATGAGCATGAGAACCGGCGCGCCGGGGATGTCTTTTCCCTTAAAGCCCCACACCTGTATGCGCTTGCCGCCAGACTTGACGGCATTGCCGGGAGCATACTCAACGACCTTGACCGCATGGAGAAAGGGGAAAACCGATGAGCGGAAGCCTGCTGCTTGAAACCGCCAAGTGGCGTGACGTGGTTGAATTAGGGCTGTGCATGGCGATCCACGACGTATGCAACGACAGCCAGTTTGAGAACTGCACCCCTCTCGATTTTGCAAATTTCCTTAACGTGAGGGAAGTGACAAAATCCATAGCCGTGTTGCCGAAAGAGAAACTGCGGGTATGCTACATGGTCTTTGCCGTGGCGAGGAACATCAGCCCGAGGAAGGAGGCGGAGACTTGGGCGCGGTTGTTCCTCCAACGTTGCGGCATCGCCAAGTCTTACTATGACAAGCACCGCTCCGACATCTGCGCCGATTATGCCACAGAGGACAACCAAAACTACCGAAAATCCATAGACGGAGCCATCGAGGAATGGCGTTCAAGGCGGAGAACCCCGTAATATCCCAACTTCTCCCCATCTGCAGCATATAATGACATTTTGCAAACGCGCTATGCGGCTGAAATCCAGCACATAGTGCGTTTGCCATTTTTAAGCTTTCCCCACGGGACGCACATTATGCCACATAGGAACGGCTGTAATTTTGCATCGGAATACAAAGGCTGACAAGTCTATCAATCAGCACATTCCATAATCAAAGAATACAAACACATAAATTAAAGAACCGATGCAGACAAAACGAAAATTACTCAACTCGCAGGAGGCCGCCGATTATCTCGGCTTCTCCCTCTCGTACTTCCGCAAGATGATGATGCGTCGCGTAATCCCGATGTACAAGCCGAGCGGCAAGCTATGTTTCTTCGACCCCGATGACCTTGACGCATACCTCAAGAGTGTCCGCATATCCTCGCAGAATGAAATCGAAGCCGAAGCCGCCCACTATCTCGCGAACAAGAAGCCTCTTAAACCACTCACAAATCCAATTATTAAAGACTATGCCGACTGATATATCAACCACGCCGGGAGGAAAGCCCGGCAAATCATCGGAGACCAAATCCAAAGAGTCAAAATCCGGGACTCAGAAGAAAACCCAAATCATCATGGAGTTTCTTGGCGGATGTACCCCATACGAGGCCGACGCGCTCCGTGCCATGCTATCTATCGCGACAGGGAAAAGCACGTTGGAGACCATGCCGCAGTATGAACGCTCTGCGCTCAACCGCTATCTCAACTTCGGATGCGACAAGGAAACCGGAGGTGTGGATGGCATCCGCGCACATCGGCAGATGCGGGCACTCGGACTGATAAAATCGGTGTCGCAATATGTAGGCAAGGAAGAGATAATAGCCATCACCATAGTACTGCTCACCGTATCTTCCGACAGGCAGGATATACAGACGGTGTTGAACAATCTTCCGAAATTGCAGACTCCGGGCGGTGGTGCAAATGTAGGAAACGCACCTTCAAACGCGCCGGTGCCGAAATAGAGAATCATCGTCATCCCTTTTTTCCCTCCGTTTTCATTGTTCCCCAATCCTCAATTAGAAAATTGTTGGAAGAAACACACAAAAGGTATTTGAAAACATAATCTTATGAGAAAAGAATATCATGGAAATATTGACTGACAAGCAAAGGGACAAGGAGAACTGCCGACAAATTATCATATACAGATTTTCTATCTTGAAATTTCCAATCTTTGGCATTTCGCCAATAAACCATCTATCAGAAAACAAGGAACATGGAACAACAAAATCAATATCCCTTTTCATCTGTCAGTATCCGGCTGACAGAGAAAGCCGTCGAATGGCTGTCGGGAACAACCGCCGACATTGACGGCAAAGCAATCAGCAATATGGCAATATTCAGCGAACTGCTGAAAGAGATGCGTACAGATCCCGGATATGACGACACTTTCCGCAGACCGCTCAATCTGATGCCCGGTCAGGCGCAGTTCTCGGAAATCGGCCTTGCAGAGAAATGGAATCTTGGACGGAAGAAGATGCACAATATCCTTGCGAGAATGGAGACCGCAGGGCTGGTGGCAATCTATAACTCGCGTATCGGCTCGGCAGTCTCGTTCTCCTGCATAATGGGCTGGAAGAACTCCGACGGAAAACTGGTGTCTAACGGATTCTTTGCAGATAGAGAGCCGAATCAGATGTGCCATGAATATCCAGAAGTACAGGTCTGAAGACAGTGTTTTTTGAGAAGTGTTGCGAGATATGTTTTGGTGTTACCCTCGCTCCGCTCGGTTGCACCAAAACGCCTCGCCCCTCCCTACGGTCAGGGGCATGGCCGCTCGCAGGCTCGCACCCGATAATCAGTTTTACAAATCACGAATATCCGATTATATGAATCATAATGATAATAGCCCCGACAATAATGCCGGAAAGACAAGGCGAAAGAAGTTGCCGCCGGAGGCTTTGCGGTCATGCACCGTCACTACCAAGATGACAGCCGCAGAGCGTGAGAAGATACACGACATTGCCGCCGGATGCAACCTTACTCCGAGCGACTACATGAGGCAGCGCGCCTTGGGCTACGAGCCTCCATCGGCACTGACCGCAGAGGAATCGGCACTGCTTCACAACCTCGACGGTTGCCGTGTCGATATACTCAACTTCGCCAACGCACTTGCCGGAATGAAGCATGATGCGAGAATCATACTTTTTCAAAAGGTCTCCTTCATGCTCGACTGGTACAGGCTGGTAGTGCCGATTACCAACGCCGTCACAGAATTTCTTAACTCCGTGATAAACGGTGGACGATTAAGTCCGCGCACAAGAAAAACCATTATCAAAATTTGAAAACATGATCGCGAAGGCAAAATCAATATCACACGGCATCAACGCCCTGAACTACATTACAGGCGTGTCGGCGAACAAGAAGCATCCGGAGAAAATATTTCATATCTGCGACAACTTCCTCCCTCCCGGCATAGACCCTTTGGGGATATGGAACTCGGTCAGGCTTGATTCCATGTCCCGACCACGCATGAAGAACAACCTTATCCGAATAGAGATCAGTCCTGCGCCTGAGCATACGCGCAACTTCACTCCTGATAACTGGAAACAGATCTGGCAGGCTTTCGTCACGGAATTTGACCGTCAGGAGTTGAAAGACAAAAAGGGTCGGTTGCTATCTCCGAAAACGAATCTCGCAGAAAGCAAGTCAACCGTGTGGTTGCACCTCGAATCCGACAGCGGCATACCTCACCTCCATGCGGTTGTTAGCCGTCTTGACGAAAATGGGAACATCAACAATGACCGAAACATCCATTTTCGGGCACAACGGGCGGCGGAACGCATCGCACGCAAGCGAGGCTGGCAGACAGCGGCCAACATCCACGACATAAACCGTCAATCCGTAAGCCGTGACTGCCTTGATGTCCTTAGTCAGATGAGGAAATGGTCGATTGACGATTATTTCGCCAGACTTGAGGCGAAAGGATATGATGTCAAGGTTAGGGAAGATGAAAAAGGCGTAATCCGTGGATATATCCTGAAAAAAGGAAACGCCAGGTTCAAGGCATCCGAGTTAGGCAAAGGTCGCAATCTTATGGCATCCAAACTTGAAGGAACGTGGAACAAGTTGCGCCCGAATCAAGAACGGCAGACAAAAGCCGACAGCAGGGAATCCGATATTCGACCGGATTATACCTCTTACAGACCCGATACCCGCCGTGTCGAATTCGAGCACGAAAGCAATTCATACACCCGGTTTATCCCCGAAAAAGTCATGCAGGTGTTTTATGACGAGTTCGACAACCGTGAAGTGGATAATTGGGCAGACCTTATGAACGAGGCCTGCTACCACTTCGCCGTTGCAATGAGCTATATGGCGTTCCTCAATGCACCTGCTCACGTTTCCGGTGGTGGCGGAACATCGAACAACGACCTGCCAAGGAAGCGCGACAATATTGAGGAAGAGATAGCCCGTGCCCGTCGTTGTGCCGAAGCCGCCCGCTCAAAGATAGGAATTGTACGAAAACGAGGTTTCAGAAGATAAACACCCATTATGGCTCTCAAAAAATTTGACATATCGGAGGTCTGTAAAGCTGGGGCTGATGAAAGGAACGATGAACTGCGACAGAGCGAAATTGACGCACAGAACAATCTTGCCGGACAGATCCGGATCTTCGTAAAGGAGGCTCCAGACATCATGGAGGCATTGGATAATGCACTGATGAAACTCGATGCTCAAAAATTCTCGACCTCGGTAAGCGACAACATGAAGAAGACCGTCAGCGAAATGACGAGAACCTTCATCGCCGGGGTCAAACCGACGGTTGACCGGATTGACAACAGGAAAAGGGTTTCCCTTCCAAGTCTTGTGTTCTATGTGGCATTTGAAACGCTGATATGGCTGCTCATATTCTTTGCATTGGTAGTCTATGCCTCCGGTCAGCCCAATGTCTCGGAAACACTGCCCGGCATAACAGGAATGACATTCTTATTCTGGCTTGTCTCGACGGCAGTCATCATCTACCTCTCACGAAAATTCAAATGGTAATGATTATGCAAGTAACAAAAACAATCATCAGCCTAAATATGCTCTGTTCCGATACATTCCCAATAATGCCGATAAAACACCTCCGTCGGGGCTGTTTTGTTACTCACTTAAAAAGAATGATTTGTTACGCGTTGACAATCACTGCAAAGCATGAATATATTGAAATTTTCCACCAGTATTTTTTCAATCTCCCTCCCGACAACGACTATATCAAGTGGACTGTCGGCAAGGCCATGTATATGGCAGACGGCACAGCCCTGAAGCAGAAGCAGGCCCTTGACGAAAACGGCTTTTACTCCGACATCATATCATCTTCGGCTGTCTGCACCATAATCTGCGACTCTATCCAGTTCGACGAGCATACACGCAAGTTCAGCTACTACGGGACGCAGATTATCAAGAGGCGCACGCGCGATCTAAAACGCACCATGCTCACCACCGGCTATGTGGAGAATGTGCCACGTACACAGAACAATCCCCACGGACTGATGATAACCAACTGGCGTACTCTTGAAAACAAAGACCTTGACTATTGATATAATGCTCAATTCTTAATGCACAATG
>Ga0137306_103354_pt1 | contig 12034 bp, 6 predicted proteins | sample Inofroosms_March_FD_97187 | JGI IMG/M metagenome (GOLD analysis project Ga0137306, IMG submission 97187) | Mouse cecal microbial communities from Vienna, Austria - N-Acetylneuraminic and N-Acetylglucosamine D2O microcosms_March | ecosystem: Host-associated > Mammals > Digestive system > Large... | reverse complement strand
CCGATTCGGTGCAGGAAACCGATCCGGCGATTTATGAGGCGGTTTTGTATTCGGCTATTGATGTGCGGGAACCACGCAACTATGTGGCAATCTGGAAGCTGAACCTGGCGGATAATATCCGGGGCTTGCGAAAAGAAAACCGGTTGATGGATGTCTATATGGATGCAGATGACGGAAAAATCTATGAATTTTATGCCCGGACAGAGTGGGAGTGGGAGAATATAGATCCCGATGCCATTGCGCGATCTTGGTGCGCTTATCTGGAACTTCCGGAACCGATACTTTGGGAGGACGCCAATCCCTTGACTGAAACTACTCCTTTTTTCCGCAAATATATCATTTCCGGAGCAGCAGAGGAACGTACGATTATGACAGTAGGATTCTATGAAGGGATTCGGGAATTTTTTATAAAGGTATCTGGATAACCAGCAATGTCATTGAGATAAGGAAACGAGAAGCCTAGTCCAGGAAATGAGGCGAGAACCAACGACAAACCGTCTGCTCCTTTTTCCGGTTTCGAGATTAAGAATTCCTAAAACCCCTGACTTTTGCTAAAAACGAAACGAAAATATACAAACTCACTCCGTTCAAACAATGTATATTTTTGTTTCAACGCCAAATTCAGGAATTTAAGGACTTCTAAATCTCTGCAAAGTCAAAATTCCGCAGACGGTTTGGCGTTGGTTCTCGCCTCATTTCCTGGACTAGGCTTCTCGTTTCCTTATCTCAATGACATTGGAATAACCAGAGATATTTTCCTGACAGGAATAATCCCGGAAGCGGATAAAAGTATAAAAAGTCCTGGAAATTCTATTGTCTATCCCCCTTGGCTGTGATATACTTTTCACAATGATAACGGCATAAAGGCCGTGGCAGTTTCGGGGCAAAAACATGCAAATTACGAACAAAAACCCGGAAAACGCAGAAAGGAGAATCATGAAGGCAGAAGAAACATTACGGATACTGGAAGAGGCACCGGCAAAGGCATTGATGACAAAGCTTTATGGCAAGGAGCAGGCAGAGAAGAATACGGACCGTTACCGGGATATGATAGAGAAGTTTAAAAAAGCTTATGGGGATAAGGATATTTTGATGTTTTCTTCTCCTGGCAGGACAGAGATTAGCGGGAATCATACCGACCATAATCAGGGAAAGGTGCTGGCAGGAAGTATCAATCTAGATTGTGTAGGGGTTGCAGCAAAGAATGGCACTTCCAGAGTGAATCTGATTAGTGAGACATTTAATCAGGAGTTCAGTGTTGATTTGACGGATCTGACTTCCAGTGAACGAAAAGCGGGAACCGAAGATCTGGTGAGAGGATTGTTGCAGGGATTCCGGGAATTTGGCTATGAGATCGGTGGTTTTGATGCCTATATTACCAGCAATGTGATCAGTTCTGCCGGGGTCAGTTCCTCAGCAGCTTTTGAAATGCTTTTGTGTTCGATGATCAATACATTTTTCAATAATGGAAGTATGGATACCGTAGCATATGCACATGTGGGAAAATATGCAGAGAATGTCTACTGGGACAAGGCGTCGGGGCTTTTGGATCAGATGGCTTGTGCCGTTGGCGGTTTGATTACGATTGATTTTTTGGATCCGGCAACTCCGGTGGTGGAGGCGATTGATTTCGATTTTGCTTCCCAAAATCACAGCTTGATTATTGTACAGACCGGCAAAGGACATGCTGATTTAAGCGCTGATTATTCTTCGATTCCCAAAGAGATGAAAAAAGTGGCAGAATATTTTGGCAAAGAAGTCTGTGCAGAGATTACAGAAGAACAAGTACTCCGACAGCTGAAGGGCGTGCGGGAGTTTGCCGGTGATCGTTCGGTGATGCGTGCTTTGCATTTCTTTGAGGAGAATAAGCGGGTGGAGGCAGAGGTTGCCGCTTTGAAAGAGGGACGTTTCGCGGATTTCCTGACAGAAATCACGGCATCTGGTAATTCCTCCTGGAAATGGCTTCAGAATTGTTTTACCAATGGTAATTATCAGGAACAGGGGATTACGATAGCCTTGGCTTTGACAGAATTGTTTATTGCTGAGAAAAAGCGGGGCGCCTGCCGGGTCCATGGTGGTGGTTTTGCCGGTGTGATTATGGCAATGTTGCCGAATGATCTGGTTGATGAGTATGTAACATATATAGAAGAAAAATTAGGAGAGGGTAGTGCTTATCGCATGACAATTCGCCCGTATGGTGCGATTTGTGTCAATGAATTATTATAATTTGCTGATTTTAAAGTCTGTCAGCAAAGTCGCCACGGAAAAATGGAAAAATGTCAGATGTGCCATGTCCATTTCTTCGTGGCACATCTTTTCTCTGATGGTCTTTCATTTTCGACAAAAATATGATATGATCTTTCGCGTACAGAAAAGAAAGGCTTGATTATGAGATTCAAAAAATACATACCGCTCCTGATTTATCTGCTGTTGATTATTGGTTGTTTTTTGATTGTAAGGTTGACCGAAAGATTGGTGGAACCAGACAAGGAGCAGGGAGAAGAGCCGCCGGTATCTTCGGAAGCGGTAACTCCGGAATCGGAATCGGGATGGCAAGAAACAACAGAGCCATCGTCTGCAGTAGAGTCAGAGGCAGAGCCATCGCCAGAGTCATCTTCTAAGGAGCCGGGCTATCCTTTTTATGAAAAAGAATGGTGGGAAGAAGAGGAAGAGACAGACACAGGGGAAGAAGAGGAGCTGTATCGTGTTCCAGTTTTGATGCTGGCGTCGGATCTTCATTATATCAGTCGAAAGACGCACGATGGTGGGAGCGCATTTTGGGAGATGGTGGCGCAGGATGATGGAAAGATCAGTGAGTACAGTGACATTTTGATCGATACATTGGTAGAAGAAGCGATAACAGACAAACCCTCGGCGCTGATTTTGACGGGGGATATTACGCTGAACGGGGAGCGAGAGAATCATCTGGGACTAGCAGAAAAGCTGCACCAGGTGACAGAGGAAGGCGTTCCGGTATTGGTGATTCCTGGTAATCATGATATTAAGAATCGAAACGCCGCTACTTATTTTGGAAATCAAAGAGAATCTGCAGAATATCTTGAGAATGCGGAGGATTTTTTTGCTATTTATCACGAATTTGGCTATGATCAGGCATTCAGCCGAGATGAAGCTTCTCTTAGTTATTTTTATGCTCTGGACGACACTCATTGGATACTGATGCTGGATACTTGTCAGTATGAAGACTACAATCATGTCAATGGAAGGTTAAAACCAGAGACAATGGAGTGGCTGGAAGGCTATCTGAAACAGGCCAGAGAACAGGGAATCACAGTAGTGTCTGCCGGCCATCATAACTTGCTTTCCGAAAGCCGGTTATATACTACAGAATGTACGATGGAAAATCATGACGAGATTGTCCAGTTGTTTGAGAAGTATGAGATTCCTCTGTATATCAGCGGACATCTGCATGCGCAACGGATTAAGAAGCATAAATCAGAACCAGGAGTGGCAGAGGATGCTTATGGGATTCAGGAGATTGTTTTATCACCTTACAGCATCCCTCCCTGTCAATATGGTCGTTTGGAATGGCAGGCAGAAGGTGGAATGAGGTTTGAGACGGTCCAGGCTGATATAGAGAGATTTGCCAGCCAACGGGAAAGTAAAGATGAAAAGCTTCTGCAATTCAAAGAATATGGGCCTAAATATATGAAGGCAATTGTAGAGGAGCAGGCGAGAAAGACGCTTCGCGCCATTCCTGAGGAATTGAAGGATGAGATGGTAGAGTTGTATGGACAATTGTATTATGATTATTGTGCAGGCAATGCAATGAGTTGGGACAAAGTAAGTGCTACCAGGGCCTATCGGTTGTGGGAGAAAATTGATCCCGATAGCCGGTATGTAAAGGATATGGGGCAGATGATTGAGGATGTAAAACAAGATCTACATGATTGGAGCAGATAAGAGGGGAATAAAATGGAGAGCAGAGAAAAGAAGAGTATAAAAGGAATTCGGATCCGTACTATGAATTATGGAATGATTCTGGCAGCCTGTATTTTATATGTGATGGTCATTTTTGTGACGATTCGTGTTTCTATAGGATATCAGAACTTGAGTCATGCCGTGGATCATTATATCGAATGTATGAAAGCCGCAGATCTTGTAACCGAAGGATCGGATTACCTGACCATGAAAGCACGGTTATATACAGAGACGGCAGAGCTGAAGCAATTACAAGATTATTTTACGGAGTTGCATGTAACCAGGCGGCGGGATCAGGCGGTGGAAGAGTTGGAAGGACACCAGGACAATCCAGAGGCACATCATTATCTGGAGCTGGCGCTGGAAAAGTCGAATGACTTAATGCAACGGGAGTTTTATGCCATGAAGCTGACGGCAGTGGCAATGGGAGAGGACATGGAAACGATGCCGCAGGAGATAAAAGAATTGAAACTGACAAAAGAAGATCAGCAGTTGGATCCGGAGGCGATGCAAGATAAAGCCAAAGATTTGGTATTTGGATCTGCTTACCAGGACGCTAAGGCGCTGATCACCAGCAATATTTCCTATTTTTTCAGCAATGCCATAGAAACAACTCGTCAAAATCAAGTGCAGAGCGCTCATATGTTAGAAAAAAGCATGGCCAGACAAAGGATTTATATCAGCATCCTGTTTGTGCTAAATCTTGTTACATTTGTGATGGTGATCATGCTGATTGTGAAACCCTTGCAGATTTATATCCGTTGTATCAAAGAGGATAAAATGCTAGAGATTGCCGGGGCCTATGAGTTCAAATATCTGGCTCTCACCTACAATGATATTTATGAAATCAATGCAGCGAATGAAGCGATGTTGCGACATAAAGCAGATCACGATCCGCTTACTGGAGTAATCAATCGGGGCGGCTTTGATCAGTTAAGCCAGATTTTGAAAGTACAGCGGATCCCGATGGCGTTGTTGTTGATTGATGTAGATAAGTTTAAACAGGTCAATGATGGCTATGGCCATGAAACAGGGGATCTGGTATTGAAGAAAGTAGCCGGACTTTTGCGGGACAATTTCCGTTCCAATGATTATGTGGTGCGCTTGGGAGGAGACGAGTTTGCAGTGATTATGGTAGATGCATTGCCAGAGCAGGAAACATTGATTCGGGATAAGGTAGGAAATATTAATCGTATTCTGAAGAATCCTGAGGATGGCTTGCCAGAGGTTTCTCTGAGTGTAGGAGTGGCATTTTCTGCAGAAGGTTTTACGGACGATCTGTATCGGAATACGGACAGCGCCCTTTACCAGGTGAAGGAGCATGGGCGCTGCGGATGTGATTTTTATCGGGGCTGATCTCTGGATTCGGGCATGTTCTGTTGACGGAATTCACGGGGGGTTATACCAAATCGTTCTTTAAAGCGCCGGTTGAAGTAAGAGAGATTTTCAAAACCGGATTCTGCAGCTACCGTTAGGATGGAATCTTCGGAGGCTAACAGCAGTCGCGATGCCATTGTCAGACGGTAGTCATTCAGATAGGCAGTAAAAGATGTTCCGAAAGTATTTTTAAAAAATTTCATAAAATGAGATTGGCTGAAGCCTACGGCTTCGGCCATTTTTTTTATAGAAAGAGTATCCTGATAGTGTTGTTCCATGTACTTTAAAATCTGACGAGATTTTTCTAAAGCTTTTTCTTGAGAACGGTGACGGACCGGATCCACAGAACCGGGAGCTATCACAAGATTATGGTGATGCAACAGATAAAAAAGCTCAAACAACTTTCCTTTAATAAGCAATTCATAGGCATCCGGAAACGTGCGACGTATTTCATCAATCTGATCCAGACAAGAAGATATGTCCGGATAAGGAAGCATATCGGGATGGAGGCAAGCGATCAGATGATGGCAGCGAAGGGCAATTGGGGCCAGCCAGTTTTCCCAGGCGGTATCTGATTGACGGGAATTTAAGAGGGACAAAGGAAAAATGATGTTTTCATATTCCATGGAATGCTGTCCCAATTGAGCGATCGCATGAAGTTGTCCAGGACAGATGAATACAATATCTCCCGCAGTCACCTCCAGATTGGAAAAATCTACAGCTACCATGCCGGTTCCCTTTTTAATATAGACAAATTCGATTTCATCATGCCAGTGTAGAGGGACTTGTGTAAAATCATGGGGAATGGAACAGGGGTAAGTCAGATAAGGAAAGGGACTGCTGTGGTGATTTAGCTTTTCTTGATAGTTTTCATACTCGATAATATTCATAAAATCCTCATTTTTTGCCAAAAGATTCCTTGATTATGATAGGATTGTACCATAGTTTTCCAGGATAATGCAAGAAAAAGGTTGAGGGGAGGACTATAATGAAATAAAAAACTTTAAGGAATTTGAAATTGTGAGCAGTAACGCATGAAAAAAGAAAAAACAGGAAAAATAATGAGAATTAAAAATAACAATGCAAAAAGGTTGTTCGGAAAGCGAACAAGAAGGAGGAAGAAATGAATATTACAGAGAATTTAAAAAAACAATGTGGTAAGGAAATTTCTCAGTGTAGCAATCAAGAATTATATGAAGCACTGCTGGCATTGGTGCAGAAGGAAGCGATTAACCGGGAAAGCAAAGAAGGAAAGAAGAAAATCTATTATGTCTCGGCAGAGTTTTTGATCGGAAAGCTTTTGTCGAACAATCTGATCAATCTGGGATGGTATGATGAGGTAAGAGATATCCTGACGGCGAATGGCAAGGATATTTGTGAAATCGAGGAAGTAGAGCTAGAACCATCTTTAGGAAATGGCGGTTTGGGCCGTCTGGCGGTCTGCTTTTTGGATTCCATGGCGGGGTTGGGACTCAACGGCGCAGGAATTGGCTTAAACTATCACTTTGGATTGTTTAAACAGGAATTCAAGGATGAGTTGCAAAAAGAGATGCCAAATCCATGGATTACGGAAAAAAGCTGGCTGATTCGTCGGGATGTGTCTTATCCGGTGCAGTTTGGCAGTCTTACCGTACATTCCCGGTTGTATGATATTGCCGTGACCGGATATCGGAACCGCACCAACTGGCTGCATCTGTTCGATGTGGAGAGTGTGGACGAAGGGATTGTAGGAGAGGGAATTTCTTTCGATAAGGATGATATTGCGAAGAATTTGACGCTGTTTTTATACCCGGACGACAGTGATGAAGCAGGTCGGAAGCTGAGGATTTATCAACAATATTTTATGGTCAGCAATGGGGCGCAGATGATTTTGGATGAGTGTGTGAAGAAGGGGAGCACTTTGCATGATCTGCCAGATTATGCCGTGATTCAAATTAATGATACACATCCGTCTATGATCATTCCAGAATTGATCCGGCTGCTGACAATACGAGGAATCGACTTCGATGAGGCTGTGGAGATTGTAAAGAAGACCTGCGCGTATACGAATCATACGATTTTGGCAGAAGCTCTGGAAAAATGGCCGATTGCTTATTTGAAGGAAGTGGTGCCACAGCTGGTACCAATTATCGAAATTTTAGATGATCGCATTCGCCGTCAGCAGGATAAAGAATCTGTGGCGATTATTGATCGTCAGGACAGAGTTCATATGGCAAATATGGATATTCATTATGGTTTTAGTGTCAATGGTGTGGCATATCTGCATACGGAGATTTTGAAGAATACCGAGCTAAAAGATTTTTACGAGATTTATCCAGAAAAGTTTAATAATAAAACGAATGGTATTACTTTCCGGCGCTGGCTTTTACATTGTAATCATTCGTTGGCTGATTATATTACTGGCAAGATTGGCGCCGGTTATAAAAAAGATGTAAAAGAGCTGGAGAAGATGGGCGCGTTTGATGATGAGGTATCTCTTCGTCAGCTTCTGGAAATCAAGCATCAAAATAAACGGATGCTAAAGCATTATCTGATGGAAACTCAGGGAATTGAGATCGATGAAAACTCAATTTTTGATATCCAGATCAAACGCCTGCATGAATATAAACGTCAGCAGATGAATGTTCTTTATGTAATTCATAAGTATCTTGAGATTAAGAAGGGGAAGATTCCCACTACTCCGATCACGGTGATTTTTGGGGCCAAGGCTGCTCCGGCTTATGTGATCGCCAAAGATATTATTCATTTGATTCTCTGTCTGGAAAAACTGGTGAATGGCGATCCGGAAGTCAATCCTTATCTGCGGGTAGTGATGGTGGAGAACTATAACGTGACGAAGGCGGAAAAATTGATTCCGGCCTGTGATATTTCTGAACAGATTTCTTTGGCTTCAAAAGAAGCCAGTGGCACCGGCAATATGAAGTTTATGCTCAACGGAGCTGTGACTTTAGGGACTATGGATGGCGCCAATGTAGAGATTGCCGATCTGGTAGGCGAGGAGAATATCTATATTTTCGGAGAATCCAGTGAGACGGTAATTGCGCATTATGAGAAGGCGGATTATGTGTCAAAGGACTATTATGAGAAGAACGCAGATATCAAGGAGGCAGTGGACTTTATCATAGGAGAGGAGCTGATGGCGATTGGACAAAAGGAAAATCTGCAGCGGCTTTACGACGAACTGATGAATAAAGATTGGTTTATGACATTGCTGGATTATGAAGATTATGCACGAGTGCGTGAGCAGGCTTATGCAGATTATGAGGATCGGCTGGGCTGGGCAAAAAAAATGTTGGTTAATATCAGTAAGGCAGGATTTTTCTCTTCCGATCGGACGATTGAGGAATATAACCGGGATATCTGGAAGTTGGATGGCAAAGATTCCTTGAAAGAGACGGAGAAGGATGAGAAAATGATAAAATAAGTTTATATTTTAAGAAATGGTGTTTTTTGGAGGGTAGGAGGGTACGCCTTGGACAGAAAAATCTTTCGACAGATAGGTCGCCTTCCGGTTTTTCTATCCAAGGCTGAATTTTTATAAATAAACTTAATGATTTTGATATCCTTGGTGTGTTTTTGCTCACGGAGGATATCTTTCTTTTATTAAAAAAAGATTTCTTTTTTCTGAAAATATGAAAAGAAGTTTACGCTTTCTTACGAAACATTCCCATCTATTGACCCTGGAATCGTTCGAGGGTGTAAAGTGACGACATCAGCAAAAACCACTGTTACAGGCAGATGGAAATGCAGAAAGAATGTTATTCAGAAAGGGGAAAGAAAATGAAAAAACAAACAAAACAAATTTTGATTCCTTGTGCAGCAGCTGTACTTACCATAGGAGCTTCCATGATATCCTGGGCAGCGACAGGATGGCAGGACGAGGGAGGCACATGGCGGTACTACAATAACGATGGCGAGTATGTGACAGAGACATGGAAGAAATCGGGAAATCATTGGTTTTGGTTAGACTCCGACGGCGAGATGTTGACGGACAGTCTGGTAGAGGATGACGGCGATTATTACTATGTCAATGAAAGCGGAGCCATGGTCAAGAATGAATGGAGAGAGCTGGATAATACCGACGACAGCGATGATGCAGCAGATACTTGTTGGTATTATCTCGGACCGAATGGAAAAGCGTATCAGGCAGGAAGTTCTGGAAAAACCACTTTCAAGACCATCAACGGCAAAAAATATGCTTTTGATGAGGAGGCACGGATGCTATACGGCTGGGTGGATGAAGAATCTGGTCGAATCACAGATGAAGACGCATGGAAGACGGGAATGTATTATCTGGGAGTCGACGGAGCCATGCGCTCGAATCAATGGGAACGTCTGGAAGTAGAAGATGATGATAACGAAGATGATGATTTTGAGGGATATTACTGGTTCTGGTTTGGCACCAACGGCAAAAAGGTACAAGATACGACCAAGACTATCAATGGCCGAAAATACCGGTTTGAGGAAAACGGAAACGCCGTATTTAACTGGTATTCTGTAGCCAGTACAGCAACTGCTTCTGGCAGTGATATGTACTTTAACAGTCCAGAACAATGCTGGCGGGCAGATGGCTGGTTCCAATCCGTTCCCGATCAGAATCTCGATCCGGAAGGCTATGAAGACGGCGATGTGTATTGGTATTATGCCCAGACAAATGGTGAACTGGTAAAGAGTCAAATTAAGAAGATCAATGGTCAATATTATGGATTTGATGAATATGGCAAGATGCTTCATGGGCTTTACAAAATGTCTGTAAATGATCGGGATATTCAAAGCTACGAAAAGATCGAAAGTGAGAATGAACTTCCTGAGGAAGATGAATCCTGGCAGGTATATTATTTTGGAGATACGCCGAAGGAAGGCGTGATGAAGACAGGCGTTGAGCGGATCGACATAGACGGAGAGATCTATACGTATGAATTTAAAAAATCTGGCAGTGACCGTGGAGCCGGTTACGATGGTATCAACGATGGCTCGATTTACATTAAGGGACGGCTTTTGAAGGCAGATAAAGACGCAAAACTGGAAAAAGTATCGTATGAAGGAGAGGACTATCTGATTAATACTTCCGGTAAGATCCAGAAAAAGAAAACAAATGTCAAAGATGCGGATGACAAATACTATTGTACGGACAACAATGGCGTGATTACTTATGAAGGAAATGAAAAAAAGAGAAGGAGGACTGAAAATAGGAAAAAGATAAAGAGTGGCAGCTATCAATAAGGCTGCCGTAGAAAAGAAGAAAAACCATCACACAATTGTCTGGATATTTTCAGACTGCACTCTCATTAATATAGAAAAAAAGAATCCCGCAACGAGATTTTTTGCGGGATTCTTTTTCTTTCTTAGTTACTTCTAAGTGCCTACTTTACGTTTTTTCTTTTTAGAGGTATGATGATTTTACAGAGAAGAGAGTTTTGTGCCATATAAAAAGATTAATGATAAAAGGTGAAGGAGGAGAATCATGAAGACAGGTGAACAAAGATTAAAAGATTTTACAGAAGCGAATTATCAGAAAACATTGACAAAAGTCAATGATCATATTTATCATTTTCTGGGATATGGACATAGCAATGCCATTGCTATTATCGGAGATACTTCTGTTATTTTGATTGATACTCTGGATAGTCCAGGCTATGCGGCAGATATGAAGACTGAGCTGGCAAGACTGACGGATAAGCCGGTGCGGACCATCATTTATACCCATGGGCATCCCGATCATCGGGGAGGAGCAGGGATTTTTCGGGATACTGTGGAAGAAATTCTTGCCTTTGCCCCTAAGCCTATGTTGAAACATTATGATCGTCTAAATGATGTGTTGAATCAGAGAGGCGCTTTTCAGTTTGGCTATGAACTGACGGATGAGGAGGCTATCAGTCAGGGGATCGGTATCCGTGAGGGAAAAACCGTGGGAAAAGGAGGTTTTGATACATTAGCGCCCACAACTCTTTATCGAGAAAAGGAAGTGGAGCGGGTGATAGATGGAGTGAGATTGAAGATGGTCAGTGCGGTGGGAGAGACGGACGATCAAATCTTTATCTGGTTGGAAGAAGATAAGGTGATCTGTACGGGAGACAATTATTATGGCTGCTGGCCTAATCTCTATGCTATCCGGGGAACGCAGTATCGGGATATTGCTGCATGGGTGGAGGCATTGGATGAGATTTTATCTTATGAAGCAGAAGCACTGTTGCCAGGACATACTAGGCCCCTGATAGGGAAGGCGCTGGTACAAGAACAGATAAAAACGTTCCGGGATGCCATTGAGTATGTGCTTTTGGAAACGCTGGAATGCATGAACAAAGGAATGACAATCAGCGAGACCGTGGAACAGGTGAAACTTCCGGAAAAATATCAAAATAAGGAATATTTGGGAGAGTACTATGGTACGGTAGAATGGTCAGTAAAAAGTATTTATTGTGGATATGTGGGATGGTTTGACGGAGAGGCTTCAGCGCTGATGCCAGTCAGTGACAAAGAATATCGTACCGTTTTAAGAGAGCTGATCGGGCAGGAGAGGTTGATAGAAAAAATTCAATCCTGCATAGTCCAGGAGGAATATCAGATGGCATTGCAGCTTTTGGAATTGACAGAGAGTAAGAAAATAACAGATAATGAGGGGAAGGACTTTTGTAGAGAATGGAAAAAGCAAGCGTTGCTGGGAAGAGCAAAACAGATGACCTCAGCAAATGCCAGGCATTATCTGATTGCTAGTGCG
>Ga0137306_103351_pt1 | contig 12046 bp, 10 predicted proteins | sample Inofroosms_March_FD_97187 | JGI IMG/M metagenome (GOLD analysis project Ga0137306, IMG submission 97187) | Mouse cecal microbial communities from Vienna, Austria - N-Acetylneuraminic and N-Acetylglucosamine D2O microcosms_March | ecosystem: Host-associated > Mammals > Digestive system > Large... | reverse complement strand
GCCGTCACGGTCCCCAGGACCCATACGCCGAAAATATCCATTTTCTTTGAATTGGCCACCATACAGCCGGAAAACGCAAATGCAATAGTTCCGATGATCTCCAGAATGAATATCATATGCCTTCTCCTTCCCTCAGCCGCCGCTGTGCAGCATGCCCCCAGTATACCATGTTCCTGCCCCGAAAGTAAACGGACAGAATCAGAAAAAAACCTGCGTCAGTATATATTTCGGATTCTGCTAGCACTCTTTTTAGTTGAGTGCTAAATTTTTGTTGACAATTTGTTCTAACAGTACTAGAATACTGTGTAAGCAGTAAAAAAGAAAATCACAGAACAAAGGAGTGTTTCATATGGCTACAAAGACAGGCAGTTTATCTATAAGCAGCGAGAATATTTTTCCCGTGATCAAAAAGTGGCTCTATTCTGACCACGACATCTTTTACCGGGAGCTGGTGTCCAACGGCTGCGATGCCATCACCAAGCTAAAGAAGCTGGAGCTTATGGGCGAGTTTGAAAAGCCCGAGGATCTTGAGTATCAGATCCATGTGACCGTGAACCCGACGGACAAGACCATTACGGTTACGGATAACGGTCTGGGCATGACCGAGGAAGAAGTGGATGAGTATATCAACCAGATCGCATTTTCCGGCGCCCAGGATTTCCTGAACAAATATAAAGACAAGGCCAATGAGGATCAGATCATCGGTCATTTCGGTCTGGGCTTCTACTCTGCATTCATGGTAGCGGACAAGGTGACCATCGATACCTTATCCTATAAGGAAGACGCAAAGCCGGTACACTGGGAGTCTGAGGGAGGCACGGAGTTTGAGATGGGCGAGGGAGACCGGGAGGCCATCGGTACAACCATCACACTGTATCTCAACGAGGACAGCGTGGAATTCTCCAATGAATACCGGGCCAGAGAAGTACTGGAGAAGTACTGCGGCTTCATGCCTGTGCCCATCTATCTGAATAACGCGGAAGCAGAGCCTCAGTATGAGACCATCGAGAAGGATGAACTGACGGACAAAGACACTGTGGTGGAGACCATTGTGGAAGAGGCCAAGACCGAGGAGAAGGAGAATGAGGACGGCGGGAAGGAAGTCGTGGAAGTATCTCCTGCCAAAGAAAAGTATAAGATCTTAAAACGCCCTGTTGCTGTCAATGACGTCAATCCGCTCTGGAACAAGCACCCCAACGAGTGCACGGAAGAGGAATACAAGGCATTTTACAGAAAGGTCTTTATGGATTACAAGGAGCCTCTGTTCTGGATCCACCTGAACATGGATTACCCCTTCAACCTGAAAGGCATTCTGTATTTCCCCAAGATCAACACCGAGTACGACAGCCTGGAAGGGACCATCAAGCTGTACAACACCCAGGTATTTATCGCAGACAACATTAAAGAAGTCATCCCCGAGTTCCTGATGCTCTTAAAGGGCGTCATCGACTGCCCCGATCTTCCTCTCAACGTATCCAGAAGCGCTCTTCAGAACGACGGATTCGTGAAGAAGATCTCCGATTACATCACCAAGAAGGTGGCGGACAAGCTGTCCGGCATGTGCAAGACCGACAGAGAATCCTATGAGAAATACTGGGACGACATCAGCCCCTTTATCAAGTTCGGCTGCTTAAAGGACGACAAGTTCGAAGAGAAGATGAAGGAGTATGTCCTGTTTAAAGATCTCGACAAGAAGTATCTCACTCTTCAGGACTGCCTGGATGAAGCAAAGGACAAACACGAGAACATCATCTACTATGTTACCGACGAGAAAGAACAGAGCCAGTACATCAACATGTTCCGGGAAGAGGGCCTGAACGCGGTGATCATGGGACACAACATTGACAGCCCGTTTATCAGCCAGCTGGAACAGAAAAAGGAAGGCCTGAAGTTTATGCGCATCGACGCCGATGTGACCGAGACCTTTAAGGAAGCGGTAAAAGAAGAAGATGCAGAAGGCTTTAAGGCGGACTCGGAAAAGCTGACGGAAACCTTTAAAAAGGCTCTGGGTAATGACAAACTGGAAATTAAGGTCGAAAAGTTAAAGAACGATCAGGTGGCTTCCATGATCACCGTGTCCGAGGAAACCCGGAGGATGCAGGATATGATGAAGATGTACAACATGTACGGTATGGATCCCTCCATGTTCGGCGGCGCCGGGGAGACTCTTATCCTCAATGCCAACCACAAGCTGGTTCAGTACGTTCTCAACAACAGCGACGGCGAGCTGACCGGCAAAATCTGCGAACAGCTTTATGACATGGCGGCCCTGACCCACGGAAGTCTGTCTCCGGAGCGCATGACCAAATTCGTCAGCCGCAGCAATGAGATTATGATGATGATGACGGAAAAATAAAAAGCTTTTCCGACAGCACTGCTTCACAGGTACAGCGGCGCTGTCAGAAAAGCAAAGGGAGCATCAGTAACCCTGAGTTCCGAATTCTTTCTCATACAGAGAAAAGAAATCTGCCGTCTCCACGTCCTCTCCCCCCTGAAACGTGACTTCCGCCCAGATTTCTTCGGGGATGGGCACCTTATGTTCTGACTGAAACTGACTGTATATCTGCTGAAAGGCCCAGTTTTTACGTTCTTTGTAAATCTGGGCTTTTCGCTCTCTGGTGGCATCCATCTCATAGTCGTTGACACACTGGATCAGGCAGAAACCGTCCTCCAGCTCTACCACCTGACTCACCTGCCCTGATGCCAGGCCGAATGCGGCTTCCTCCAGAGCCTCCGGCACTTCGCCCCTGCCGATCCTCCGCTCCTGAGGGCTGGCTCCTGTCACCTCTCTGGCCACGGCGGAAAAATCGCTTCCCTCTTCCTGGAGTTTTCCGTATGCCAGGTCTGCGCTGGCTCTGTCCTTCAGTCTCATCTCCCGGATGGTTATGACCTTGGCCTCGCTGTCGCTGACTTCCAGATCCAGTCCCTCTGTCAGTTTCTCCACCACCTTATTGGCAGTATAATAGTCCTGATACAGGACCGCCACGTCTTCCTCAGAAATCCCCATATACTCGATTTCTGTTCTGGACAGTTCGGAATAATAGTTTCTGGCCAGGCGCCTGACCCGGTCCTGTTCCCCTGTGCTCAGAACGATTCCCTGGTCTTCGGCCAGCAGAGTCATGGTTTTCATATTCTCCATAAAAATCCGCACCTGGTCCAGAAGATATTCTTCAAACGTCTCTCCGCCCTCCATGACCGCATCCCATATTCTGTCCGTATAGACCTGCTCGTACCGGTTCCGCTCCGTGACTGCAATGACCATGATCTGGGACCAGGTGTACGTCTGGGGGGCAGGAGGCTCTTCTTCGCCGGGAAGCTCCTGTGAACAGCCGCCTGTAAACATCAGAAACGCTCCCGTCACTGCTGCCAGCAGCTTTCGCCATCTGTTTTTTCTCTTCATTCAGAAGGCCCCTTTCTATCCTACAACAACTGTTTCAAAACCTTCAGCACGCCTCTGTTGACATTGCTGTCCGCCTGAAACCTGGCAGCTTTTTTCACTTCCTCCCTGGCATTGGCCACGGCAAAGCTGTAGTAGGCCTGATCGAACATCTCCAGGTCATTCATCTGATCGCCGAACACCATGGTCTCCTCCGGTTTGATGTCCAGATTATCCTGGAGAACACGGACAGCCTGTCCCTTGCACACTCCCGGCGCCATGGCATCCATCCACCAGTCGCCGGAAATCGTCATTTTCATACGATCTCCAAACTGTCCGATCAATCCTTCTACGGCCTCCTGGATGTTATGGGTTCTGTAGGCAGATACCTTGATAATGTGATCCTCAATTCCGGTCACATCCTCCACCTGCTTCACCTGAAACCGGTATCCTCTGACCAGAAGATCCAGAAATTCCTGATTTTTCGTATCTGCATACACCACATCCGGCCCTCCCACCAGAACTTCAAGACCCGGAATCCTGCGGATGGCCCTGATCAGCTCCAGCGCGGTCTCTCTCTCTATGGGATTTAAAAACAGATTTCTTCCGTGACAGCCCACATAGGCTCCATTGTCAGAAAGATAAAATACCTTTTCCTTAACAGGTTCAAATACCGCCTCAATACTGGCCCACTGCCGCCCGCTGGCAGCCGCAAACTGGATCCCCTTCCCGCGCAGCTTTAAGATCACATCATAGTATTCCGGATCCAGACGGTGTTCCCCGTCGGATACCAGTGTTCCGTCAATATCGCTGGCAATCAGCTTAATCATCCTGCTCTTCCTCCATCTCTTCCGTCAGCCGTTTCCATTCCTGACATACTCTTCCTACCGGGAGCCCTACTACATTGGTATAATCTCCGTGGATCCCCTGAATATAGGCCGCAAAAAGCCCCTGGATCCCATAAGCCCCCGCCTTATCCATAGGTTCCTCGGTCATGGCATAAGCCCTGATCTCATCTTCCGTCATAGGGTATACGAACACCTCCGTCTTCTCTGCAAAGGTGACGCCCCGGCTGGCTTCCCCCTCCCTGCAGATCAGAGTCACCCCTGTGTATACCTGGTGGCTTCTTCCCTGAATCAGACGGATCATCTCTGCTGCCTCTTCATGGCTCCCGGGCTTTCCCAGGATCTTTCCTTCCACAGCCACCACCGTATCTGCCCCCAGGACCAGAGAACCGGCCGGAGACTGAGCTGCCACATCTTCTGCCTTCTGAGCCGACAGCTCCATGACGACCTCCTCCGGCGCCGTGGAACTGGTCCGTTCTTCCAGCAGGCTGGGCCTGATCTCCGGTTCCAGGCCGATCTGTCTGAGCAGTTCCCGCCGTCTGGGAGAACCGGAGGCCAGGATCAATTTCATATTCATTCCAGGATTCATGTGATTCTGCCTTTCTTTTCGGTAATTTCTCTATTATTTTACGATATCCTCCGAAAATCTTCAAGAATGACTTCGCAGAAAAAGCGCCCGTCCTTAAGTTTGCACTTAGGAACGAACGCTTAATCTTCCGATTACCGGCTCTTGCTCTTCTCCCTTGTTGCGGATCTGAATCCGAAGACAGTACAGAAAATCCGCCAGATAAAACAACACCAGGGATACCGCCATTCTCTTCTCAAACCGCTGGGGCACAAATCCTGCCAGGTGGAGGAGAAATCCGTTGAGAAAACGGAAATACAAAATCCCCAGGAGCCCCCATCCGAGGCTGCTCTCCAGACAGATAATGCCTTTGTAGTTAAATTTCTTTTTACTGTAATCCCACCAGAAGCTGCCGAACAACCGGATCATGGCCCTGGCTGTCACCAGTTCCATAAAGGTGGCCATGGTCATGGCTGCAAAGTACAGCTTTATCATATCATTCGACAGAGGACTCAGCAGGAGATTGGCTCCCAGAGCCCCGAACCCGTAGATGATACAGAAAGGTCCGTGGCCGAAGCCTCTGTTAAGCACCGGAGTCCTGTTCTCACAGGAGAGAACAACGCACTCCAGCAGATAGCCCAGGAGACTGCAGAGAAAAAACCAGTTTATCATATAATAGATATTCATCGTTTCCTCCAGTACCATTAAATATAATGTATTTAGAAGTATACTCTATCTTCTGAAAGAAAACAAGTATCAAACCTTAACGTTTTTTTAACTGATTTTTAAATCTAATAGGCCATATTTACCAACAGAGCGATCACGATTCCCAGTATGGCGCCCGCAAATACCTGCAGAGGAGTATGGCCTACAAACTCCTTCAGTTTCTCCTCAAATTCCTGATCTTTCAGTTTAAAAAGATCCTGCTGCAGAATCAGATTCAGAAGTTTTGCCTGCTTGCCGGTCTCCTGGCGCACTCCGATAGCATCGTACATGACGACTGCTGCCAGAACAAAACTGACCGCAAACTCCGAAGACGACACGCCGCAGCAGATCCCGCTGGACACCACCAGGGCACAGACCGTAGCCGAATGGGAACTGGGCATCCCTCCCGACCCTACAAGCCGCTCCGGCGAAAACCCGTGATTCAGGGTACAGTCGATAATAGTCTTCAGCAGCTGGGCCACTACCCACCCGGTCGCCGAACTGATCAACAGCTGATTCTTTAGCATCTCCTGCCACATATCTATCGTACTCTCCTTCTCACCCCAGCTGTTTGGGCCACAGCGCCACTAAAAGCCCGGCCTTCACATGGCTGAAAAATTCTGTCAGCCCGCAGAGCTTGTCGGCATACAGGATCGTGTATCCTTCTCTGTACTTAGGCGGCACCGGCGTCAGCGGCCACATATGCCTGAGGATCATATTCTGCTCTTTCTCCGGTATCTGAAAATACCGGACAGCATTCTCCATGGCCACCCTGGGGTGTGTAAAGCCGTGGAAATATTCACCGGTCTCTCTCGCGTGAGTATGCCAGTCATACAAAAACAGGTCATGGAGTAAGCCGGCTCGCGCTGCGGACCGGCTATCCCAACCTTTCTTTCTGCATATCTCATAAGCGATGTAAGAGACCTGGATGCAGTGGTCTTTACAAGTGGTGTGCCCGTGCTGTATAAACTGATCCATGGACTGGAATACTCTGTTATCTAAAATATCCTGAACACATCTGAGATATTCCGGATCCTGGGCCCAACGGGCACTTTTTTGTATTAATTCTTCGGTTTCCATCTTTCCCCTGCTCATGTCTCCCGCACTCTCCCTCCGGGCTCTGATCAATATCCGATGAGCCAGTCATAAAGCTCCTGATACTTGAGGGCCGAAGCATTCCAGGAATAATCCTTTGCCATGGCTCTGTCGATCAGTTTATTCCACTCACGTTTTTTGTCGTAGTAGATCCTCTCGGCATACCGGATAGAATTGAGCATCTCGTGGGCGTTATAATTGGTAAAGGAGAATCCTGTTCCCGTACCTTCAAATTCATTATATGGCTCTACCGTATCCTTCAGACCTCCTGTCTCCCTGACGATCGGAAGCGTGCCGTAGCGCAGGGCCATAAGCTGGCTCAGGCCGCAGGGCTCAAACAGGGACGGCATCAGGAAAGCATCCGCCGCCGCATAGATCTTGTGGGACATAGGCTCAGAGTAGTAGATCTGAGCGGAAACCTTGTTGTGATACTTCCAGTCATAATGACGGAACATGTTCTCATAGCGCTCTTCGCCGGTTCCCAGGACTACCAGCTGGATGTTATCGCTACACAGATCCTCCATGACATACTGGATCAGGTCAAAGCCTTTCTGGTCTGTCAGTCTGGACACCACGCCGATCATCATCTTGCCGCCGTCTTCTTCCAGTCCCAGCTCCCTCTGAAGGGCCAGCTTGTTCTTCACCTTCTCTTTGCGGAAGTTCTGAGCATTATAGGGCTGTACGATCATGGAGTCTGTCTCCGGGTTGAAATCGTCATAATCGATGCCGTTGACAATTCCTCTCAGGCTGTCCGTGCGGGCTCTCATGAGGCCGTCCAGGCCCTCGCCGTAGAAGGGCATCTTGATCTCCTCCGCGTATGTGTTGCTTACGGTAGTGATGGCATCTGCATAGACGACACCGCCCTTTAACAGATTGCCGTCCTTGTATGCCTCCAGTTTATCCGGAGCAAAATAGTAATCGGAAAGTCCGGAAAATCTCTGGATCGTCTTCACATCCCACACTCCCTGGAACTTTAAGTTGTGGATAGTAAATACGGACTTCATATTGCGGAAAAATTCTCCGTCATGGAAACGGTCCTTTAAGTATACGGGAATAAGGCCTGTCTGCCAGTCGTGGCAGTGAACCACATCAGGCTGGAATCCGATCACCGGCAGAGCGGAGAGGGCTGCGTTGCAGAAAAACGAGAACTTCTCCAGGTCATACAGCCAATCCCCGTAGGGCTTGGGTCCGCTGAAGTATCCTTCATTGTCAATGAAATAGAACTGAATCCCCTCATACTCGTACTGCAGGATCCCCACATAACGGCTCTGTCCCATATAATCCATGTAGAAATGGGACACGTAATTCATCTTGTCACGCCACTCCTGCTTGATGCACAGATACTTGGGAATCATAACCCTGACATCATAGTATGTCTTATCAAAGCACTTGGGCAGGGACCCTACTACGTCTGCCAGTCCTCCTGTCTTGATGAATGGTACTGCTTCTGAAGCTACAAATAATATTTTTTTCATCTGAAAAAGACCTCCTCATTTTGAGTAATGCTCGTAACCCCTAGTAGAAACAGTATACAACATTTTTTAAATTTTAGGAAGTACATTATTGCAGATTTCGTCCCTGTATACAGAATTTTTATGTAATGGGTTCCAAATGATCACAGCCGTTTGTAATCCAGACGGATCTTGTCCGATAAAAGTGCGATGAATTCAGAGTTTGTAGGTTTTCCCTTGCCGTTGCTGACCGTATATCCGAAAATCTCATTGATGGTGTCCATCTTTCCCCTGTTCCAGGCCACCTCTATGGCATGGCGGATAGCCCGTTCCACGCGGCTGGGAGTCGTCTGATGCCTCTTGGCGATGTTCGGATAAAGGACTTTGGTGACAGAAGTGAGCATATCCTGATCCGCTACCGAGATGGCGATGGCGTCTCTCAGATACTGATATCCTTTGATGTGGGCAGGCACTCCGATCTCATGAAGGATCTGGGTAATATCATTTTCCAGATTCTGTTCCATATATTCCAGCTGGCTCTCGTAGGGCCTGATCTTCCTTGCCCCTGTCAGATTCAGCCGTCCCGGTCTGGACCCGTAGATTCCCACTCTCCGTATCTTATCGATGACCACCTCTTTCTTAAAGGGCTTCATGATAAAATAATTGGCTCCCATTTTGAAAGAATCCTCTGTCACATTCTCGCTTCCTGCCGCCGATACCATGATGAAGCAGGGATTCTTTTCCAGATTCCCTTCTGTCTTCACCTTCTCCATTACCTCCACTCCGTCCATTCCCGGCATGATCACGTCAAGAAGCACCACATCCGGCTTGGAATCCACAATCATCTTATATGCTTCGTCGCCTGTTTCCGCTTTTCCCACCACCTGAATTCCGTCTTCATTTTCCAACATATCATTCAATAATTCCATGGTTTTCGGGTTATCCTCCGCTATTGCAACATTTAATGCTGTCATTTCCTGTCCTCCTTTTCATTGGTAACATGATTATAGACCGTGGTTTTCATTAGTTGCAATGGGATTCTACCGCAAGTTTCGACATCATTAAGGCGAAAAAAAGTGGTTTTTCCGGATTATAAGAAATTTGTGACAACTAAAAAATAACAGAGTGTTTTTTCTTTCGCGGCGCATACTAGAAGAGACGGTTTCTATTCTTGAATAATCAATCAGGAGGTGTGTCATATTGAGAAAGAGAAAAGGCAGATTTCTGCTGTGGTCATTCTGGACCGGTCTTCTGTGCTGTACAGGCCTGTCTTTCTATTATGTGGATCACGTGATCCCTGACCGGATCAATATTGTACGGGACCAGGAAGAGATCGTACAGTTTCCTCTTCCTCTCAGCGCCACGCTTCAAAGCGAAAGCGAGGAAGTGGTTCTGGGCAACGGCTCCGATATCCCCCAGGATCAGATCACCATTACCCGGAATCAGGTATTCAGCCTTTACGGCAAATCCGAGGGAAGCTACTTACTGTCCCTGGACCTCTTCGGCCTGATCCATTTTAAAGAGATTCAGGTGGATGTGGTTAACACCCAGTACGCCATCCCCTGCGGCGCCCCTGTAGGCATCTACCTGAAATCAAAGGGCGTCATGGTCATAGGTACAGGAGAGATCACAGACCGGGACGGCACTGCCGCAGAGCCGGCTGCCGGTATCTTAAAATCCGGCGACTATATCGAATCCATCAACGGGAAAACACTGGAAACAAAAGAAGAACTGGCGGAAGAAGTAAGTCACCTGGAAGGCCGGGATGCCATCCTGACCGTCAGACGGGATGACGAGGTCATAAATGTAACCGTTTCCCCTGTAACCGCTGCAGACGGTACCCAAAAGCTGGGAGTCTGGGTACGGAGCGACACACAGGGTATCGGAACCATGACCTATCTGGATCTGAACGGCAAGTTCGGCGCCCTGGGCCACGGAATCAGCGACAGCGACACCGGAGAGGTAGTGGAGATTTCCGGCGGCACCCTGTATGACACGGAGATCGTAGGCATCGAAAAAGGGACCATGGGAAACCCGGGAGTCATGTCCGGCGTCATCTACTACGGCCCCGGTTCCCTGTTAGGGGACATCGACACCAACTCCGAAGTGGGTATCTTCGGCACTGCAGGCGAAAAATTCCGCCAGGCCATGAACATGCAACCTATAGAAATAGGTTACCGCCAGGACGTAAAAAAAGGCCCCGCCCTTATCAGGAGCGGGATCTCCGGAGAGATCAGAGACTATAACATAGAAATCCTGAAAGTAGACTACTCCACATCCCACCAGAACAAAAGCCTGGTGATCCAGGTCACGGACCCCGACCTCCTAGCCCAGACCGGCGGCATCGTCCAGGGCATGAGCGGCAGCCCCATCATCCAGAACAACAAACTCATCGGCGCCGTAACCCACGTCTTCATCCAGGACAGCACCAAAGGCTACGGAATCTTTGTCGAAAACATGCTCCAGCACTGAGCCGTGCAGTCCAGAACCAGAAAAAAGGCGACGCAAGCTTGCTTGCAAGCGCCTTCTTTCTGGTTCTGGACTATGGGGCGAACGCCCCTCAACCGATGGCTCGCAGAGCCACCGGGTGTTGCACGGCGGGTCTACGGGCTACATTACCATTCTGATGCAGACAGAACATCCTGCCTTTCACCTGCCGCGAAAACCATCTCCTTCATTATACAGACTTCCTTTCATTCACGGCGACGCCGGGAATACGGCATGGAAGGCTACTGTGAAACATGCAAAACAGCATGATGCATGTCATCACACCGGCAATACACCATCCCAGCGGCTGGCTCCACCAAAGCCCGGAATAATTAATTACAGGCAGGCGGCATAGGGTATAAGTGAACAAAACGCGCCCGCCTAATGCCGCCGAAGAAACATACGTAGCCCAAAAACCTTTACCAACCGCCTGGAACAACCCCATGGAGGGAAAATACGCGGCAAAAATTAAATAAGCAAACGCCATAGATCGGACATGCTGTATACAATATCCCAGAGAAACCCCCTCAATGCCAAAGAAACCGATGACAAATGCAGGGAACAAAAACAACAGGATGGACAGACAAAGTATCATACCAACTGACAGCATCACTGCCTGCTTCAGACCCAGAACAAGGCGGTCCGTTCTTCCTGCCCCAAAATTTTGGCCGCAATAGGTTGCCATGGTATTTTGCAGCGCAATGGGCGGAATCAGCACATATCCTTCTATGCGCTGCGCCACGGTAAAAGACGCGGTCATAGCGGGGCCATAGGAATTCACCATCCGCTGTATGAGGAAGAAGCCGCAGGACACCATTCCCTGCTGGAGCGCCATGGGAGCGCCGGTTCGCAGGACACCAGCCCCGATCTCCCTGTCAAACCTGTAATCTCTCCAGCGAAACCGAAAGACCGGGTACCGCTTTTGCATATAACCATATGCGGCGACACAGCAGCAAAGCTGGGAGAGAACGGTTGCGATGGCTGCCCCGGCCACCCCCCAGTGAAACACCGCGACAAAGAGCAGATCCAGCACAATGTTCACCGTGGAGGAAACCAGAAGGAAATACAGCGATGCCTTACTGTCCCCTACGGCGCGCAGCAGCGCGGCCACGATATTGTAGGCAAACTGGAATATAAGGCCCGCGGCATAAATGATAAAGTAGATAACCGCCATGTTCAGCAGTGAATCCGGCACACCCAAAAAATATCTCAGGAACAATCCGGCGGTGGCAGCTCCGATGAAAGAAGCCAGTAACCCCATTCCCGTAAGGAGCAGGATCGAAGTGCCGGCGAGCCTGCGCATTTCCTCTGTCTTTCCGGCGCCAAAAAGCTGCGCGGCCAGGATACCTGCGCCCATGGAAAAACCCTGGGCAAGGGCCAAATACAGCATGGTCATGCTGGAGCAGGTACCAACAGCAGACAGGGCGGCCTCTCCCACGAAGTTGCCGACAATGATCGTGTCAGCAGTATTGTAGAGTTGCTGCAGAAGGTTTCCTGCCATAATCGGCATCGCAAAGGATAG
>Ga0137306_103350_pt1 | contig 12049 bp, 11 predicted proteins | sample Inofroosms_March_FD_97187 | JGI IMG/M metagenome (GOLD analysis project Ga0137306, IMG submission 97187) | Mouse cecal microbial communities from Vienna, Austria - N-Acetylneuraminic and N-Acetylglucosamine D2O microcosms_March | ecosystem: Host-associated > Mammals > Digestive system > Large... | reverse complement strand
GCGGCTTCTGAGTCACATCATACAGCACTCGACTGACCCCGCTCACCTCATTGACAATCCTGCTGGCCACCTTCCCCAGCACATCCCAGGGAATCTCCGCTACCTCCGCCGTCATAAAATCAACCGTATTCACTGCCCGGAGGGCCACCGCATAGTCATAAGTCCTCTCGTCCCCCATAACTCCCACAGACCGCATATTGGTCAGGGCAGCAAAATACTGTCCGATTCCCTTATCCAGCCCGGCTTTAGCGATCTCCTCCCGGTAGATGGCGTCCGCCTCCTGAACCATGACCACCTTCTCGGCTGTCACCTCGCCGATGATACGGATCCCCAGCCCGGGCCCGGGAAACGGCTGGCGGTATACCAGTTTTTCCGGAATCCCCAGCTCCAGCCCGGCCCGGCGGACCTCATCTTTGAACAGATCCCGCAGAGGCTCGATGATCTCCTTGAAATCCACATAATCCGGCAGACCGCCAACATTGTGGTGGGACTTAATAACCGCGGACTCTCCTCCAAGCCCGCTCTCCACCACATCCGGATAGATAGTTCCCTGGACAAGGAAATCCACAGCGCCGATCTTCTTCGCTTCCTCCTCGAACACCCGGATAAATTCTTCCCCGATGATCTTCCGCTTCTGCTCCGGCTCCCGGGCGCCTTTAAGCTTCTCATAAAACCGCTCCTGGGCGTTGACGCGGATAAAGTTCAGCTTGTAGGGGCCGTCAGGGCCGAACACGGCTTCCACCTCGTCCCCCTCATTTTTCCTCAAAAGTCCGTGGTCCACAAACACGCAGGTCAGCTGTTCTCCGACTGCCTTGGACAGCATCACCGCGGCCACCGAAGAGTCCACGCCGCCGGACAGGGCGCACAGCACTTTTCCGCTGCCTACCTTCTCCCGTATGGCACTGATGCTGTTTTCCACAAAGGCGTCCATTTTCCAGTTTCCCTCACAATGGCACACCTCATAGAGGAAATTGCGGATCATCTTTGTGCCCTCCTGGGTGTGCAGAACCTCCGGGTGGAACTGGATGGCGTACAGGTTCTTCTCCTCACACTGGGCAGCCGCCACAGGGCAGTCTTTGGTCCGGGCTACGGCCCGAAATCCGGACGCCATCTCCTCAATATAATCATTGTGGCTCATCCAGCAGATGGTTTTCTCCGACACATCGCCGAACAGCTTGGCGGACTTGTCCACGGTTACCTCGATCTTGCCGTACTCCCGCACAGGCGCGGGACCTACGCGGCCTCCAAGGACGTGCATCATCAGCTGCGCCCCGTAGCACAGCCCCAGAACCGGGATGCCCAGCTCAAACAGCTCCCGGCCGCAGGACGCCGCCCCCGGCGCATAACAGCTGTCAGGGCCTCCGGTGAGAATGATCCCCTTTGGATTCATTGTCTTGATCTGCTCCAGATTTGTCCGGTATGAATAGATCTCGCAGTACACATTACACTCACGGACCCGTCTGGCCACCAGCTGGTTATACTGGCCGCCAAAATCAATCACCACAATCTTCTCTCTGTTCACAAGCATTCCTCCTGACTCTCCAAACATTGTAAAATCTCAGACTCCCCCGGGTATTGCCGGTCAATGAGTACAAACCGCTGGCCGGACTCTCTGCAGGCCTTAAGACATGCCAGATTACCCCGGATCAGATCTTCCACAGACCAGCCTGAATCGTCCAGACGCGTCTCAACCACATTGGCATACCCAACAATATCTTGAAAATGACTCCGGATATAGGCTTCGGTCATCACCAGCCACACCATCCTTATGGATTTCAGATAAGATTCCCTAAAATCCTTTCTCCAATCCCACGGAAAATAACACCCTTCCACGATCATATCCTGCTGATTCTCAACAGCGGTCTTCACCATCTCCCTGACCACAGGCCACAGAAAGCCTGTCATCCTTTCGTCGTCCTCAGGGGTCAGGTCCGTGTAGCCGCTTCTGATAAGCCCCATTTTCAAATGGTCCAGAGACAGACATGAAAAGTGGGTCCGCTTAACCAGCTCATGGGCCCAATACGTTTTCCCCGTGTGGGAGCTGCCCCCAATCAATATGACCATACCGTCCTCCTGAGTCCAACAGGCAGCCGTCACCGTTCGCCGTGGCTTTCCCAAGCCATTTCTATATTTTTGCTGCCCTTCTGTAATCGCCATCCTATCTACATGTACACCGTATCATACCATTTATGACTTTTCGATTTTACACCAGGAATCCTCCAAATACAAGTATAAAAATACAATTCTCCCGCTTTTTCTATCAAACATGTTGCAATCCACTGGTACACAGTGAACTGTAACCCACACCGCCATTTAAAATCGCCCCTCTCCAAACCTTATCACCTTCTTGATAAAGGTAAAACCACTTTCCCGGAAAAAAGTAAATACGACATGGACAATCCGGCTGTCACTAAAACAATGCCGACTATTTTCATACTTATAACCGCTGCGCCGTTTTTTGTCAGCCGGTTTGCAGACACAAAAAGACATATGCCAGCCATGATAAGGAGCATTGCCAAAAAAAGATACATCCGTTTCCGCCTCCCAATATCAAACTAAAACAAATGCCATCTGCCCGCAGCTTCTCCCCACAGGCAAATGGCACCCGCCTAATCGCTTAATCCGTCTTTTCCCGTCATCGTCACCTCTCCAGATACCGCTTCACATACTGTCCGGTGTAAGACTGGGGACACCGGGCTACCTCCTCGGGAGTTCCGCAGGTCACCACGGTTCCTCCCTTGTCTCCGCCTTCGGGGCCCATGTCGATGATATAGTCCGCCGTCTTGATCACATCCAGGTTGTGCTCGATGACTACCACCGTATTGCCGCCCTGGGACAGTTTCCGCAGGATGTCCACCAACTTGTGGACATCCGCGAAGTGGAGTCCTGTGGTGGGCTCGTCCAGCACATAGATGGTCTTTCCCGTGCCTCTGCGACTTAGCTCCGTGGCCAGCTTGATCCTCTGGGCCTCGCCTCCCGACAGCTCTGTGGACGGCTGCCCCAGCCGGATGTAGGACAGGCCCACGTCGTTCAGGGTGGAGATCTTCCGGTAGATGGAGGGCACGTTCTCAAAGAACTTCATGGCTTCCTCCACTGTCATGTTCAGAACGTCGTAAATGCTCTTGCCTTTGTACTTTACTTCCAGAGTCTCCCGGTTGTACCGCTTTCCTCCGCAGACTTCGCATGGCACGTACACGTCGGGAAGGAAATGCATCTCGATCTTGATGATGCCGTCGCCGGAACAGGCCTCGCAGCGGCCGCCTTTCACATTAAAGCTGAAGCGTCCTTTTTTATAGCCCCGCTCCTTGGCGTCCACTGTGGCTGCGAACAGATCTCTTATCATGTCAAACACGCCTGTGTACGTGGCCGGGTTGGACCTGGGCGTCCGGCCGATGGGCGACTGGTCGATGGCAATGATCTTGTCCAGCTGCTCCACGCCGTCGATCTTCTTAAATTTCCCCGGAATGGTCCTGGCCCGGTTCAGCTTCTTGGCCAGAGTCTTGTAGAGGATCTCGTTGACCAGGGAGCTTTTTCCGGAGCCGGACACTCCGGTTACGCAGGTCATGACGCCCAGGGGAATCTTTACTTCAATATTTTTCAGGTTGTTCTCCGCGGCTCCCTTGACTGTGAGCCAGCCTCCCGGCTTCCTCCGCTCCGGGGGAACGGGAATCTGCAGCCGTTTGCTTAGGTAAGCCCCGGTGATGGACTCCGGACAGTTCATAATATCCTCCGCCGTTCCCGTGGCAATGACCTGGCCTCCGTGTTCTCCGGCTCCGGGCCCGATGTCCACAATAAAGTCCGCCGCCCGCATGGTGTCCTCGTCGTGCTCCACCACCAGGACGCTGTTGCCCAGGTCCCGCAGATGGATGAGGGTCTGGAGAAGCTTGTCATTGTCCCTCTGGTGAAGACCAATGCTGGGCTCGTCCAGAATGTAGGCCACGCCCACCAGCCCGGATCCGATCTGAGTGGCAAGGCGGATTCTCTGGGCCTCTCCGCCGGACAGGGTTCCCGTGGCCCGGGACAGGGACAGATACTCCAGCCCCACGTCGATGAGGAAGGTGACTCTGGCCCGGATCTCCTTTAGGATCTGGGCTCCGATGGCCTCCTGCATGGGGCTCAGCTTCAATCCGTCGATAAATTCCCGAAAGTTTACAATGGACATGTTGGTGGCGTGGTAGATGTTCAAATCCCCCACAGTCACTGCCAGGGAGCTTTTTTTCAGGCGCTGCCCTTTGCAGGTGGAGCAGGGGGTGATCCTCATGTAGGTCTCGTACTCTGCCTTACTGGCCTCGGAGAAGGTCTCCTTGTACCGCCGCTCCACATTCTCCACCAGCCCCTCAAAGGCCACGTCGTAGACCCCGGTGCCCCGCTGCCCTGTGTAGTGGACCTTTACCTCTTTTCCGTGGGTTCCCCACAGGATCAGGTCCTGGATCTCCATAGGATAGTCCTCAAAGGGGGTGTCAAGGCTGAAATGGTACTCCTCGCTTAACGCGTCCAGTATGGCCCTGGTGAAGCTTCCCTTGTCCGCGCAGGACTGCCACCCCATGACCACGATAGCGCCCTGGGTGATGCTTAAGGACTTGTCCGGGATCATCAGGTTCTCGTCAAATTCCATCTTATACCCCAGGCCGAAGCAGTCGGGACAGGCGCCGAAGGGGTTGTTGAAGGAGAAGCTTCTGGGCTCTACCTCCTCGATGCTGATCCCGCAGTCAGGGCAGGCAAAGTGCTGGCTGAAGTTCACCGGCTCCCCGTCCACCACATCCACGATCATCAGGCCGCCGCCCAGGGCCATGGTGCTCTCGATGGAGTCTGTCAGCCGCTTTTCTATGCCCTCCCGGACCACAAGCCTGTCCACCACAACCTCAATATTATGCTTAATGTTCTTGTCTAACTTGATCTCCTCTGACAGCTCATACTGATTGCCGTCAATGCGGACCCGGACATAGCCGCTTTTCCTGGCCTGGTCCAGGACCTTTACATGTTCTCCCTTGCGGCCCCGCACCACAGGAGCCAGCAGCTGGATGCGGCTCTTCTCCGGCATGGACATGATCTGGTCCACCATCTGGTCCACGGTCTGCTTGCGGATCTCCTTGCCGCACTTGGGGCAGTGGGGAATCCCGATTCTGGCATACAGAAGGCGCATGTAATCGTAGATCTCCGTCACCGTGCCCACGGTGGAGCGGGGATTCCGGTTGGTGGACTTCTGGTCAATGGAGATGGCCGGGGACAGTCCCTCTATGCTCTCCACGTCCGGCTTCTCCATCTGTCCCAGAAACTGCCTGGCGTAGGAGGAGAGAGACTCCATATACCGCCTCTGCCCCTCCGCGTAGATGGTGTCAAAGGCCAGGGACGACTTCCCTGACCCGCTGAGGCCTGTGAGAACCACCAGCTCGTTGCGGGGGATCTCCAGGGATATATTCTTCAGATTGTGTTCATTGGCTCCACGTATTTTGATGTACTGCCTCGACATAATAAGCTGCTCCTTACACTTTTAAGTATACACAGAATCATGTTTCACAAACCATAATATCACAACATTACCGTTTTTGCAAACATTTGTTCTCTTATTTTATCATTTCATAAGGAACCCTATATAAATCCGCAATCATCTTCTCCCGTTCATCCCCCTGCTCCGTCTCCAAAAGCAAACGCTTCTGACTATCCGTCATATCCGGCACTCCAAAATCCTTTATATAGTTTTTTGCAAGCGCCATGTACCCTTTTGAATATGGTTTGCTTGTATTTTTGATATAATACCAAAATACCTTTGATTCAATCAACCTTTTAATCAATGTCATCTCCATATCATCTGTGAAAAACAGAGCATAACCGCAATAAAAAAGCAATGATTCCTCTTTCGATTCAATGGCTACCCCTCTCTCCGCCATGTATGGAATAAGTAGTTTTTTGCCTTCCCTTTATCACGCTCAAGCAATAACTGCTTATTGCTTAACAGGAAATCATAGGCTTTGGGGTACTTGAAAGAAAGCTCATTCTCATCTATGATTTTCCCTCCGGCTTTATAAGGAAATATGGCTTTCTCAATTTTTTCTTCTAAATCCTTCTCTGTACGCATAATATTAGGCTTTGCCACGCTGATACAGATTTCTTTTTCTATGGCGACCTCCTCTCCTCTGTACGTTCTGTAATAGTAGTTGTTGTCCACTCTCTTAACCGAAAAAAATACAAATCATTTTTCAGCGTCGCCAGTCCGTTTCTGATCTTATAATCCTCCAGCCTGTGGGGCTGGCTCTCTATTCTCCTAATTATATCGTCAATACGACTATTACCGAATCTCCACTCTTTATTAACCGGGTAGTTTTTTATATTATAAGTTGTAAATTCATATTTATCCAGGGAGCTCTCCCCATTGAGAAGCGCATAATCCAAATCATAGGTGGATTTCCCTTTAAAAATCAGGCAAATACAAGTATAATGGCTGATATCCTGAAACATTTTTGTTTCCCTGAAATCAAGGACTGCTATTTTATATCCCCGACCAACCAGATAATTCCTGAGCCCTCTCCCGTTAACGCTCTGCAGGAAGGTATTGGGGGAAATGTATCCCATTACCCCATCAAGCTTTAATATCTCGACAGCTAATTGATAAAATGGAATATACAGATCAACATTTCCCGAAACCACGCTCCACAGTTTCACAGATTCCTTCACCTGTTTCTCCATATTCTTGGCTCTCACATAAGGCGGATTTCCGATTACCACATCATATCTGTTTTTATATGTCTTCTTTGAAAGTTCCTGTAAAGAATTTACTGTGTGCAGCTCGCAGCCTTCCTCAATGGATGTTCCCTCTTCTTCCAGGGACAAAATATTAAACAGCACTTTGGCCTTTTCTATGCTATGCCCGTCTATGTCAAAACCGACAATGTAGCTTCCGAAAATCTCTTTATAGCTGAGACCGTATCTCTCTTTGAGAAACTGTGCCGCAGTCAGCAAAAAGGAACCGCACCCGCACGCCGGATCCACCACCTTGGGAATCTCATTTTGAACTATTACATGTTCAATAATATATTTTTTTATATGGTATGGGGTATATATCATACCGTTCATCTTTTTATTTTCAGAATTCAATAAAAGCTCAAAAATCCCTATCAGATCATCTATCTGGCCGAAATGAAAACTGTCGAAGATATACCTGTAAAGCTCTGCATCTCTGTCCGCGACCCTTTCAAGATAGCTGCATATGAATCTGCTGTTTTCAAAAAAGATGTTTTTCTTTTGCAGATAGACTTTTACAAACGCAGCCTCGATAATTGGGATATCTGTATCTTTAAACTTTTGCATCAATTTCTGCACGTCAGACTTCATGGTTATTATCCTTCTTTTCCCGTGACCCGGTCAACTACCCTTCCAACTTTCTCTATCTCAGTCCAATCGTTCACATCTAATCCATAAAATTCATTGCAAATCCTGTCAACTTCTTCCCATTTATGTTCCATAACGGATTTAAAATATATCTTATTATGCTGTTCCGCCTTCTCGTACTTCTCCTGCAGTCCGGTCAGCTCCTCATAATAGTCTGCCAATTCCCGAATCTTGCGGTTACCGGGCACCAATTTTTCATTTGGAAGGGGAACAGGGTTTAAATACTGTTTATTAAACTTATAGTAGCCGCCCCGCAGCGCAATCGCCCCGCTTTTTGCCAAAACAGAAAATACCGTAGAATTAAATATCATAGTTAAAGCCTTAAATACCATGTCATCTCCGGAATCTAAATTAATAAACCATACATTAGAATTATCCATATAGAATCCGTGATCTGCCTCGTAAGTGGCAGTAACATCCTTTGCCGTCATGGGAATTATGATTTTCTTACTTTCAAACCATTCATGATTATGTTCCCTGGTAAATGTATGCCAATATTCGCCCTTATTACACCTTACGCTTTCTTTTATTCTCGATTCTTAATTGAATAACCCCCACGTTTGCAGGCATGTCTTTCTTTGGAGGTTCTTTGCAGTCATAAATTGCAAATTGCTCAAAATTCGATAAAAACGCGCAGGGAACCCCTGCCGACCAGCCATATGACCGAATCTGAAACGCTGCCTCTCTGTTGGTAAATAGATCAACCGATATATTTTTCGCGTCCAGATAGCTTTTTACTATATTCCCATTTACAAGTGTATAGTCTGGCTTTATGTGGGTGGAACTGATTTCTTCAAGTTTATTCTTTTGTGTATCTTTTATTCGTTTCTCCTGTATGATCTGGGAAGTGCTGCGCACATCCCATCCGAAAATAAACAGCATCTCATTAAGCCAGACACGGATTGCCTCCTCGCTTATGTCTGACCGTTTTGAGGTTTTCTTATTTTGGTGATACTGCTCTATAAGCTGCTTTAACTTTTCATATCTTTCCGGCATCGCTCACTCTCCTCTCCGCGATTTGAAATCACCCGGACTTCTTCCTCTCCCCGGCCAGCCTCTTCATCTCCCTGGCATTGTCGTACACTGCTTCCGTGATCTCGGCGCCGCCCAGAAGCCTGGCCAGCTCCGCCACCATCTCTTCATCTTCCAGCTGCCGAATGGAGGTGGTGGTGGCTCCTTTCCGGGCCTGTTTCTCTATCTCGAAATGCGTATCCGCCATGGCCGCGATCTGGGGCAGGTGGGTGATGCAGATGACCTGATGGGTTTTTGCGATGTAACACAGCTTTTCCGACACCTTCTGGGCCGTGCGGCCGCTGATACCTGTGTCGATCTCGTCGAAGATCAGAGTGGGGATGTCGTCCGTGTCCGCCAGAACCGCTTTGATGGCCAGCATGATCCTGGACAGCTCGCCGCCGGAGGCCACCATGCCAAGGGGGCGCATGGGCATTCCCGGGTTGGTGGAAATGAGAAATTCGGCTTCATCATAGCCTCCTGGACCGTACTGCTCCAGACGCCGAAATTCCATGGAAAATTCCACATCAATAAAATTCAGGTCGTTAAGCCCCTGGCTGATGTGTTTGACCAGCTTCTTTCCTTCTTTCTGCCGCAAGTCGGACAGTTTTTTGCACAGGGCGTCCAGATGCTTTTCGCATTCCTCCTGCTGCTCCCTGGTTTCCTCCTTCACCTGGTCGTAGTTTTCCAGCTCTTCCAGCCGCTTCCGCTTCTCCTCCAGCTTCTCCAGGATCTGGGCTGCTGTTCCGCCGTATTTTGCCTGAAGGCTGCGGATCAGGTCCAGCCGCTGTTCGATGCGGGCAAATTCTTCTTCGTCAAAGGAGAACCGGTCTATATACTCTCTCACATCCCGGACCACGTCGCTGACAATGGCGTCCACGTCATAGAGCTGCTCCCGGATCCCGCCTAATGCTTCGTCGTACTCAGCAGCCTGGGACACGGCTTTTAAGGCTTGGCCTACCTGGGCGTTTTGCATGACTTCGTAGGCCTCCGACAGGTTCTCCATGATCTTTTGGGAATTGACAAGGCGGCGGTACTGGGATGCCAGCTCTTCTTCCTCCCCCTCTTTTAGGTCCGCGTTTTCCAGTTCCTCGATCTCATACCGGCAGAAATCCGCCTCCCGCAGCCTTCCCTCCTGGTCCAGGCTCATTTCCTCCAGCTTTTTTGACAGCTTCTGGTACTGGTGGTAAACGCCGGCGATCTCTTCTTTTAGGGGGGTGGTTCGGGATTTTGCGTAATCGTCAAGAATCTGCAGATGCTTGGATTTATACAGCAAAGACTGGTGTTCGTGCTGACCGTGAATGTCGATCAGCAGACTTGTGATCTCTTTTAATCTTCCGGCAGTTACGGTCTCGTCGTTGACCTTGCTGGTGCTTCTGGCTGCCATGATCTTCTTGGAGATGATCAGGGTTCCATCTTCCGGAAGGTCCACCTCCATCTCTTTTAAGCGCTTTCTCTTCTCCTCATCGTCCACGGAAAAGATCAGCTCCACATAGGCGTAGTCAGCCCCCTGGCGGATCATGTCTCTGGAGGCTTTTCCTCCAAGGGCCATATTGACAGACCCGATGATGATTGATTTTCCCGCACCAGTCTCACCGGTCAGGATGTTTAAGCCCTCCCCAAACGCCACCTCCGCCTTCTCGATCAGCGCCAGGTTCTTCACTCGCAATTCCAGTAACATGTTCTTCCTCCTAGCCTTCAATCAGCTTTCGAATCTTATCCATAACCAAAATCGTGTCGTCCACGCTTCTGACAGCGCACATGATGGTATCGTCCCCGGCAATGCAGCCTACGATCTCATGGAAGTGAATGGCGTCCAACGCGGCTGCCACAGCCATGGCCATGCCGGACACGGTCTTAATCACCAGAATGTTCTGGGCCATGTCCATGGACAGAAAACCGTCCCTTAAGATCCGGATGTACTTGTCGCTGAAGGACCCCTGGTTCTGCAGCACTACATAGTGCTGTCTGCCGTTTTCCGACTGGATTTTAGACAATTTCAGCTCCCGGATATCTCTGGACACCGTGGCCTGGGTCACCCGGTAGCCTGCGTTGTTCAGCCGCTCCGCCAGCTCCTCCTGGGTCTCGATCTCATATTTTCCGATCAGTTCCACAATCTTGCTGTGCCTCTCTACCTTCATGTTACCTCCCTATATGCCTGCCAGCTTGCTCCGCAAATTATCTAAGAATGAAATGTTTTTCAATTTCACAAGGATTGTCTCAATGTCTGACCTGGCGATGCGGATCCTGTCCCCCACCTTCATGTATACGGCCTGGTCCCCGTCAAAGACCGCCACCTGCCCGGCGTCGTCATTGCCCAGCACCTCGATCTCCACCACGTCCTGGGCGGACAGCACGATGCTCCTGCCGTTTAGGTCGTGGGGGCAGATGGGCGTCAATATGACCATGCGGGCGTTGGGCTCCACAATGGGGCCTCCTGCCGACAGGTTGTAGGCCGTGGAGCCTGTGGGCGTGGCGGCGATCATCCCGTCGGCCCGGTACTGACTTAAGTATTCTCCGTTGACGTAGATACGGAATTTCAGCACCCGCAGTGTCTCCCGCCTGGTGATGACCACTTCGTTGAGGGCCAGGTCCTCTTTCACCAGGATTTCTTTTCGGAAAATGCTTCCTTTCAGCATCATCCGCCGCTCCAGCTGGTACTGGCCGTCAAGGAGAGCGTCCAGAAGCCCCTCCACGTCCTCCTGCCGCCCGATCTGGGTCAGGTAGCCCAGATTGCCCAGGTTTACGCCCACCATGGGAATCTGCCGCCCAGCCAGATCTCTGGCCGCCTGGATCATGGTGCCGTCCCCTCCAAGGGTAATGACGCACTCCGTATCCAGGGGAACGCGGTGGGCGTCGGTGTACTGGAAATGGGGGTGGGGGGTGCAGATGGAGAGGTGATCTGACATTGGGGCTGTTTCTGATGTCTGACTCGTCTCCCACATCCCGGCCTGCTCTGACTCCCGACTTGTTTCCCACATCCCGGCCGACTCCGATGCCTGACCTGTCTCCCACATTCCGGCCCTTTCCGACGCCTGACTCGTCTCCTCCGCGCCGTCCTTCTCCCGCACCATGCAGGTTCCGCCCCGGCTTTCTATGTAGCGGCAGATCTCCCGGGCCACACGGTCCGCCCCCGCCTTTTCCGGGTTCTTTATCAAATAAAAATTCCTCATCATTCAAGCTCCTAAAGACTTTTATGGGCTGCATCCACCACGGCTCTGGCGTCCACCGGACATCGGGGACTCTGAAGCTGCGGCTGTCCCGTCTCTGTGCGCCTCTTGGCCTCTCCGGACTCCTCCGCCTTCTCCTGCTGCCCCGTCTCCCGGTTTTCTCCTGCTGCCTCCAACATTTCCTCCACTTTTCCGTCCCCTGACGGACAGTTCTGCAGATACAGCAGGTACTCAATGTTTCCCTCCGGCCCCTTGATGGGGGAATATTCCAGGTTCAATATCTCAAACCCTATGGACCGGGCAAATACCATCACCGCCTCTATCACTTCCAGGTGTGTGCTTTTCTCCCGCACCACGCCCTTTCTCCCAACCTTTTCCCGGCCGGCCTCAAACTGAGGCTTGATCAGGCACACCACCTGACCGTCGTCGGTGAGAAGGGCCTTCACAGGCCCCAGCACCTTGGTCAGGGAGATAAATGACAC